>Ga0131853_10003487_pt1 | contig 28201 bp, 29 predicted proteins | sample TergutLab28metaG_FD_92764 | JGI IMG/M metagenome (GOLD analysis project Ga0131853, IMG submission 92764) | Labiotermes labralis P1 segment gut microbial communities from Petit-Saut dam, French Guiana - Lab288 P1 (version 2) (version 2) | ecosystem: Host-associated > Arthropoda: Insects >...
GAGCCACGCACTGTCAGTAAACAAGCCTTTTCCTCAATTTAATGACATTATTATGTCGGTAAAGTCGCTTTTTCAATGGATTACCGACATTTCGAGCCACGCACTGTCAGTAAACAAGCTTTTTGCTCAATTTAATGACATTATTATGTCGGTAAAGTCACTTTTTCAATGAATTACCGATATTTCGAGCCACGCACTGTCAGTAAACAAGCCTTTTCCTCAATTTAATGACATTATTATGTCGGTAAAGTCGCTTTTTCAATGGATTACCGATATTTCGAGCCACGTACTGTCAGTAAATAAGCTTTTTGCTCAATTTACTGACACTATTATGTCGGTAAAGTCACTTTTTCAATGGATTACCGACATTTTGATCCACGCACTGTGGCAAATTAAGCTTTTGCTCAATTTACCGACAGAATGCTGTCGCTTACCATTTTTCAATGGTTTGCAACAGCCCCTTATATTGATTATTTCTTCGACCCTTTTACAGGCTTTGCAACAAATTGATCTTTCTTCACATCAACTTTAATATGCATACCCTTACTCAAAGTTCCTTTTAACAATTCCTCTGACAAGAAATCTTCTACATTTTTTTGTAAGGAACGACGTAATGGGCGAGCTCCATATTCTAAATCTGACCCTTCTGCAATCACCTTATCTTGAGCAGCAGCAGAAAGTTCAATATGAATATCTTGTTCCTGCAATCTTTTTACTAGATCATTACTCATTAAAGCCATAATGTCTTTCAAATGTTTCTTCTCTAATGAATGGAAAACAATGGCTTCATCAATCCGATTGAGAAACTCCGGTCGGAAAGCTTTCTTCAACTCTGCCATCACTTTATTTTTCATACCTTTATAATCAGTGCCCTGCCCCTCTAATGAAAAGCCTAGTAACTTCTGATTTTTAAGCTGCTCCGCCCCAACATTAGAAGTCATAATGATCACTGTATTACGGAAATCAACTCGTCGACCTTTGGAATCAGTTAATATACCATCTTCCAACACTTGCAATAAAATATTGAAAACATCGGGATGCGCTTTTTCAATCTCATCGAGTAGAATAACTGAATACGGCTTACGACGAACCTTTTCAGTAAGCTGTCCACCTTCATCAAACCCAACATATCCCGGAGGTGAACCAACCATTCTGGAAACAGCGTGCTTTTCCATATATTCCGACATGTCCACACGAATCATAGCATCTTCATCACCGAACATCGCCTCAGCCAATGCTCGTGCTAATTCTGTTTTTCCAACCCCGGTTGGTCCTAAGAAAATAAATGAACCAATCGGGCGCTTTGGATCTTTTAGCCCAGCTCTTGCACGACGAATCGCTTTAGCAATTGTATCAACTGCTTCATCCTGAGCAATAACACGCTGATGCAAAGTTTCTTCCAAATTCAGTAATTTTTCCGACTCGGTTTGCGCCAGCTTTGTAACCGGAATTCCAGTCCAGCTGGAAACAACTTCGGCAATATCCTCAACTGTTAATTCGCTGTTTTCTTGCCCTCGAGTTTCCTTCCATTCTTTCTTCGCCGCCTCCAATTGATCACGAAGCTTTTGCTCCATGTCTCTAAGTGAGGCAGCTTTTTCAAACTCCTGGCTTTGCACTGCTGCATCTTTCTCTTTACGAGCTTCTTCCAGCCCCGCTTCTAATTCCTTCAAATTAGGTGGTGTCACATAAGAGCGTAAGCGCACTTTCGAACCTGCTTCATCAATTAAATCAATCGCCTTGTCCGGCAAGAAACGATCAGAAATGTAGCGATCAGACAACTTAACTGCAGCGATAATCGCCTCATCAGAAATCGAAACACGATGGTGTGCTTCATAACGATCACGTAAGCCTGTTAAAATTTGAATTGATTCTTCACTTGTTGGTTCATTTACTTGAATCGGTTGAAAACGTCGCTCAAGTGCTGCGTCTTTTTCAATATATTTGCGATACTCATCTATTGTAGTCGCACCAATACATTGAATCTCACCGCGTGCCAGTGACGGCTTTAAAATGTTCGAAGCATCAATCGCACCTTCTGCTCCTCCTGCACCAATTAATGTGTGTAACTCATCAATAAAGAGAATAATATTGCCCGCTTGACGAATCTCATCCATCACCTTTTTCAAGCGATCTTCAAATTCACCACGATATTTAGTCCCCGCAACAACCGTCCCCATATCCAAAGTCATGACACGTTTGTCACGTAATGTTTCTGGCACTTCATTATTCACAACTTGCAAAGCAAGTCCTTCAGCAATCGCAGTTTTTCCAACACCCGGCTCACCAATCAACACCGGATTATTCTTAGTTCGTCTGGATAAAACTTCAATCACACGTTGAATCTCGTTATTCCGACCAATCACCGGATCCAGTGAACCTTCACGAGCAATTTCTGTTAAATCACGCGCTAAACCATCTAAAGTTGGTGTATTTGCCGTAACGTTTTTCTGCCCACTACTAGAGCTGGATTCATTGCCCCCAAGCAGCTGCAATACATGCTGTCTTGCCTTATTCAAGCTAACTCCCATATTAGCTAACACACGGGCCGCAACGCCTTCTCCTTCTCGAATAAGCCCTAGCAAAATATGTTCCGTACCAACGTAGGAGTGGCTAAGCTTTCTCGCCTCATCCATCGATAACTCGACTACCTTTTTAGCACGTGGTGTATAATACACCATTTTTACTTCCTCATGACCTTTGCCAATCAGTCTATCAATTTCTTGACGAATTTGCTCTGTGTCCAAATTCAAAGCAGTCAGTGCTTTAGCAGCAATTCCTTCTCCTTCTCGAATAAGCCCCAACAAAATATGCTCAGTCCCAATAAATTCATGTCTATGTCCAATCGCTTCTTCCTGCGCTAATGCTAAAACTTTTTGTGCTTTTTCAGTAAATTTTCCAAACATCATCTATCATCATTCCTCTCTTCTAGCTTCGTCTTATAACAGAGTCCACTGCTTGATTTTCCCCGACCTCTTTTAAGTATAATTAGGAGCGTTTTGCCCCGAATAATAAATTATTAACTATTTAATCTTATCCAACTTTTATCCACTATAACTCATAAAATTTTCTCTTAATAAGCTAGCACGCATCTGATCTCTTTCCTCAGCAGTCAGTGCTTTGCCTGCTAATTTCTCTAAACAGCCTGGTTGAACCGCAATAATCAATTCATTAAATAACTTCGTTGGTATATCGGAAATCAATCCTTCATCAATTCCAACACGAACTTGCGACAAAGTATTTCCTGCTTCCATTGAACTAATCAATCGGGCATTTCGCAAAACACCAAGCGCCCGAAACACTTGATCCTCAACTTGTGTCTGGGCCGCTTCCAGAAATGATTTTCTTACTTCCCGCTCATACACAACAATCTGATTCACAACATTTTGCAAATCTTCAATAATCATATGCTCTGACTTCCCCAAGGTAATCTGATTCGACACTTGGTAAAGGTTCGCAAATGATTTACTACCCTCGCCATAAATACCACGGACAACAAGGCCCATTTTACTAATCGACTGAATAATTTGCTCCAGCTTGCGAGAAATAGCTAATCCCGGCAAATGCATCATCACCGAAGCACGCAACCCGGTACCAACATTCGACGGGCAACTGGTCAAAAATCCAATTTGTGAATCAAAAGCATATGGCATAGCGCCTTCCAACCAACTATCCATATGAATAGCAGTTTCCAATGCTTTCGTAAGTTGTAACCCCGGATATAAGCATTGAATTCGTAAATGATCTTCCTCATTTACCATCACACTAATTTCTTCTTGTTCAGACAACAAACAAGCAGACTGCGACTCCCCGTCAGCTAACTGCGGACTAATCAAGTGCTTCTCCAATAACACACGTCGATCACCAGCTGCTAAATCAGCCATCTTAATCAATGAAAATTTCCCAATGCTCGTTCCTTGATCATGATAACCACTTATTAAACGAGTAAGTATCTTTTCACCATCAGCCGTACTCATCCGATTAGGAAACGGAACATCTTGAAAATTACGTGCCAAACGCACTCTGGTGCTTAAAACTATATCATCATCAGGTCCATCCTCGCGCATCCAAGGACTCGCAATTTCATTCCAAAACTGTTCATTAGACATTGCCATCCGCCTCCTGTCTATCAGCTTCCAAAACGCGAATTTTGTCTCTCACTTCGGCGGCTAATTCAAATTTCTCCTCATGAATATATGCTTGCAACTTCTGCTTTAATTCAGCTAGCAGATCAACTGCTTGTGCCGGCTTAGAATCGGCGCTTTGCTTAGGTTGCCTGCCTTGATGAGCCGAATAGCCACCTTGCGTATTTTTCAATATCAATGGCAAAGATTCCTGAAATGTTGTATAGCAAGCTCCGCATCCAAATTTACCAACCTTTGAAAACTCAGCCATTGTTAGCTGGCATGTCGGACAACTTAGCTCCTGCTTTTGCCTATCGCGAACTTGGTCAGACAACGATTTATTGTTCATCATGCCAAAAATAATTTGTTGAAAGTCCAGCGGATTCGAAAATGCAAAAACTTCACCGCTATTCATAGCACATTCTTGACATAGATGAATCTCAGTTTGCGTTCCATTATAAGACTTTTTTACTAAAATAGTCGCTTGATTAGTTTGACAAGATTGACAAAGCATAAAACAACACCTCTTTCAGTTTATTTTTTATTCCAAATAAGTGCTTTTCGCACGAGTAGACTTTAGGATAGCTCTGATTGATAGCGCAAAGTTTTGATCATTGCTACCAATAACCTTGCACGCAGTTGATCGCGATAAGGTAGCTCAATTATTTCTAAAGTAGCTCGATTTACTACATTCACCATCATTTTTAATTCTCGCTCTGTAATGATTCTCTCCTCAAATAAGCGAATAAGCAAATCTTCTGCTCGACTTGCTGAAATTTGTTCGCCAATCAAAGCCACTACTTGATCGAGCAAATCGGCTTGGTCATGGAAAAGCACTTTAACAATGCGGATATATCCGCCACCACCACGCTTGGACTCAATCAAAAAGCCCTTATCTAATGTAAAACGTGTATTAATCACATAGTTCACCTGGGAAGGCACACATTGAAACCGCTCTGCCAGCTCGTTTCGCCTAACATCAATATGTTGTGCAGCGCTCAAATCCAGTATTTCTTTTAAATAGTTTTCAATAATATCCGAAATATTCTTCAAGTGACTCACCTTTTACTGATTAAATTTGACTTTGACTATCTTTGACCTTTATTATAAACTTTTTTCCGGAAATGTCAACCAATTTTCAATATTTATTTTTAACAAAAGCAGTTATTCGGATGCCCTAAATAACTGCTTTTTACTCTACTCATATTGCACACCAATTTGCTCCATTTTCTCTAGGTGCTCTGCATAAGTTTTTGAATAATGATTTCTGTGGTCATCTCCAAAGAAGAAAAATAAATATTCACTTGGTGTTGGGTTCATAGCCGCGGCAATCGCTCGTGCACTCGGATTGCAAATCGGCCCTGGTGGTAACGCATTACATCTATAAGTATTGTAAAGTGGCGCATATTTGGCAGTATCTTCTGTCAACAATGGATTATTCGTAATAAAATCATTTACATAAACGCGTGTGGAATCCATTTCTAACCTTTGTCCAATTTCCAAGCGATTTTTTATCACGGAGCTAACCAATTTCATGTTCTTATCACTACGTGCTTCCTTTTCAATCATGGAAGCCAAAATTAATGTTTCATCAGACGGCATTCCCGACTTGGCAACAAAGTTGTTTAGCATTGTACGAATAACGTTTACCGGATCCTCATTTGTATAGAATGTATAGGTATCCGGGAAAAGGTACCCTTCCAATTTAAAAGCACGATCCGGGCTAGATGGAATACTGAATGATTGCGGTTCATAATCTTGTGCAGCTTTAAAAAATTCCTCTTTCGTACAAATCCCCTTATTTTCTAATTCCTCTGCAATTTGCATAAAAGTCCAACCTTCTGGTATCGTGATTGATACTTCCACAGAAGCTTCTGGTGCCTGTCGCTTATTACCTTTCGGATTTTGATCTGCTCGCTCTTGACCGCTCCTCTCAGCCGGAGATGTGCGGCCTTCAGGCCTTTCATAACCTAATCCATAGCTAAGATTAGCTCCAAATAACAGCATAAGTAAAGTCACCACTGGAATGAGCACTACTTTCTTCCGAAAAAGAAATAGTACCGAAGCCGCAACACAAATAATGATGCAGGCGTTTATCACATAAAACAAAAAATCCATAGTAGCTTCGGCATAAATAAAAACATAACCAAGTTGTAGCAATATAAGGCTAAAAGCCAAAATAGCCAGACTCCAACCAATTGTCCAAAGCCCTTTTTTATGAGTAAAAATTTTATTTTTCTTATTCATTGCAATATCCCTCTTTTGTACCCTTTTAACTATTTTCAACCTTTATTATAACCCTTTTTTTAAGAACCTGTCTAAGATCTTTTTAAATTTAACATGACCATGCATAGTTCCAAAACAAACTGACAAAAATAATCAAATCAAGACTTTAATTATAAAATCCGAGGTATTTATGGTCGCTATTATCATACTTGTACTTTTGCTCTTATTTATTTGGTTTCTCTATGATATTTTCGTCTTTAAGATGCCAACGAAACAACGTTTTTATCCTGTACGATCTGGTAAACCTACTTTATTCGCTGATGGTCCCGCACTATTTGATGATTTTTTTACAGTCATTGAAAATGCATCAGAGGAAATTTATATTTTCTTTTATATCGTTAAAAGGGATCAAATCAGTGAACAATTTATGAATACATTAGCAAAAAAGGCCGGGCAAGGTGTGGAAGTGAAGCTACTCCTTGATTGGTTTGGCTGCCGAATGATCAAAAGAAAGCTAGTTAAAAAAATTAAGGAACACGGGGGTGAAGTCCGTTTCAGTAGAATTCCCAAGTTCCCACATATTTTTCAAACCATCAATACACGTAATCACCAAAAAATTGCTGTAATCGATGGACAAACTAGTTACATCGGCGGATTTAATGTTGGTAAAGAGTATATCAATAAGAAAGCAGAACTCGCACCGTGGCGTGATTATCACTTGAAGCTTGAAGGAGAAATAGGTACTGATTTTAGACGAGAATTCTTGGATATGTGGCACAATAAACTGACACAGTTCTCTAACAAGTCAATGAATCCGTTGGATGTTGTGAAGATGGCAGCACCACCAATCAACCGTTTTAATACAGAAATGTCCCAAGCAGCGCAAATGGCTGATAGAGTGCCTTCCACCATGCAATTGCTCCCTTACCAAAGTGACGCTATGGAAAAACAATATCTTGCTTATATCGGTCGTGCCGAAAAGCGCATTCTTATTGGTTCAGCTTACTTTATCCCGACTAAAAATATATTGCAAGCACTTGTGAATGCCTTAGATCGAGGTGTAACGCTGGAAATTATTTTTCCCGAAAGAAGTGATCACATTTTGGTGCATGATGCTGCTGTACCGGCAATGCGCCAATTAATTCCGCTTGGCGCGACATTTTATCTTTATCAAAACGGTTTCTATCATGCTAAATTTATTGCGATTGATGACAAGCTCGTTGAGGTTGGAACAGCAAATTTTAACATCCGCAGTTTTATCACAAATGACGAAATCAGTTGTCGATTAACCGATCCAGTGGATATTGCAAACATTTACAAACAAATCGAAGCTGACATCAATGATTCCCGATTATTAACCATAGCTGATATAAGCAGATTAAACTTTCTCCAAAAAACAAAAGTGAATTTAGTGAAGCTGCTTGCACCGTTTTTGTAAATTTTTTAAAGCGAAGTAGCCGTCAAGGTAATTTCAAAACGACCAATTAAGTCAGCAGATATGAACAAGTCATATACAAAGATAAGTTGTTTTTCCATCGGCGTTTCGTTATAGAGAATCTGCTGTGTATAAGCATGGAGCGGAATGGTTTCCGCTCCTATATTCATACTGCCAAATGTATGCTTTTCTGCGGTGAAAAACAAACGCATATCACGCGCACCACTACGAATAACGATCACTTTTTGCCCATTAAACTTAACAGTATTCTGAATTTCCCCTTCAGGCGATTGTTCCACATAGCGAAAGTAAAATGTATCTTCCTTTTGGACAACAGATCCAATTACTGTAAGTTCTGTCGTCTCTCCCTCCGTATGCGTTCTCACAGAAATACGTACTTCTTCCATGGCCTTCATCGCCTTTCATGTTTAAAATTTTTATTTTATCTCAATAATGTAACCAAAGGTTGGTGTTTCTACAGTGAAAAAACGGAAACTTTGGGTACGACTCTTTATTTGGGTAAGCAGCTTGTTTACCTTATTTGCTGTACTTACAATTATTGGTGTCTATACCTATGCTAAAGTTGCAGGCGCTCCGGACTTAGCCGTAGAGCAAACCAATATTTTTTATGCTGAAAATGGCGAAGTGATCGGTGAAACTTCTAATGGACACAGACGTTTATGGGTTGAACTGGATCAAATATCGCCACACTTCATTAATGCTATTTTAACAGTTGAAGATCAAAACTTCTACGATCATGGTGGAATTGATATAAAAAGAATAGCCGGTGCCTTAATCGCCGACATGAAAGCTTGGGACAAAGTTCAAGGTGCGAGTACCATCTCACAACAATATGCCAAAAATTTATTTCTCACTCCCGAAAAAACTTGGCGCCGGAAAATGGAAGAAGCACTATATGCGATTCGTATTGAAACTAATTACTCAAAAGAAGAAATCCTAACAGGTTACTTGAACACCATCTATTTCGGCCATGGAATGTATGGTATCGAAGCAGCAAGCCAGTACTATTTCCATAAATCAGCTAGTGAATTAACATTAGCCGAATCGGCGATGCTAGCAGGTATTCCGAAAGGCCCAAACATCTACTCACCACTGATTTCTGAAGAAAAAGCAACAGCCAGACAACATCTAGTGCTTCAATTACTGACCAAAGCAGGAAAAATTACCGAAACTGAGCAAAAAAGCGGGTTACAAGAGGAGCTTCATTACTATGGTTACAATTTAACACTACACGAAACAATCGGACTTTATTTTCAAGATGAAGTCAAAAAAGAAGTGCAAACAATACTAGCAGACTCGCCAAAAGTATTAGCACAAGGCGGGTTGCGAATTTATACAACATTAAACGCAAATGACCAAAGACAAGCCGAAGAAATCGTGCAAAAGACAATTCCTAAAAAATCGACTATTCAATTAGCACTCATTTCAATGGAACCTAACACAGGTGCTGTACGGACAATGCTTGGCGGACGGGACTACGACGCTTCACCTTTTAACAGAGCAACACAAGGTAAACGACAACCCGGATCAACAATTAAGCCGCTTCTTTACTATGCTGCACTAGAAAATGGATTTACACCATCTACAGCAATGCGTAGTGAGATAACTGCTTTCACTTATGACGAGGGGCGTAAGCAATACCAGCCACAAAATTACAATAACGTATACGCCAACAAAGAAATTACAATGGCGCAAGCTTTGGCGTTATCGGATAACATTTTCGCTGTAAAAACGCATCTATTTATCGGCGAGAATGAACTAGTTAAAATGGGGAGAAAGTTTGGAATCGAATCCAAGCTCAATAAAGTGCCTTCACTAGCACTGGGAACTTCCGAAGTTAGACCAATTGAAATGACAAATGCTTATAATCTTTTTGCCAACAACGGCAAGGAAGTAGCACCCTACTATGTTGAGAAAATCACCAATTATAAAGGGGATCTCATTTATGAAAGAGATGCAGAAGAAGGGCAACAAATTCTTGACATCAATAAAGCGTATGTGATGGCACAAATGCTAAAAGGAACTTTTGATGTACGATTAAATGGCTATGCCAATGTCACAGGAAACTCGATTATCAACCAACTTACACACGACTACTCAGCCAAAACAGGTTCTACCATAAGCGATACTTGGATGATTGGTTTTACACCCGAACTGACAACAGGTGTTTGGGTTGGCTATGATGATGGTAAAAAAGTAGAACTTTGGTCTGATCAGAAATATGCAAGAGCAATTTGGGCGGCAGTGATGGAAAGTTCTCTTGAATCAATACCCGTCTCTGACATGATACCTCCGGGAGATGTAGAAGCTGTTCATATTGATCCTGAAACAGGTCTATTAGCAGACGATCGCTGCCCTAATAGTCGATTAACTTATTTCACTAAGGGAACTGCACCTATAGAAACTTGTTATCTGCATGGTCATTACGAAGAGAAAAAACAATCTTCAGATTCACCTGAAAAGAAGGAAACAAAAAAAGATAAAAAACCTTGGTATCGAAGGTGGTTTTAACGTATCTGGTAAAAAATCCACCGCTTACTATGACTAAGCGGTGGATTTCTTCAAATTCTTACCTCACTAATTTCTTTCAATCTAGCATTCAATTCATCCACTATCGCAAGACTATAAACATGTGCATTGTTGCCATTATCGTACACATCATGAAAAGCTTCTGCCAGTGCTTCACTGGGACCTCCATCAAAAGCATACTCTGAAATCTGCTGTAACAAACGATCTTGCGACACTTTCCGTTCCAATGTTGGCACAACCTTGTCATAAGCAGTATTAACTAGCTCACGTGCTATCTTCCCTTCATCCCACGCAGGCTCACGGTCAGTATATTTAGAGTACTGATGATAAACAAGATATGCTTCTAAAGCATGTGCCATTTCATGAACAATCATCGTCCGATAACTAGTCCCTTTTGGTGAAAAGTTGTAGTCAAGTGAAATTTGCCAATCGTCTGCCACACTTTTCAAATCTGCAAAACTTGACTTATTGATGGCAATTCCACCGTGATTAAAGGATGAAGTCGGTGTCATCTCCATCCAGCGGTCATCAGCAATTTCATCAGTATATTCAATAACAGTCACATACCCTTTTATGTCTGGATATTGCCCATGAATTTTTTCTAACGCCATTACCATTTCTTTAGCAAAATCGAAATCCAATTCATGTAAATTTGACTTTTGAATACCTAAGTTCGTATACAAATAAAGAAGCAGTTCCTCGTCACGACTTAGTTCAGAAGCGCTAGGTAAGCCGCCTTCCCTAGCATGGGTAGCCTCCACAAATCGCTTCATCGAATCTTGATCCAACAAATGCTTTATAACATGCTGCTTCCATTTTTCACTATCTTGTAGCACCGACAAATCTTCAAACTGAATTTCTTGTATCACAGCAGAACGATCAATTGTAAACGTTTGATCGGAATAAAAAATAACCAATTGCTGTAATGATGGCACAAGCACAAAATTATTAGCAGCAACGTAAAACAATGTCCTCTGAAAATAATCCTCATCTACATCAGTTGTTAAAGAAGGAACACTCATATATAATACAGCCTCTGCTGAATCGATTTCCAAATAAACTTCATCAAAATTGGGCATCTCTTCATTGAGCGCTTTAAAGTTAAAGCGATCTGACAAATCTGCTGGCTGAAAAACAGCTAAATCAACAATATCCGCAGTAAATGGCGCTAATATCTTCGCTTCTTTTCTTGCTTTAGCTTTAGCCTCTACTATTAATTGCTGCTTTGCCGCTTCCTTCTGCTGATATTGATAAAAATAATAGCCACTGGATACAAATATCGTTACTGCTATAAGTAGCAACAAAAATTTTTTCAAATCTTCATCTCTCTTTTCATTAAGTCTAAGCTCCTAACCAGTATAACCCTTTAAAAGAAAATAGGCGCTAAAATAGTGCCAAACCCATCTATAATTGCTGGAATCACAGTGTTGAATATTGGTCTAATCGTATAGTTCCTAAGCGGTGTAATCACTAAAATTAGAAGAACAAACATCCCATATTGCTCATATCGAGATAGTACTAATTTTGTTTGTCTAGGTAATAAATTTTCAATAATTCGATAGCCATCTAACGGTGGTAATGGCAGTAAATTAAAGATACACAACAATAAATTAACAAAAACAAATACATTCAAAAATTCTGGCATCGGGCCAAATACAGAACCCGACATTTTAACAGCTGAAAAATAGCCAATCATTCCGATAAAAGCAAGCAACAAGTTGCTCGCCGGCCCGGCTATAGTTGTTGAAATTCCTGCTAACTTCGGATTTTTAAAATAATAATAATTCACTTGCACAGGCTTTGCCCATCCAAAACCAGCCAGCAAAAGAAAAAGAAAGCCAAACAAATCTATGTGTGCCATCGGATTGAGTGTCAAACGGCCTTGGCGACCGGGTGTCGGATCCCCAAACTTAGTAGCTACATAAGCATGCGCAAACTCATGAATTGTAAAAGCGATCACAATACTGAGTAAAAAATAAACAAGCTGCCCTCCGCTAAAAAATAACATCTTTTCATTTACCTCCAAAATTTTTTTTATTATAATCAAGTAATAAAGGAGTGAATCATTATGCCAATTATTACTGTTCAAATGCTCTCAGGTCGTACAGATGCACAGAAAAAAGCATTAATCGAAAAAGTAAGTACTGCTGTATCCGATACAACAAACGCTCCAATGGAAAACATCCATGTCATCATCCAGGAAATGGAGAAAAATGACTACGGAGTTGCCGGTAAGCGTTCAATTGATTAGGTGAGTATATCACAAAACTTTTTAAGGAATGTACTTGAGCATTCCTTTTTTATGTTCCGATAATCCCAAAAGCTGCATCAATTCCTGCTTCGCTCCACTCTCCGGTAATGCTAAAACCAAATCCTTCGGAAAGTACAAATAGTAGTAATCATTACGTAAACCATTAATCGCACCAATAATCGTTGACTGCTGAGACAATTCTTTTTTCTGTCCATCTGGTAATAATAAAGACACCGGTTGCCCTTCTTCATCTTTACCTGGAATATATTGATCATAGGCAACGTTGGAAGAAGCATTCACTGTCAAATAATAATCCGGATCAATTCCTACTTGTTGCATGAGCGCTCTCATCTGCTCAAGCTTGTGCTGATCATCAGCAGATTGACCAAACTCTATATGCTTATATAAATTACGATTCAAAAACCTTCGACATAGTTCACAAAGAATCGAATCTTCTTCATCTTGCCAAATACTAAAATAATAAAGAACAATCGCTTCATCTAGTTTTAAATAATCTGCTAATGCAATCTTCCCCTCAAAAAAACTAATAAAGTGATGAGGCGGTTGCCGAAATTGATAGCCCGTGTCAAAAAGATATTTAACCCGCTTAAAAATATTCGTCAACAACACCTCGGTACTGTTACTCACAGGATGAAAATACACTTGGCGGTACATCTGATAGCGACACATAATGTAATCTTCCACAACATGCATACCGCTTGCTTTAATCACTAACCCATTCTCGCTTGGCCTGATAACACGCAAAATCCGCTCGAAATCAAATTTTCCATAGCTAACACCGGTATAATAGGCATCACGCAATAAATAATCCATGCGATCCGCATCTACTTGACTGGAAATTAAGCTAATCACCAATTTCTTCTCAGATGTTTTCTGAATCACATCGGCTACTTGATTAGGAAAATCCTCCGCAACCAGTCTTAACACTGCATTAATTTCAGTGTCACCCAAAATAATAGCTTGCGTAAACTCCTCATGATTCACAGCGAAAACTCGTTCAAAGGAGTGTGAAAAAGGTCCATGCCCCACATCATGCAGCAAACCAGCACAAAGCGCCAGCAATCGATCCTGATCATCCCATTCTTCTCGACCAACAAAAATCTCATCAATGATTCGTCTTACAATCTCATAAACACCTAAAGAATGATTAAATCGACTATGTTCAGCACCATGGAAAGTAGTACTTGATGTTCCCAGTTGCTTGATTCTTCGTAGCCGTTGCATTTCCATTGTGTCAATTAATTGGTCTATGATATAATCATTTATATAAACATATCCATGAATTGGATCTCTAAATACTTTTATTTTCGGAAGTTTTGCGGTATAATTATTCATATTAAACTATCTCCTGGTTTTATTTTACAAATCATTTGAGATTTTGGGCAATTTTGATCATTAGTTCATCCTCATTAGTCGCACTAATTGGACGATTATTAATGAAGACAAATGCTTTATGGCGACCAGGGCCACAATAAGATTGACAACCAATTTTGATTTCCGCATTAGGTGCAAGCTTTTTAAGTTTGGAAGTCAAGGACTTTACATTTGTTGTCAGGCATTTATCGCAAATATGAAACTCTGTCATATGAAGTACTCCTTCAAAGTAATAGTTTTAAGATTATTATAGAGTATTCGATTCCTGAGGGCAATTTTTGTAAAAAACACCATTATCGTAAAGGTGCTGAAGGTGAAGTACACATGCGAACAACAAATCTATTTTATAATGTTAGATCGATAAAATGTATTACTTTCTCCTTCCGGAGGTTTATTTGATTTTGATGTATAAAATTTTTTTATTTGACCATGATGATTACTAGAAAGCAAATTTGAGATATTACTTATTTATAGGAGAGAACACGAATGAAGCTAAGACAAGATGCTTGGACAGAAGAAAATGACTTACTACTCGCAGAAACAGTTCTGCGCCATGTACGTGAAGGAAGTACGCAACTAAATGCCTTTGAAGAAGTGGGTGACCAACTAGATAGAACTTCTGCTGCCTGCGGTTTTCGTTGGAATTCTGTTGTTAGACAGAGATATGAACAAGCGCTTTCTTTAGCAAGAAAGCAGCGCAAACAACGCCAAAGAATGTTAGGTACGGAACAAACAGGCAAAAAGAAAATTCTCTATCAACCACTCGTTGAGCCGTTCGGTTTGAAAGAAAACATGATGAATACTACAGTACAGCATTCAGAAAGTCAGTATCAAGCTGACGCTGCTACAGCTACTGAGGATCCAAAATTATCATTGGATACAGTAATTCTTTATTTACAACAACTGCGTAAAAAGACAACAAGTGTCATAGCGTTACAAGCTGAAAACGAGCTCCTAAAAGCAGAAATACAAGAGCTCTCACAAAGAAACCAAGAGCTGGAAAAACGCTTAGGACGAGTGCAAGAAAACTCCTCCACAATTCAGGAGGACTACGAAACACTGATCAATATTATGAACAAAGCTCGTCAAATGGCCATGGTAGAAGACGATGATCGACAAGCTACGAAATTTAAAATGGATCGCAATGGAAATTTAGAAAAACTAGGTTAAAATATTAAGAAAAAGTAGCTGCTCATTCAATTGAAGCAGCTACTTTTTCTATTGGTGTTTTTAGCCAGTATCCCTGTAAGAAATTCACCTACCGCAACACGTGCATTCCTTGCCAAGCAGTAATCAATGCTAAACCATAAATTTCTTCTACCGTACAACCACGTGACAAATCATTCACCGGTTTATTCAAACCTTGCAAGATAGGACCAATTGCCTCTAATCCACCTAACCTTTGTGCCATTTTATAACCAATATTGCCGGAATCTAAGTTCGGAAATACAAATACATTTGCTTGTCCTTGTAAGGGTGAGTTTGGTGCTTTGAGCTTAGCTACCTCCGGAACGATAGCTGCATCCAACTGAATTTCACCATCGACTATAAAGTTAGGCATTCGCTCACGAATAAGTGCTGTTGCTTCGGCAACCTTAAGCGTCTCTTCTGTCTTAGCAGAGCCTAGTGTGCCAAAACTAAGCATTGCTAAACGTGGCTCTGTCCCAAAAGTAACTGCTGTTCTTGCGGTTTCAATAGCAATCTCTGCCAGCTCTTCTCGAGTCGGATTCACATTGATTGCACAATCTGCAAAAATATAGCGTAAATTCTCATTAATGAGAATAATCAATCCGGAAACTTTGCTGACACCCGGTTTTGTCTTAATAATTTGTAAAGCCGGGCGAACTGTATCAGCTGTTGAATGAATAGCACCGCTAACCAAACCTTGTGCAATATTCATTTCTACTAACATCGTTCCAAAGTAATTAACATCTTGTAGAATTTTCTCGGCCTCAGCAGCAGTTACTTTTCCTTTTCTCTTTTCAATAAAAATAGGAATCATTGATGAGAGCAGATCACTCTTCTTAGGGTTTATCATTTCAATCTGGCTGATATCCAAACCTAACTCAGCAGCAGTTGCTTCTATTTGTTTTGCCTCACCAAGCAATACCGGGAAAACAATTTTTTCTTGATGCAGTCTAACTGCAGCTTCCAAAATTCGTTTGTCAGTTCCTTCAGGAAATACAACCTTGCACTGATAATGTTTCATTTTTTCACGCAAATCTTTAAATAAATTAGACATGTTTATCTTCTCCTTCTTCAATCGAGCATCTATCGAATAAAAATTTTGCTATGTACTGAGCCGTAAACGTTGTTAAATATTCTTCCCTGATTTAAAGCTAACTATTTCAGATTTAGAATATCTTCACCTAATCGTTCACCCTTATATCTTTTCATTTATCATACAGAACCTTAGTAACATTTGTAAAGTTTACATTAGGTAAGGAGCCAGAAACAGCACACGACCTCTACATACTTCATATCTTAAATAAAGATATAGCTAAGCAAAAATGAGCAACCTTGCTTATTTTGCAGCTTAACATAGGAGGCAAAAAAATGGCTGGTGGAGTAAAACATAATACTAACGAACAAAGGTTGCTGGCTCGATTGATTCGTGCAGAAGCTGAAGGAGACGGAGAGCTTGGTATGTTACTAGTGGGCAACACTGGTGTTAATCGTGTTTTAGGTGATTGTTTAGACTTTAAAAAAATTACATCGGTTCAAAAGATGGTCTTTCAAAAACCAGGTGGCTTTGAAGCTACACAAAAAAGTTATTTTTATCAAAAAGCACGCGATAAAGATATGCGCTTAGCTGCCAGAGTGCTTTCTGGTAAGCGCTTTGTTCCCGCCACATTTTCGTTGTGGTTTTTTAATCCAGGGAAAGGTAAACCATGTCCTGCTCAGTGGTACGGACAATGGAATAGCGGACGTTTTAAAAGTCACTGCTTCTTTTCACCATTAGAATCTGCATGTCCTACGGTTTTTTAATAAGTAAGCACTAGTTTTACTTAACCATTGGTATGACCTTTTATTCCTGAGCATATAGATTAGGGACGCTAGTATGCGCTAAATGAAATCGGGCAATTAGGAGATTTTAAACGCTCCTAATTGCACCTAAAATTAAGGAGTGATTCTATGACGCAAACGAATCCGATACCTGGAGTGGGGCAGCCAGCACAAGTTTCTTATCAGCAACCTTTCAACCCTTATACACCGAACACAATGCCACCTGGGCTTGGGAGCAATCTTCCATACACTCAACCCGCTTTCGCTAATCCAGTGCCTACGGGATTCCCTATGGGAGATCAGACACAGCTGCAGGTTCCGCCAATGCCGAGCCCTATGCCAAGTCCTATCACAACAGGTGAGCAATCGTATATTGAAAATATTTTAAGCCTTAATCGCGGGAAAATTGCAACCGTGTATATGACATTCGAACACAATTCCCAATGGAATGCGAAAATTTTTAAAGGGGTTGTTGAAACAGCCGGACGCGATCACGTGGTAATTAGCGATCCAACATCCGGCATACGCTATTTGTTACCGATGATTAATTTCGATTATGCAACATTTGAGGAAGAATTAGAATATCACCCTTCCTTTGCTGCTGGGCAACCATTCCCAACACCAACAAGGTAACAAGGGTGGCTAAAAATACTTTAGGTGCAGAAATAATCGAGTAGCTACCTGCCAATATTGACAGGTAGCTACTCGATTAATCAATTTGCCAATTAATTGGCTGCTGACCGGTAGCTTTCAGAAAAGCATTCGCCTGCGAAAATGGCTTGCTACCGAAAAATCCACCAAAAGCTGACAACGGGCTTGGATGCACTGATTCAATAATTTTGTGCTTATTGGTATCAATAAGCACTTTTTTCGATTGCGCATGTCTACCCCAGAGAATATAAACAATTGGTCTGTCCTTCTCATTTAACACCCGGATCACTTGATCAGTAAATGATGACCACCCTTTGTTAGAATGAGAAGCAGCAGCACCTTGACGAACAGTTAAAGTTGTATTTAATAGCAAAACGCCCTGATCTGCCCATGATGTCAAACAGCCATGGTTAGGGATTGTACACCCCAGATCCGTTTGTAATTCTTTGAAAATATTTTTTAACGAAGGCGGCTGTGGTACACCTTTTTGTACGGAAAAACTTAATCCATGTGCTTGATTAGGACCATGATAAGGATCTTGACCCAAGATTACCACTTTTACTTTCGCAAAAGGTGTGTAATGTAGGGCATTAAAAATATCATGCATTGGTGGAAAAGTAACCCTCGTACTATATTCCTGTTTTAGAAATTCTCTCAATTCAAGATAATAATCCTTTTGAAATTCCTCTGCCAACTGCTCATGCCAGTCATTTTTTAAAATTTGCTTCATCCGTATATTTGTTGAGTAAACCCAACATTCCCCTTTTTATATTTAGTCTTTTTTATTGTAACTAAAATATAATGATATTGGTAGAATTTTAGCAGAATTGTTGTAGTTTCTCTAACATTTTGTTATATTTTTAATCAAAGATAATAACAAATGGAGTTGAAATAGATTGAAAAAAGTATTAACAATGGCAGGTTCAGATTCTAGTGGCGGCGCTGGTATTCAAGCGGATTTAAAAACTTTTCAAGAACTTGGCGTTTACGGAATGACTGCGTTGACAGTAATTGTTACCATGGATCCTAACAACAATTGGGCACATGGTATTTATCCAATTGAAGCTGGTACGACATCAGCACAGCTGGATACAATTTGCTCAACCGGGGTTGACGCTATGAAAACAGGTATGTTACCGACTGTAGAAATGATTGAGCTAGCTGCCGAAAAAATTGACCAATATGAAATCAAAAACGTTGTGATTGATCCGGTCATGGTTTGTAAAGGTACTGATGAAGTGTTGCTACCCGAAAATACAGTTGCAATGCAAAAACATTTACTTCCGCGAGCTACTGTTGTAACACCTAACTTATTTGAAGCTTGGCAACTAGCAGGTACAGAAGGTCCAATTAAAACACTTGCTGATATGAAAGAGGTTGCAAGGATAATTTTTGATTTAGGTGCTAAAAATGTATATATTAAAGGTGGCGCTAAATTAGCTGACAGCGATCAATCAATTGACTTATTTTATGATGGTCAAACTTTTACAAAATTAGCTACTACAAAGATAGATACAGCCTACACACATGGGGCCGGATGCACAACAGCAGCAGCTATTACTGCCGGACTGGCAAACGGAATTGATCCGTTAACAGCTTGCATAGAAGCCAAAAAACATGTTACTGCAGCAATCCGCCATGGCTTTAAGCTCAATCAATTTGTTGGGCCAGTAATGCATGGCGCAGCACGTGCTCATGGCACAGAATCAGTTCAAGTAGAACCTTGTTAAGCTGAGCGAGCTGCTCAGTTTTTTTCTTAGATGTTAAAGTGATTACACAGCAAACTGATTCATTTCACTTATTATCGAATTGGAAGGTGAATTTTTTGAATACGATTGATACACAGATTGTGCAACAATATATAAATCGTTATCAAGGTACGGAAGTTTATCTGCATTTGGAAACAACGAGTGGTGCTTATGCTACACACCATGAAAAAAAGTTTACTTCTGGTGCTTTTATCCGTAATGCTAAAGTATCCTATTTACATGGGAAAATCACTGGCGCAGGTCCTTATCGCGTTGGGTTGGAGATGGCAGATGGTTGGATTTATGCCGAGGGTTTAACTCACTTTATTTTAGATGAACAAGATAGATTATTATTACTCGGTATTGATTATGATGGAAAGTTAGCGGTTACATTAGAACTTTCCGCAACACCTTTTCCTAAGTAAAAACTAGATGCTAAGGAGTGACTACTAATTGAATAAAGAATCTCATGTCCTAATTATTTTCCCGCACCCTGATGATGAATCATTTGGCACTGCAGGAACGATTACTGAATATGTTTCCGCCGGTATTCCGGTAACTTATGTCTGCATGACACTCGGAGAAATGGGCAGAAATTTAGGGAACCCACCATTTGCAAGCAGGGAACATTTGCCGGCAATTCGTAATAAAGAACTAGATGATGCGTGTGCTATTCTTGGAATCAATGTGATTAAAATGGGCTTTCGCGATAAAACAATTGAATTTCTTGATGAAAATGCTGTTGCTGAGCAAATTTTGGCGATTGTTGAGCAAATTCAACCATCACTTGTGATTTCATTTTACCCGCCATATGCTGTGCATCCAGATCATAATGCTTGTGGCAGAATTGTCATCAATGCTTTAAGGCGCATGCCTGTGGCTACACGTCCAAAATTGCATTTATTAGCATTTTCAAATAATTGCGAACAGGAAATTGGTCCACCTAACATTACACGGGACATTCGACCATATGCTGAGAAAAAAATCGCTGCTGTCCGCGCACATCGTTCGCAATCAGAAAGTATGGCAATTAATTGGGATAATATATTTAAAAGCACCGATGCAAAAACAAAGAAACGTTATATGACAGAAAATTTTTGGGAATATTCTTTTGAATAAAACTTATAAAAGGACGATGAGAGCATGACTTATCTCTCGATTCAAAATGTTTCAAAAACATTCGGTTCACAATCAGTTTTAAATGGCATCAATTTAGAAATCCAGCAAGGGGAAATCTTTGGACTGATTGGTGCATCAGGCTCAGGCAAAACAACACTAGTGAAAATGCTAACCAATTTAGAAAAGCCATCTTCCGGGCAAATTATTTTTGAAGGTACAATCCAATTGCCATCTTCGAAGGTCATTGAAAAAATTGGCTATATGGCACAAGTTGATGGGTTTTATCAAGAATTAACAGCTCTTAAAAATCTTAATTTTTTTGCTGCTTTATTTGGTTTATCCGGGAAAAAGCGCGCTGACAGAATTCGCGAAACAACAGAAATGGTTGGTCTTCATAACCATTTGCAAAAGTCGGTACGACATTACTCCGGTGGCATGAAGCGCCGCTTGTCGCTGGCTGCTGCATTACTACATGAACCTGATTTGCTAATCTTGGATGAGCCAACTGTTGGTATTGATCCTGTGCTCAGACAACAAATTTGGGAACAGTTCAAAATTTTAACTACTCAAGGGAAAACGATTATTGTGACAACTCATGTAATGGATGAGGCAGAAAAATGTGATCGGGTCGGATTATTGCATCACGGCAAAATCATTGCCGAAGGTTCACCGCAAAAAGTCATTGCGCAAGCTGGGGTTGAAAAACTGGAATCCGCATTTCTGGTGTTAGGAGGGAAATCACATCATGAGAATTAGTGCTTTAGCCCTCCGAATTATCCAACAATTTATTCAAGATAAACGCTCCCTGGCACTGATGTTTGTTGCACCGATATTGATTTTATCATTACTATCATTGGTTTTTAATTCAGATCCATTGAAGCCCAATATTGGATTGGTCAATATGCCGACACAGTTAAGTCAAGTGCTTTCGCATACAGCAGATGCTACGACCCAAAGTTTCACCAATAAAGCAGATGCCCAAACAGCATTAAAAAATCGTGACCTTGATGCTTATATTGTAATAGAAAAAGGACAGCTCTCACTCCATTTGGAAGGCAGTGACCCAACGGTTACACAAGCTGTCATGCAGTGGCTACAAAAATCATTAGCTACCCTGCCAGAACAGCAATCTAATATAGTCAATCATTTTCTACACGGTTCTCCTGACATGAGTACTTTTGATTCCTTTGGTCCTGTTTTGGTTGGCTTTTTCGCTTTTTTCTTTGTTTTTCTTTTATCTGGGGTGTCTTTTTTACGAGAAAGAACAGGTGGTACGTTAGAACGATTAGTTTGCAGCCCGATGAAATTGTGGGAAATCATTATAGGTTACGTGCTGGGGTTTGGTTTATTCACCTTAATACAATCACTGATTATTTCTGCGTATAGCATCTATATACTCAAATTAATGATGATGGGATCTTTTTTATTGGTCTTACTCATTACTTTACTACTGTCATTGACTGCACTGACTTTAGGTATTCTATTATCAGCTTTCGCCAACAATGAACTACAAATGATGCAGTTTATTCCGATAATTATTGTACCGAGTGTCTTCTTTTCCGGTCTCTTTAATTTGGAAGCCATGTCCAAATGGATTAGCTGGATCGGGCAACTGACGCCACTTTACTATGCAGCAGATGCTTTACGCGATATTATGATTCGCGGAAGTGGCTGGCACGAAATTCTTATGCCGGCACTCGTTTTAATTGCTTTTTCATTGTTGTTTATGTTACTGAATCTTTTAGCCTTACGAAAATTAAGAAAAGGCTGACAGTCATCTATATATAACAAAAAGACATGCATGTGCATGTCTTTTTAATCGCTTATTTACAAAATTATATTCTGCAAACGTTTGCAGCTTGTGGTCCGCGGTTTCCATCAACGATCTCGAACTCAACTTCTTGACCTTCTTCAAGTGTTTTGAAACCTGAAGTTTGGATCGCTGAGAAATGTACGAATACATCTTCTCCGTCTTCACGAGCGATAAAGCCGAATCCTTTTTCTGCGTTAAACCATTTTACAGTGCCTTTCATTTGAGGGCCTCCTTATGGGATAAAAATATTGAAAAGGAGAACACCAGATCAAACTATTTAATCGAAAGATGTACTTACAGACCAAAAACGTTTCCTGTTGTTCAAATCCTTGCCACTTCATATCCTAACACAAATATTTTCCAATTACAAATATTTTGATAGGCTTTTTCAAAGTTTTCTCTTTATTGAGCCGGTTTTTTATGTACGCCTTGTTGTGGCATCACAAATCCGCTTTCTTGTAGCTTTAAAAACCATTGCTCTTTATGCTCACGAATTTTATCTGCTGCTTCTTTTGTCAGCACACCATACTTGACATATTTGTCAATAATTCTTGACTCTATTCTCATTTTTTTGTTATAGAGCTTGATTAGCTCGGCTTTCTGTTTCTCAGTTAATTTAACGCTCGGCTTTTCTGTCTCTGGTTTTTGCCCTTGCCCCTGCTGTCCAGGTGCTTGAGGTGCTTGTTGAGCTCCACTTGGTTCATTTTCCTTAGATGGATTGGCTTGATTTTGCTCCGTTTGAACTTGTCCTTGTTGCTGTTGCTGCGTTGGTGTTGTACTTTCTTGAGCATGAGCAAATGTTGCTTGGAATAAGAATGCAACAGCAAACATGCTTGCTAAACTTGCAAATAAACTTTTTTGCATTGTGACATCTCCTTTGAGTTTTTATTGTTGCCACAACTATTTTTTGTAAAATTTTTAATTTTATTCATCAATTGGTTTTAGTTATTTTTCCTTTATACAAGGTAACTTGTTCTAACGTAATGGCTAACTTGTTTGCTATTTTTCTTAAATCACGCAGTTCAGATGGCGCCACGAATGAAATCACTGTTCCTTCTGCGCCTGCACGTCCAGTTCGCCCTGAACGGTGTGTATAAGTTGTGCTATCATGACAAACATCGTAGTGAACTACTGCTTGTAAGCCAACAATATCTAGCCCTCTAGCTGCCAAGTCCGTTGCTAACAACAGCGATAAATCCCCTTGCTGAAAAGCCTTTAGCACAGCTTGTCGATCTCCTTTTTTGGCATCACTGTGAATAACACCTAATCGTACATCTTTAAATGCTAATTTTTCAGCCAATACGGCAAGATTCCCAATATCATTTACAAAAACTAATCCTTGAAAATCATTATTTTTCGCCAACTTTTCAAGCAATTTAATTCGATCTCTTTTATCACATTCAAAGTAACAATGTGTAACATCCTGATTTAATCCCGACTCCACTTTGACGATGTTAGGTTGCTTCATCAATTCTTGTGCCAGGCTCTCAGTCTCAGCTTTTATTGTTGCTGAAAACAATAATAACTGACGATCTTTCATCGTACTTTTCACAATATTCTTGACCGATGATAAATGCTCACCGGATAATAATTGATCACCTTCATCGAGCACCATTGTTTTAACATGATGCATTTTTAATTTCTTCATAGAAACTAATTCTAAAACTCTACCGGGTGTTCCAGCAATAAGTTGCGGACGCTTTTTTAACCTTTCCACTTGCCTTTTTATCGGGACACCACCAATTAAGGAAGTTGCTTTAACACCACCAGGTTGACCCCAGTCTTGTGCCACTTGAACGATTTGCATCACTAGCTCTCTCGAAGGTGCTAAGATGACCACTTGCAACTGGTCATTGCTAGTATCAATCTTATTCAATAGGGGAATCAAGTAAGCTAAGGTTTTTCCTGTTCCTGTGGCGGATTCAGCAATAATGTCCACACCCTGCTCAATGGACTCGGCTACCTCATTTTGGATAGCAGTTGGTTGACTATAACCCGCAACCTGCCATGCTTCTTGTAAAAATGGCTTTAACTTTTCAATTTTTAACATCAGTATAGAAAACTCCTCGCTTATATTTTAAGATTGATCTCGCCAAAAAGTTGGTAAAGAAAACTTACCTGCTGACTCAAATGTTTTAGCTAGTTGCAACAGCAAAATTTCACTACCTTTGCGTCCCATGAATTGAATGCCCAATGGTAACCCTGATGCTGTCACATGAGTTGGCAAGCTAATCGCTGTACCTCCGGTTAAATTCACTGGATACGTAAATGGTGTTAACTCCAGACTACGTGCAAATAAATCAAAAATAATTTGCTCCTGCTCTTTTTTGTCAAATTCAGTAATATGCGCTACTTGTTGTTTTGTTTTTTCACTCACTAACACTTCATCAATTTTAGGTGCTGGATGTGCTGTGGTAGGTGTTAGCAAAACATCAAATTGCTCAAACACACGTTGTTCCATCAGTTCTGCTGTACTATCCCACAAAGTTAAACAATTAATATAATCTTTAGCTGATACGTGCTTCCCGTATTGAAGTAATGCCCATGTCGCTGCCTCCACCTCATCTTGTCCAATTGCTCGACCAAGATGTTGCTCCATATTACTAATCATTGCTGCGGTTTCCCCACCATTCATTAAAAAATAACTTTGAATGAGCGGCAACCCATCGATCGGATAGGGGATTTCCACTATTTCATGCCCCTCATCAGCTAAAAAGCTTGCGGCTTGTTTAACTGCCTTAATTGCCTCACTACTAACACGCATACCAACTGGCGAATCCGTTGCAACGGCGATGCTTAACTTACGCTGCACTCCTGTAATATTCATTAGCTCATTCCGAGGTAAAAGCGGGGTTTGATAAGGAGCTGCTTCCTGAATCACTTGCATTTCAGCAAGCAAGCGAGCCGTATCACGTACAGAAATCGTCAATGCAAAGTCAATCGCTGCACCTTGCCAACCACGCCAAATACCTGGACCTTTTGGTGTTCGTCCTCGAGTTGGCTTTAAGCCGATTAAACCACTAAAGGAAGCAGGAATACGAATAGAACCGCCACCATCACTGGCGCTAGCGATTGGAAACATCCCACTGGCAACTGCACTCGCAGCTCCGCCGCTAGAGCCGCCAGCTGAATAATCTGTATGCCAAACATTTTTTGTTGGCCCATATAATACGGGGTCTGTAATATTCTTAAAGCCAAACTCTGGAGAATTTGTCTTTCCAAAAGGAATGAAACCGCTTTTTTCTAATTGTTGAACAAAGTGGTCCGTCTTATGGGCAACTGCATTTTTAAAAATTCGACTTCCCAACGTATTACCAAGTCCTTGTTTATTTTGCCCTAGCATTTTTAAAGGTAAAAAAACACCTTCGAACAAGCCATTCCCTTTTTGACGAGTTGATATCCATTGCCTTGTCAAATCTTCCCGCACTTCAACCAGTGCGTTTAACTTAGTGTTTTGCTGATCAATACGCTTTATAGTATCTTGTAAAAGTTCTTCCGAAGTAATTGCGCCATGCTTAATCTGTTCTGCCCAATAAGTTGCATCCTTCATCAAATACCTCCAGCTTCTCTCTTTATTATCTTCATTTTACCATAACTTTGATTGATCGTTTGTTTCAAACCACAGCTATTTGGCTATATTGATAGAGATTGTTTAAAATTTTGATCCTAAGCGTTAATCAGGCAACTCTAAAAAATAAATCATTGCATAGGAGGAGTCTTGCATGGCTGATTTACCACAATTTCCACAATCCTATTGGAGCGCATCAACTGCATCCAAAAATTTCCCTACATTAACTGATCATTGCTCTACAGAGGTTTGTATTGTCGGTGGCGGCATTACAGGGATAACGACTGCTTACTTATTAGCAAAGGCCGGGATGGAGGTGACCGTCATCGATGCCAATGAAATATTTTCTGGTACTACTGGACACACAACTGCCAAGGTCACTGCGCAGCATGGGTTAATTTATGATGAATTCATTGGAGAATTCGGCTTGAATAAAGCAAAAATCTATTACGATGCACAAATGAATGCGTTAAATTTTATTAGAAATACAGTTCGTGACTTGCAAATTGATTGTGCACTTGTAAATGAAGATGCTCATATCTTCACTAATGCTGATTCTGCCATTGAGCAATTGCAAAAAGAGTTTCAGGCGTATCAAGCACTTGGTATTGATGGCGATTATATTGATCAGCCAAGTTGGTCATTTCCTGCCAAAGCAGCAATTTCAATGAAGAACCAAGCCTCATTCCATCCGCTTCAATATTTAACAAAAGTGACGGATGCTTTTGTGAATCTTGGTGGAAAAATTTATGAGTTCACTGCTGCTGTGGAAGTACATAAGGAAGAAAAATTCAAGATAAAAACAAAGTCTGAATTTATTATTAGTAGTGAGCACTTATTAGTCTGCTCTCATTTTCCCTTCGTTGATAGAGGGGGATTTTATTTCGCACGAATGCATCCGGAGCGCTCTTATGCGCTTGCCATTAAAACGAATCTACCCTATCCCGGTGGCCTATATTTGAATGTCGAGCACCCAAGTCGATCAATTCGGCAAATCAATTATCAAGGTGAAAGTCTACTGCTAATTGTTGGGGAAGCGCATACAACCGGTCGTGGCGAATCAACAATTGTTCATTATGAAAATTTATTAGATTATGCTAATCAATATTTTGCACCAACGGAAATCAAATATCGTTGGGCAACTCAAGATTTGGAAACCATTGACAAGTTGCCATTTGTTGGTCCACTTTCTCTGGTAAGCGGGGAGATACTTGTAGCCACTGGATATCGAAAGTGGGGGATGACAAATGGTACAGCAGCTGCTCTGTTGTTGCATGATTTAGTGCTTGGGAAAAATAATGCTTATGGCGATTTGGTTACACCATCCCGCTTTAATACTCAGGCTTCATTGAAAAATATTTTTTCAGAAAATGTTCAGGTAGCGAAAGAATTAATTAGTGGAAAGCTAGAAATGGTCTTACGTGACGCTGGTGATTTGCAGCCTGATGAAGGTGATGTTGTAAAGTATAATGGGAAGCGAGCAGGCGCTTATCGTGATCAAGACGGCAAACTTCATATCGTTGATACTACTTGTAAACATTTTGGTTGTGAGGTAATGTGGAATAGCGGAGATCGTACATGGGATTGCCCGTGTCACGGTTCCCGATATAATATTGATGGTGAAGTGATGGAAGGTCCTACTAAAAAGCCGCTGAAAAAATTATTCGATCAATAGAATATTTTTGAAGACGTACCATGAGAAAATAATTAGATAAGAGTAGTACTACTAATAGATTTGGTAGCGCTGCTCTTTTTTTAATAAGTTAAATTCAAAACAGCAGCATCAGCAAACAATTTGCTAAAAGAAAAATTTAAATGAGTGATAAAAAACTATTTTATCCTCTGCTAGGCTTACATAATGTACAACCTCCATTGCGAACCATACCATAGGGGCAAGGAGGCTTTTATATGAATAATGATTTTGAAAACTTCGATCATGAAATTGATGATTATATTCAAGATGCTCTAGAGGACAGTTTGGTATGTAAAGGAAAAAAGCGTAAGTGCAAGTGCCGTTGTCGCTGTTGCTGTCATTGCAAACCAGGACCTACCGGACCTACTGGACCTCGTGGGCACACTGGACCTACTGGACCTACTGGACCTCGTGGGCATACTGGACCTCGTGGACCTCGTGGGCATACTGGACCTCGTGGACCTCGTGGGCACACTGGACCTCGTGGGCATACTGGACCTCGTGGACACACTGGACCTACTGGACCTCGTGGGCACACGGGACCTACTGGACCTCGCGGACACACTGGACCTACTGGACCTCGTGGGCACACGGGACCTACTGGACCTCGCGGACACACTGGACC
>Ga0131853_10003488_pt1 | contig 28200 bp, 16 predicted proteins | sample TergutLab28metaG_FD_92764 | JGI IMG/M metagenome (GOLD analysis project Ga0131853, IMG submission 92764) | Labiotermes labralis P1 segment gut microbial communities from Petit-Saut dam, French Guiana - Lab288 P1 (version 2) (version 2) | ecosystem: Host-associated > Arthropoda: Insects >...
ATCGTGGTTCTTGTAACTGTAGCGAGGCGCGGAAATGTGATTCGCATAATAGTGGTCCATGTAACTGTAGCATAGTGTAGAAATGTGATTCGCATAATCGTGGTTCTTGTAACTGTAGCGAGGTGCGGAATTGTGATTCGCATAATAGTGGTCCTTGTTGACTGTAGCATAGTGTAGAAATGTGATTCGCATAATTGTGGTTCTTGTAACTGTAGCGAGGCGCGGAAATGTGATTCGCATAATAGTGGTCCATGTAACTGTAGCATAGTGGAGAAATGTGATTCGCATAATCGTGGTTCTTGTAACTGTAGCGAGGCGCGGAAATGTGATTCGCATAATAGTGGTCCATGTAACTGTAGCATAGTGTAGAAATGTGACTCGCATAATAGTGGTCCATGTTGACTGTAGCGAGGCGCGGAAATGCGATTACCTTACTCGTGGTCCTCGTAACTGTAGCGTACTGGAAAAATGTGATGCGCATTTTCGTGATTTCTGCTGATAAACATAACAGCGCGGGGAATCTAACGCATGAATTCGTTGCTGTAGTCTGTAAATGGAGCGTACTGTGTTCACAGAGGGTTTTGTTGTTTACTCCTTGAAGTATGGTCCCATTCTGAACTGTGTACTCTACCAGTGATCGGAGACTTCCTGCAATGATGTTTATACAGGGTACTGATAAGAAACAGGGAGACAGGAGTTGTCGTGACTGCTGAGTTTGACACAACTCAGAGAGGAAGGGAGCAAACTGTAAAAGTCATACGTATAGTTCAGGGTTACATGCGTCAGTATTTCTGTACTAAAATAAATTATATTTGTTTATTTTGCTGTGTTACTTTCCGGGTCCATTTTGCGTTACGCCTGTGTATTTTAAAAACGAAAGTGTTAATTGGCCAAATAAGCTGTGGAAACGCAGATACAGCTTGATTAAAAAATGTTCCTCATGGAGTAATTGACAGCATTATAGCCTGATGTCGAAATGCGGGACAAAAGCAACATGCACATTAGGGTGACCTTATACGTAGGGTAATTAATTGTATTGTAACTATTTTATTGGGTGTGTATCTTGTATTGTGTCTGTTTAAACTTGTTTTGTAATATGTGGGTGTGTATATGTGTGGGTGTTTTGACAATTGTGTGGCTGTTTTGGTAATATGTGTACTTGTATTTACTGTGTTTTTATATTGTTTCGTTTATGTATACTTACTTACTCCATGGTGCAGAGTCCTTCTTGAGAAGCTAACTGGTTTGCAGCTAGTCAAGAAATTCCCGCATTTCACGGAACCCGAAGTTTCATTACCGCACTAACAAGCGTCCGCCACCTGTCTCTATCTCGGCCCAGCCCAATCCAGTCCATATACCCACATCCCACCTCCAGGATATCCATCCTAATATTATCCACCCATCTACGCCTTGGTCTCCCCATTGGTCTCTTTCCCTCCGGTTTTCCCACCAAGACCCTATACACCCCCTCTCCTGACCCATACGCGCCACATGACCAGCCCATCTCATTCTTCTCGATTTTATCACCCGCACAATGTTGGGTGAGGAGTTTATGTATATTTATTCTTATTTGTTACTAGTTTAAGGACTACTGCCACCGAGTGAATACTCAATTGCAGTAAATAATAATATTTATCCATACCTTGACGACTTGTTGGAGACCTGTGACGCATATTATCCTGACTTTTGTCTACAACTGTATAACCTTCTGCAGAAAAATGGAGGGCAATAGCTTATAAGAAATAAGAAAGAAGTGGACTGCATGCTTTTATTTATTGTACCAGAGACTGTTGCGAGGGGAATTTTTGGAATGGGGGGAAAAAATAAATCCTGGGTGAAGCAGTGAATGTTGGTCTCTAAGCGGGCTTTAAATTATGAGCCCGGAAGGAGTCGGCTCTATTCTTGTGGAAACGATACACAGAACAATGTTATAGTTCCGGCGAGCTGGTTCCTTGTTTGCTCATGTGCCAAGTAATATACAGTTCCATCAGTGCAGGAATGGAGGAGTTTCAGCGGCACGTTCAGTGCATTGCCGAAGTGCCGTGTGTGGTCTTTCTTGAAAAGACTGGTATATATAACTGAATTTATAAGGAGATTTCCTTCTGTCATATATCCTGGAACATCGTCGTGTTCACAAAAGCCGGTCAGTGGTCCTTATTCTCATTCTGACGGATCATCTTGACATCCTCTTTCTCTAAAATAATTTACAATAATACTTGTCTGTCTGCCAGTCCCAGTGGCCGCGCGGTCTAAGGCGTAGGTCTGCGGCCGCTCGCCTGCTGAGATTGTGGTTTCGAATCCTACCGGGCTATGGACGTTTGTCTGTTGTGAATGTTGTGGTTGTCGTCAGGTAGAGGTCTCTGCGACGAGCTGATCACTCTTCCAGAGGAGTCATTCCGACTGTGCTGCGTCGTTGTGTGTGATCTAAAAACCTCGTGAATGTGAAGGCCCTGACCCACTGGGGTTTGTCGCGCAAAAAACAAAGTAACTTGTCTGTCTATGTCTGGGTTAATATGGTCCATTTCTTTGAGGTACTTTAGCCAGAATGTTGTATGAGTTTATATGTCTGAAGCATGCCAAGTGTTGTGCCCATCTCAGCTTTTATAAATTCAATAACATACATAATCTAGAATTTAAAGCAGTTGTTCTCAGCCTGTGGATCGCGGTCTGAGTGGGGGGGGGGGAGAGCGTCTTTGCTCCAAGGACTCCGAGAATTCACTTCTCGAAAAGTTCTGCACTTTCAGCAGAGTTTGTTTTCTTTTCTCTTATCTTTGTGATTAATAAAATTTTAGTTCATTTCCACCGGTTCAGAGATTATTATAGTTTTTGTGCTATTAACTGTTCTCCACTAACGAAACCTAGGAATACAACTCTGAATATGGGGTTGTCCTGGAAATTTTTTTAAAGTAAGTCGCAAATTTAAGAAGCTCCCTTTAGACTGTCTCCATTATTGTATTAATGCGTTTCTTGGATCAGTTTGCTTGTAAGTGAAAATGTGAGGATTTTGCGAACGAAACTGGTACGTCGGGGTGAAGACGTTACGTACAAATTAAATTAGGCCAGTGTTTGTTACTTTTCTATTCAGGCACTTCCATTTTCATTTGATATTTCATTTGATATTTTTTAACAACACGTTACATATAAACAGCCAATTAGATGCAACAATAACAAATTTTATTGATAATTATAATCTGCTCGACATGTTTCGGGCGATAATTTCGCCTATCCTCAGGAGCACTAGACTGTGTTTACAGCTTGTGGTATAATGCACATTGTAATTAGCAACTCTTAATTCGCATTTTAACTGTGATACCACCATATTTCTGTTAACTCACGTTTTACCATCACATCATGAATTTTACATAACTTGAATTGCTATAGTTGATACTTATTATTATTTTTAACCATTTGTATTATGACTACTGCTCACTTGGTTTTATACTACTAATTATATTATCTGTCCTTACAGTGCTTTATACCACAAGCTGTAAACACAGTCTAGTGCTCCTGAGGATGGGCAAAATTATCGTCCGAAACATGTAGAGCAGATTATAATTATCAATAAAATTTGTTATTTTTGCATCTAGTTGGCTGTTTATGTTATGAACGTAGTGATGCACAGTCACACAAACATCAAACACATTACCTGTAAGCAAACTGTGTGCCTGACATACGTTATGTTGAAATAGCTCGATGGTGTATTGTCTTTCAGACTTTTGTGGTTTTGTATATATTTAGCAGAACACAGAGGTTTATACCTCTAAAATTTTGTCGTTCGTCGGGTAAATCAATATAGAATTTTACATTTTATTTAACATCCTGTCAACCCTTATGTCCTTGAACGTAATGATGTACGTAGTTCGAGTCTGAGAACACAGCGAAAATGAAGGTAGTAAGGACTAACTGAGATGAAGTTACAACGAACTTGAGTTGAATGTTTTCACAAAGGGTGTCGTTCTAGGTTCTTACACCGCGCGGAAAATAAGTTTTCCAACGTATCACAGTGACGTGCTGCCTACATCTTTCAGAACCAAGTTCGCACTGAAGATTGAGGCAGCATTTTCCTTCGAAACTTGGTAAAAATCTCACTTTGTATACTACGATTTAAGTCAGTGTTTCCAAGCAAGAGATCGACGTCGTGACGTCTGTGTAATTATCATATGGTGACGGCACTGTCTAATGTTTAGTTGCCTTGTGGTACGGTTTCGCATTGTCAGTCCGGTTATTTAGTTGTCAGACCTCATACGCTACCGTGACTTCCATTCGCAAGAAGATGCAAGTGGAAGGAGTTTTGGGGGTGTTGTACAAAACCAGGAGGCTTCTTCTTCCCATCCTGATCTTGAATTATGTCTGTAAAGCGAAGTGCAGTGCGCAGCCACTAAAGTGCGAACCTCTTCCAGTGATTCATGATCAGGAGTTACTTAGTAGTAGTGGCCAATAAAAGAAGATGCTTGTGTGTGTGTGAGCCTTGTGAAGCAACCTCTGTTGTGTCACACTTGTGCTGGTCTTGGTTGTTTCAGTCCCTTGGCCTTCCTGTCCTGTTGTTTACTCAAATTTCTTATACAGTGTTAATTATAGCATTTGAAAGTAATTGTCTCAAGTCTCTCACGAAACGTCTGTTTGGTTGTGGCGGATCTTTTGTCCAAGAAATAAACTTTTTCTATAATTTACTACTTTAACTTTTCCTCATCGATAAAGTTATTTAATAACACGCAAACTAGAGAATGTCGCACAGCTGTTAAATTATGTCGTTTGATGGAAAGTTATTTATTTTTGCGAAGTGAATTGGATTTTGAGGTTCGCGTTTATGTATGTGTACGTCCGCAATCTTATTGCCGAAATTATATGATATTTTAATCCCATACGAGGGGGTTCTGATAAGTCCTTAGCCCGACCAGGAAGGAAAAACGCTACAGCGATCAAACTCAGGATTTATTCAACATACTACCCACGAAGCTCAATACACTTCTAAGCCCGTTGTTCTAACTTTTGCAAGCCACTCAAAAAAATCAGAAATTGTTCTGTCCAACCAGGTCTCCGCGGCAGCAATGACCTCCGCGTCGGAAGAAAAAGGCGACCTTTCAATTATTTTTTGAGTTCAGGGAACAGGTGGTAGTTCGACGGGGCCAGATCCGGAGAATAGTGTGGGTGATCAAGACACTGGAAGCCCAGATAGGCCAGTTTCTTCTGGGCTGCAAGTGCCAGGTGAGCCGAGGCATTGTCGTGCAAGAACAAGATCCCTTTGGTGACCTTCCCGCCGCGTTTTTCCTTCAAAATGTCCTTCAGTTGCACCAGAAGAGATGAGTAATACTCCGCGTTGATAGTTTGGCCCTTTGGAAGATAATCATTGAGGAGAATGCCGTCTTGATCCCAAATAATCGAATCGAAGCGAGAACTTTTCCAGCGGATTTTTGCACTCGGAACTTTTTGGGGCGGGGTGAGCCGCTATGCCTCCACTCCATTGATTGTTGCTTTGTCTCCGGGTCATAGTGATATAACCAGGTTTTGTCCATGGTCACCAATCGCGACAGGAAATCATTTGGATCGCGCCGAAAATATTCCAAAATTTGCTCACACGACTGGCACCGTTGACGTTTTTGATCCGCGTTCAGTCATTTTGGGACCCACTTCGTGGAGAGCTTCCGCATGTCCAAATCTTCATGAATTATGGACCCAACCCGCTCACATGAGATGCCCAGTTGTTCAGCTATTGATTTAGCCGAAATCCTGCGGTCGTCCAATATTAGCTCGCGAATTTAATCAATAATCTCTGGGGTGGTCATTGTTTTAGGTCGTCCATGACGAGGCGCATCACAGGTGGAAAAATCACCACTTTTAAACTGGGCCACCCAGTTTTTGTCGGTGGCATACAATGGTGCATGTTCCACTACTGTTTCTGTCAGAATGGCGTGAATTTGCTTCGGCGTCTTACCTTGCAGAAAAAAAAATCTTGATGGCAGCTCGCAAGGGATGATGTAGAAATCGCGCGCGTCGCCTGACATGCTCCCTTTCAGCCTCTGTAACAAGAAAAGACTTGCAAAGGCTTCGGCACATGAACAGACCCCTCTTTCCATCGACACTATCGATTCCGTCCTACGATATCGGTAAGTATGTCGGGCTAAGGACTTATCAGCACTCCCTCGTAATACAATTTTCAGTCTAATTTAATGTTAGAAATTGTCAGTCCTATTTTATGAGACTTCTCCGGGGTAAAACGGACGGACCTACGTCGATGGCGAGAATATGTTGAGATTTAACTCCACTCTTCGTTAACGTGGGTTTTTTCGTCGTAAGGAAAAAGCTTATTGATCTAATGTAATCCCTTCTTAACGTGAGATTTCTGTCGATGTTTATCGAATTTTCATAAGTACGTTGGGTGATGCGAGAAATTGTTACGTAAATCTGAAGGGGTCAGGTGTCGTTGGAAAACTATGTGTAGATGGTATATTAACAGTAAGACTGATAAGAAAAGGAATGGTGCTTTAACGGATTGTAATGTTAAGGGAAGGCCGAGGGCACGTTCCCCTGCAGGGTTCGCTAACCGCAATAGTTACATTTTGGTTTTCACCAAGAGCGTGGGATTCACTGACCAACTAAGGAGGTATATATTTTCCAGAAATAATGTGCAAAGTAGAGTTAATTGTAGCGGTTTAGTCAGTGTCATTATGTAGGAAGAATCTGATGTTCGAAATCTTGTATTTGTTGTGTACTTCTCCTTCTTCTCTCTCGATTAATTTCATTAATTGAATAGTTTCTTACTTTTTCTTTGTCACATGACAGGATTTCTGTTTACTGAATTTTGTGTGACACATGGAATATTGCGATTAAATATATGAGTAAGAGATTTAAATTAGGGCGTATTGAGTTGTATAAAATAACACACAGATTAGGATATGTTAGACCAGACTGACGGAATGGATTTTGTACTGTGGATGGTTCTCTGCGTTAGTTTTTGTTGCTGTTTCTTGAATCCTACGTACGTGCCTGTCTTGTAGTCATCTATCACATGCCTAAACATGCATGTTTAGTTGAACCGGATGTAAGACTGAGACCTTTCACGTGGATTTGAAATGGAGTTGAATGATCAGCTTTGCTTTTCGGTCCCTCCGTCTCTCGTAACCACTCCATGGCGGTGTGATTGGGCCCTAGAACCCACCTGGGCTTGGTGGGAAAGAGAAAATCTCTCTTGTATTTAGATTCGAAGCAAGTCGTTCATTCCTCGGCTGTACTAACTTTAAATAAGTATTTGTATTCGGAGTTCTGCTGCTATGCTTGCACCGAGCAAGTGGGACTCAAACGGTAACTTTGTGACTCGTACTGTGTAGGTGCCTAGTTCAAATGTCGGCTGACTCAACAGCCAACCTCACTGGATTTTTCATGGTTTTCCTCAGTCCCTTCGGACAAATTCCTGATCAGGACTTTAAATCGGGCCACGTCTATTCCACATCCTCACAATTCTTTATTCATTATCATCCAGTCGCTGACGCTGTATATCTACTGAGAATGCCGTTTATAAACACAGATAAATAACTTATTCTTTTTAAAGCATTCAATTCAGATAGTTCTTATATTCATTGTTTTGCAAACAAAACACAAATTTCATCCCGTTTCGTCTGTTCTGTCCAGTTGGGTGTTGTACACTTTAGACTCGTACTTACGCACATGGCCGATCCCGGTGACACTGCGATGGACGACGCGCGCTGTCTTGTGCCTCTTGCACACTGTGGACACGATTAGGAATCCCCCTCGGTAAGTGGGTATTTGTGGACAGGTTTATGTGTTGTCGTGTGGAATTAGAGACCTTATGATGGTGTGATCCTCCATCCAAGGAATCGTGCTACCACTTTTCCTTATGAGGATTTAGAACACCTCTGGAAGATAGGAGACCAAAACTCGAAACGGACTGAACAGATTGTAGAGGCCTTGCTATGAAATGATCCCTCATCCAAGGAGTTTTATCTTGTATGTTAAGAAATACATATCTTAACAGAGAAGAGAACAAGGAGTAAGGTGGTATACAAATAGGAGAGGAAAAAATGGATCAGTGAAACGTAAGGGGAATACAAGGATTGGGGTTGGTAAGAGAAAGAAGAAAAGAATGCGAATTGAAGAATAGTAAGAGTAAGGGGAGACAACTAGGAAGAACAAGAGAACTGAGATGAGAAGAGTTGAGAGGGGAAGGAGGAACTGAATATGTTACAAGCAATTGAGAAGTATCGGAGGAAATAGTAAAGGTAGAAGTAAGATAATCGCTATGTAGGCTGGAGGTTGAGGCACCCAGATTTCAAGGCTGTCGACACATGAAGGTAGTAAGATTGTCAGCCCTACACACCGGCCGCCTTTTCTCCCGAAGGAAATATTCCTGGTACTCATTTTTGTTAGAGGCTGATTCGGCCCCAGGGTCACAATGCGGTCGGAGAAATTATGTCGATAAAAAATTCCAGTCACACCATCGAGAATCGAACCCGCGACTGGATTGTAGCGCAGTGCCTCAACCAACTTTGCCACCGCCTGCGCCAGTGGAAGTGGAAATAGCAGCAGAAGGAATTTGCTTGCATGGTGCGTGAGTTGACGAGTCGTTGGCTGATAGTAAGCATACACAAACAACACAAACGACGATTAAACCTACGTTTAAATGTAAGTACTACCTATTTATTCCGCAGTTTTTATCTGCAGTAGCCATAATAAGACGCGTAAGAAACAAGGTGTATTATTATTTTTTTTTTTGGAGAATGATCGTTGCATTGTGTCCGGATTTCAGTGCAAGGCAGCGAAATTATGGGTGTTGGCGACTGAGGACTCTTTTTTTAATGTAACCCCAAAGCTTGTACCAAGCTGTAGCCACTTACCGATAGCGAGGACCATAATGAGAAGGGTTTTTCAAACTTACTACCCTTCCAACGAACATCAAACTTATAACAGTACATAAGTAATAGGAAATGTTTATACGTGGGGTACATGGGTCATGCTATAAATCACAGATCGTGCTGTGAATGAAAGTTCTAGTGAAATGAAATTCTGTGTGTCATTTTTTCCATTTTTGTTATATGTCTATGTCTTGACAACCTCTTCTTCCTTGTTCAGATAATCGTAATAATATTTGGTAAATAATAAGAATTATGGAGCCTCTTACCAGGCACTTTCCCGGAAATATTTTCCTTGGGATGTTTTTATCAGATAATCCAATAGCTACACATTATAATAGCCCACCTAGACGTCTTGTAGGAAACTGCGGTATGTGATTCAGAAATTCACGTTAAATTGACAGCATTTCCTGAATATAGTACGCCGTTTACTTTACCATGAACATAATTTTTATTTGCTAATGACATTTCGAAGTGTCTGCACGTTTTCTTATTTTCATTCAATTTTTTCAGCATTTATCAAGACTTTTCATGCATTCAAACATTTACTGTACCGTTAATCGATTCAGATTACGTTTGGAGTGTTGCTAGTTGTCTGTTTTGCGTCATGCTGCTCATCATTTTGCGAAGTTTGTAACACGTACATTATCTGGAGCACTGGAGTGGGCAGTTGGAGGCTGAAAAATGGCTGCATGAACTGCTCTAATTGATACAGATGAGCCCATAATGTTGACGGAATTCATATGTGGTGAACAGTGCATGTCCATCTGTGTTACCGTCGACAATCGACAATCGATAACATGAACCTCACCCGAGATACATGGAGATGGCTTAGTTAATTCCAGATGGGTGAGACGTCCTTCCGTAGCCCTTTAATTTGATCTTTCCTCCCTCTCCATTTTCTTTGTGTGTCCCATTTCATCCAATGAGAAACACCACCGCCGTTCCGAAACCCATTTTGTCCTTCTCCTTGTGATTTTCCCCTCCTGTCCCCGCCATTTAAGAGAACACAAATCGTCTTTGTAAATGGTAATTGTCGCCAGAAGCGGCAGGCGAAGTGAATCTCATGGCGTGGAATCCTTCTCTTCAACCCCTCCTCACAGTCCCTGCCATGTTCGATTGAAAGAGAAAGAAAAAAAACTATTGGTCTGAGACTTTGAGTGCAGAATTCTCTTTTGGAGGGAATCACTCAGGTTGCTACACAACGGGAAGTGTGCCTAACTTTTTGTCCAAAGAATCGTGGGAGTAGCGTACACGTTTTCTGGTTTTCACGCCAGGGATTGTTCGGCTTGTAGTCTTCTGGGTTATGACAACCTGCAGTGTTGTGAAGTTGTACCGACGTTTCGGAGGTCATGCTGCCTCTATTTTCGTAAACCCTCAGTATGGAAGAAGCTTGTTTCTTCGAACTGCTGGTGTCAAAACCCAAGAGACTAGAGACTGAACATTCTGAATCGTGGCAGTGTTTACGCGTAAATTCGTGAGTTTAATTTGGGGATTTCTCAGAATTGTAGTTGGATAATCGAAATATGCAAGGAATGTTTTATTACGCACGTTGTGTATGTGCTGTACGTGTATTGAGTAGATAAAAAACGGTTCGTAAAAATCAAATTTAAAGGTACACATTTTTGTCTTTTGCAGAAAGTCGTATGTTGTTTGAAAAACAGGAGCTAAGCTTTGGCAAAGGCATTTATTTTACTGAAATTAATATTGGGAACATTTGGTACCAAAATACTTCTTTTTGAAACAAGATTTGTCATTCAGCGGAACGAATAAATAAGTTAGAGGAGTGTATGAGATAAGAAACCAGTGACTTAGAACTTACACGTAATTTGCTCAGCAGGACAGCTAGATACATTCCGTAACACTGCATATAGCGATACCAATCGCTTAGGTTTGTAAATACAGGTGTGCGAGATTTGCTGTGATTTTTTGGAGGAGATTTCAGGTAGCAGAATCTGTTGGATTGTGTAGGCTTACATAGGAATTGCCGTGTAAATTCTGTAAAAAAAGTAAAATGGCATTCGTGTTAGCCTCGGCGTATGGAGTGAAGCTTTGAAAGAAGTGTTGGCCTCGTAACTTTTTCCGGAACATATTCAAGAAAGGTTTCGTCTAATGATGCTGAACTAGTAACACAAGGTATGTGGCTGTCATCTGTATATGACAGTAAGAAAGGAGTATATGGGCGTGCGGGTAACTTGGAGACGAAACCCAGAAATAGGGAAAGAAGTGAAATCGACATGAGCAAGCCAAATTGGAGGGAAGAAACTTACCTCTAATGCACACGTTATATGTTCCCAATAGATTCCACCCCACGATCTCATCCCTGCAGTTTCACCCCTTTGCACTTGGCCGGGGCAGCTATTGCCACAGATAGTGCAGCTAAAGGGAAAGAATGAGAATTCTATTGGACATACAATGTTGTTTTTTTTCCCTACCATTCGTGTTTTTTCTACTTCTTCCTCCTTACGTCTGAGAGGAGATTTTAGCTTGAGGTCGCAAGCTGAGGATATGGGCAAAAAGGCGCAAAGTGATTCCCTTTATCGCTGCAACACGTATTTTACTTTCGGTTTCAGAATGCCTTTCCCCATGGCTACGACAGTAACGACCACTGGCAGTTCTAGAAGACTAGGACTGCTGTTTTGAAAGTTCACCTGATGCACGATACAGGACTAAACTGCCGCAGGTTGGACGGAGTTTCGCAGGCGCCATACGATACAGTATACCGAAATTGCCGGAGATTTACACGACGTTTCAGGAGTTTCTATGAGTCATGTTACTGGCAGCTCTTTTATTCCTATATTTCACATTAAGCGCTGTAATAGTGTTGGACCTCCATTGTCTGAAGTGTATCAATATGCCCGACGTTTCGGGAGTGGACCATTTATGTGCTTATATTGTTCATTGACAATTAAAGTGACATGTTTTGAAGATCTTAGTAATTAACCAACTTAATACACAAATTCTTGTTTTATAATAAGTTTATTAAATGCCTATACATGTTTCGAGCACTATGTGGTCATCATCAGGAGGTCGAAATGGTATTACACAGCATCTGGTATCATCACACCTGTAAGTGGCCGTCCGGTGCGCAGGTTGAGAGAGGAGTCCTCTCTCAACCTGCGCACGGGACGGCCACCTACAGATTGTGATGATAACAGATGCAGTATAATACAGTTTGGACCTCCTGATGATGAGTACATAGTGCTCGAAACATGTGTAGGCATTTAATAAACTTATTATAAAACAAGAACTTGTGCATTAAGTTGGTTAATTACTAAGATTATACTGAGATTCACGATCAGCAAAACATCAAACAAAGTTTTCAAATGTTTTTTATTGCTGATATTGGTAGGTGCCGTATATTGGACAGTCTCTTTCTGAGAAGTTTATTTAGTATATACGATGTTTCAGTATTTCGTTCTGTTGCTGTTCTGTTCTACGTTACCGCCACCGTATTTAAAATATCCTGTTTTTCGGAACCTGGTTAAATGTTCATTTTCATGTGAATGTCACTGTACTTACATTGTTGTATTTTTTCTGTAGCCTGTTAATAGGTGTATGTGCGGAGTGATTCATGACTGTATGTCATTTTTTCAGCGGCTTGTTCCTAATGTCTTTCTCAGAATGTAATATCGACATCGATAATGTACTTTTTTTATGTTCATGGGACCTTGCATCGTAATTCTGTGTCAATAAAATCCAACAAGATACAACTATACACAGTTTAATTTATCTGTAAACTTCTGTACATGTTTCGGGTGTTTTCTCCACCCATCATCAGGAGCACAAATAACTGTGGAGGAGATGAGACTAGTCTCAACTCCTGTACGATAGCGACAGCTAGTAGCAACGGTTGACTAGTAACAGATGCTGTAGATACAGTTATTTGTGGTGCTGATGATGACACCCGAAACATGTAGAGCAGTTTGCAGATAAAATAAACTGTGTATAGTTGCATCTTGTGGGATATTTATTGACATAGAATAAAGTATGGAACGAATTTTTTTTTATAGAGACCCTTCTTGGTGAAAATTGTAGTACAATATCTCGTTAAATATTACCAGTCGGTACTGAAAAATGGTTCAGATAGTTCCAGTAGACCCTATGGAGTCGGTACTTTACATAATGGTGTGACTTATTGTATGATCATGTTTACGTTTTTAGGTAGTTTGTTGCAGCAACAAATGAAACAACTGTATAGTTGTTTTTCTGTGCAGTAAATAATTCGAAATCTGATGCATGACGCTTCTTTCACACGCAAAAGTGCGTTTTTTTAAAACTACTTAATTAATTGTTTTCAATTCTTAGCGCCTCTGACGATATTTTTGATCTTTGAATTCTTCTCATCCTTTGAACTTTTTGCATCTCTATTTCTGTGTGCGAAATCTACTTCTTAACATTTAGCTAAGTTTATTTTACTGTCATGTGAGTTAACCAACATTAAGTCTTCTGGTTGGCTTGTCTTTGCCAGTTGTAAGCCTTCAGGCAGCCGATCAACTAGTTGTCTTTAGTCCACATTCTCCCAGAAGGCTGCTCGCTGAACGTCGGCTTCATAAAGTGTCGTTTGGTCATTAACTCTGAGAAGGCGAGATGTGTTAACTCTCTTCGTGTTACAAACAAGATTATATTTGAAATTCGTTATCAAAGTTTTTTTTTACCAGCTGTTGCAAAACTGAATAGTCTTAAAACAAATTTAAATTTACATTAAAGTTGACATTAAAAAGCTCCTACATGTTTCGGTGTAAACACCATCTTCAGGGAGCGCACTATTTGAGCCTGCTAAAGTTCAGGGAGCGCACTATTTGAGCCTGCTAAAGTTCAGGGAACGCACTATTTGAGCCTGCTAAATTTCAGGGAGTGCACTATTTGAGCTTGCTAAAGTTCAGGGAGCGCACTATTTGAGCCTGCTAAAGTTCAGGGAGTGCACTATTAGAGCGTGCTAAAGTTCAAGGAGTACACTATGTGAGCCTGCTAAAGTTCAGGGAGCGCACTATTTGAGCTTCCTAAAGTCCAGGGAGCGCACTATTTGAGCCTGCTAAAGTTACAGTTGTTAAAATCAATTAAAAAACATCGAAGTGATTAATTCGGTGGTGTGGCTGCGTATATTATTATTGGGTCCTTGTTAATGTATGTGTGTGGCACTGTTCGGAATCAGACTGATTCAATTGTGCAACAGTTTGTGAAAAAAACTTTGATAATCATCAAGATGCATGGTATGTATGTGAAAATTATTGAAATTCGTTGTTTTTCTTCACGTTTCTTTGGTGTATGTCATTATGTGTTAAAGTAAACTTGAAGATAATTAATTGCAACACTGTACAAACTTATATTAAAAGCTGCTGTGAAGGAATATGGAAGAACAGTCAATGTTAAAAATGATCATGCATTGTAAGGAATGGAGAACAAAAAAAATTTGATGTTTCATCTAATTTTTTTGTGGCCTTGCAGGGCTCTTATCTCTGTTTTTAAGTAGACTGGGCACTTAACGTTAAGCTCCATATACACTCTCAGTTAAACTGAGCGATTTTACTGTGTGACGTCATATCTGACGGAAAAAACTGAGTAAACTGCACAGTTTTGACAGGAAATAGCGCAGGCCTCAGAACTGTCTTTCCAGTCGTCTTTAACACAGAGAATTGCGCAGTTCAATCAGGGAATCGCACACTTTCCTCAGTTTACCTGCCGACACCACGACGACATCATCTCAAAGCACATCCGTTTCTAGCAATTCATTCAGCAGATGAGCATCGCATGACATATTCCTTTTCAAATACCACTTCTTACTCCACATTTTACGCTTTATTTTCTTCTCTTCGGATAACGTTATGATCGATGTGGCTAGGAAACAGCAAACGACAGCCGTTTTTTATCCATCATAGTCACGCGCATAAGAAGACACACAGACCTGACAAAAAAAATGACAAACCTGATGGGAAAACTGTGCTATGCCGGAGAACATTCAGTTAATTTTTTCATGCAGTTTTTTTTACACAGTTAAACTGCACAGTTTAACTTAGAGCGTATGGTCCCTTTAGAACCCCTAAGGTGAATTTTTCGTTTCGTAACGCGCATTTCTTTAGATTTTATTAAATGCACCGGCGAACAGACAAAACAACTTGTCAATCAATTAACGGACAGTATAATTAACTGGACACTAAATTATCCAGTGATCCATATCGTTCTCCATATAGTACTTAACGGTTGGCATTCCTTGCTGTTACTGGCAGGTCACAGATTCGACTCCCGGCCCCAAGGCTACAAGTCTGGACGGTTATTTTTCGTGTTTTTCTCAGTCCTATCAGGCCGTAGCTGAGGTATTGTCTTAAAATATACGATGTCTGCACGTTCCCACATTTTTCCCATTCACCATTTATAGTGTTCCCCTTTTCGACGTCGTTCGCTTTTGCAGTCGAGAAACTAAGAAATATAGAAGAAGCCACCTGGTTGAATACACACATTTCTTTTGCAGCTAATTAAATAAAAACAGGTAAATCAGTCCCGTTACAGGCCTGGAGTGGCCCAGAGGGTTCCAGGAAATTAAGGTTCCCAGATTTCATGACAACGGCACAGGATGGTGATAAGGTTGTCAGCCTTACGCACCGACCGCCTTTACCCCCAGGAAATGCTCCTGGTACTCATTTCTGTTAGAGGCTGAGTCGACCCCAGGGCCATAGTGCGATCGGAAGGATTTTATGTCAATGAAAAATTCCAGTGAAACCATCTAGGGTCGAACCTGTGACCTTCCTTAACTACTGTGCTACCGCGGTCCCCAGCTAATTAAATATAAATAAATAAATATATCTTAATAAAAACGACTACATGATAGGCAAAATATTTGGCATGAATCAACGTTTTATTAACTAATTGAGACCCTAAGACAATAATTGAAAACTAACAATAATTACGTTGCTAAGTAACTAATACCATACCGTCTTCCTCGACTTCCTTACAGAACCTGCTAATTTCTTTGACAATTAATAGATTTTGCAAAAGAAAGTACTAACGGTGAAGAAACAGGAAGAAGAAAGATAGAAATGAAAGGGATCTCACTGGTGTCATTTTGTGCATGGAATAACGGAAATTTTGCAGGCGCTGTGAGTGCTACGATCAGTTGTTACTAGTGATGGCGATGTTGCGGTAATCTACCGAAGTTCTTCAGTCACTGGAAATATGCTGCTTTTGCGGCGGTCTAAATACGATGTAGATTTTTGGGGGCTGTACTGAAGTGCATCTTATAAAGAGACGTTTATCTGTGTTTCATGTCACATCAGCTCTGAATATGGTGGCAATGGATCCCTTACTTTCAGCACTACGCATCGTCTCTGACAAGTGGATCAACGCTAACGTAACTGTATTTATATTGTATGTATAGAAGACAGTACAGTTCAGTCATTACATTTAGTAAGCATAAATAAGCGGTACCTTCAAATTGTTTCCAGAATCGCTTTATTTCAGGTAAATACAAGACAGTAATTCATTAAAACTACATTTCCTTTAAAATAGTCTCCTTAAGCAACTGCACACATCGGCCAGCGACCGTAAAGTTTTTGGAAACACTCCTGGAAGCCGTTTTGTGATAGTCTTTTCAGCTTCTCCGTCGCATTCTCAATGATGCCAGTTCCATAACGAAAGTACCATCCCTTCATTGCTGAGAGAACATGTGAAAATTATCTAAGGCCAAGTTAGACGTGTGTGGGAGATGCCTCTGTATTGTCACTTTTTTATTTGCTAAGAAGTTTTTGACCAAAACCGACCGGTGTGCTGGAGCATTGTCGTGAAGAAGAAACAATTGTTGATTATCCATTTTTTGGGGTGTTTCCAACTGACTGCACCCCTAAGGCGACGAAAGATTCAATATACATTTGTTTATTTACAGTAGCAGTTCCTGTAAATTATACCAGTTAATTGCGGGAACTTTTCGAAGCTATTCCATACACAAAACTTGGTTGCTTGTGGGTTTGAAGCGTCATCTGCCGTTCTAAACGGACACTTATTGAGGGTGTCTGGAAAGTAATTGCTGAGTAGAATGTCTCAATACAGACAGAGGCAGTGATTGGAGACTGGGGAAAACGACATAGTGAAGAACTTCATAATTTATATTCGTCTTTGATGGTCTTATGTGCTGGGCAGCTAGTGTAGGATCTGGATGGGAAATTCCTACAGCGTTCTGATGACAGAAACATGACGGGAAGATACGTACGGGTAGTCTCTGATTCCTGACTCTTGTTAATACGGTAGAGAACCTTTGATTTTCATGCACCTTGGACATCTGTTGACACGCTGAGTAATCGTGAAGACGATGTTCCAGACTTCCAGAATGTGACGCCGTGTCATCCGATAAAAAGTTACCATCGTTTTGAATGATATATGCTGCTGTACTTGAACTGCTTGGCCATGAAATTAAGACAGTAATATTTATCGAAACGTCTGTAGAACTATTTACAAGTCGGTTGGCTTAACATCCAAGGATACGATTTTCAATAGCACCGCTGTGAGGACGTAGGCCTGCATCTTGGCGCTAGTTAGTTAATTGGTTAGTTTGTGAATCAGTTAATTGGTTAGTTAGGTAGATGATCAGTTACTTGGCTAGTTAGTTAGGTAGATAGTTGTCGTACATAATTTATAATATTTTGAGAAGACATTTTGCTAGTTCTTGACCTGCCGAAATTTGAGCGCATTTAAAATATACTTGTAAGTGTATTCATAGATTGTGATACAAACTGTAGACATAGTATATTCTGCTGTGTTGGTGATTATTTGTGAGAAATTTATTAAATGGTCCCAAAATCTTAAACGGCAGAGCAACAAGAGCTTCTGAAGTTAACTTAAATCTATGGTCATTGAACGATGCAGTTGAACTGCAGACATCATGTAACATCGAATGATGTGGTGACATTTGGGTAAGGCTGTAGAAGAAGTCATTCAGGTCTATATCAGAGTACTGTTCAGCAAAAGGGACAGAGGGAAGACTCAGCTTGCCGTGTGCCCTAATAGATGCTTCAGTTCGATTCTCTAGCCTTACTGCTCTGTCGAAATGCTGGTTACCTGCGGGCGAATTTGTGTTCATCACCGAGGACGGCTAGCGGTAAGGGGACTTCGGTGTGTCTAGACGTGAATATGTGACGTTGGCAAAAGCTACATTATTTTTCGTTTTTTCCCAAGTTTCAGTGTTGGTACTGTTAGTGAACGTTATGACAAGCCATAATATAATTTTCGTTTCTTCCGTCTTCTCCTCTTCCAACCGTGAATGAAGCAGCTCACTCAATTCTTTACCTTGTGCTGTGAATCCTCCTTTCGTTTCGCCCTTAGGTGCATTTCAGCCTTCCTTCTTGCTTGCTCGGATGTAAAATTTCTCCTTGTAATATATATTTTTCAGCATCTCGCTGATTCTGTCTCAGAGCTTCCAACCTCTGCCAAATGTTTTCATCTTTGCTTCCTCCTCCTTTGTGTGTTTCAAAGACGCTTTATCATTTGGTTCTTATCTGTTTCATATGCGTCCTTATCGCAATTTTCCACTTCTTATTTTCCTGTATTGTTTTTCTTACCTCTGTAGTTGAAAACTTCAAAAGAACGGAGGACAGTACGTCCATACTACCAGCGAAATTTAGAAAGAAGAAATGAATATTAAAAACAGAAAGAAAGACACGAACCGTAAAACAACTATTATTTATTTATGTTCATGCATATAAAAGAGAGGAAGAAGGGTAGGATGAATTGCAGTAAGGATAAAACAGGAAGGAGGAACAGAAAGAAAGCAACGTAACAAAAAAAAAATAGAACAAGGAGGTAAATAAATGAACACGGAAAAAGAAACACAGAACAGAGATTGGATGAAGGGAACAACGAATGAATGGAAATAAGAAAACAAAGATATAAACGCACGTGTTTGAAAAGTGAATTAAAATTTATAAGATTACATATTGTAGGAAATGAAACACACAGGCCTATTCAGAGGAGTGACTTAGTCTGTTGTTGCTGTGTACCGCTGATGTGTTGTGTGCCGTCTCTGTCCTTAACATTAGCGCACTGCCATATCATTTGACTTGTGCTGCGTGGTTATTTTTATATGCCACCTACCTTATTGCATTTTCTAAATGTGCGAGAAACTTCCACTTTCATTCGTAATGGGACACTGAAAAAGTACACCTGTGCTATACACAATACGTCCTGATTTTCTTTGGTGCATCACTTAGGGAAATGGCCCCTTCTGCCCCTCGCTCTTTCTCCCCATAGATAGTGTCTTTTTTTCTTCGGCTGACATTCTGAGTCATAAAGGAAAGGAGATACCGTTAGTCTCCAGAGCTATCTCTATGTTATTTTGTGCCAGATGATTCCGAAAGTTATTCATTCTTTCCCTTCTGGTACGAAACTCTTTCTGTTCATGTTTACTTTTTGTATTTTTTTACCCTTGGAAAAGTGAAAATGTAGAATAATGTAACTATATGCATTTTCAAAGTTGTCGGTGGTATTTTGAACTCATTATTGAATGGAAAATGGAAAGATGGTGGTGGCAGTATTGCTCGTGCACCAGGCCGTGTCATTTCCTCGAGGTTTGAAATGTTTCTCGAAAGAACGCCCCGGTTACAGCAGCAAACATATCCGCCGTAACCCAGGATCTGGAACTTTCACATTGAGAGATGACGAAGAAAAGGTATTTTGAGTGTTGAAGAAAATGCACATTATCAAATCAATTAGTAGCAATGCACGCTGCGCACTGGTCCATAGCTGTAATTGCCCAGGAATGCTAGATGTTGAGATATTGAACTTAAATAAGATAGCGTGGGAAATAGTGAAACGAATATAGAGCGAAACAGATAAGGAAATAACGAAAAATTGAAAAAAGAACGGTTACAAACGTGATCAAGTAATTAAAGCTTTGTCGCTTGGTGTGGTGAATTTTTTCGGGTTCATAAGTTTACATATCATCAGTTGTACGACCCACACCACCACCATCACCACCACCGCCACTACCACAACCACCACCACCAACACCACTACCGCTACCACCAACACCACCGTGGTCGCCGACGCCGCCGCCGCCGCCACAGTTGCTGCCGCAGCAACTGTCACCATCGCTGCTGCCACTAGCACCATCACCACCACCGCCGCCACTATTACCACCACCATCACCACCACCCCGCTCCATTACCATCACCACCCCCCGCCGCCGCCAACACCCCCACCACTTCCGCCAACAACAACAACAACAACACACCGCACTTTTTCGCGCGATAGTTTTGTTTTTTCCTTACTAGGTTTTTAAGAACCCATTTTCATCTCCGTAGCTTATGTCGTGTAATTTGAGGTAGTTGTTAATGGCGGATTGCGAATATGTGGATGGTGTCTTAATGCTTGTTACACAGGAATCTTCCTGGAAGAAATGTAGAAGCACTATAATTTTCAAGCAAGGTAGTTGGCATTCGGAGAATATTCGAACAGGTTATCTCTAGTATACATGTATGGAGCACTGCCACTACACCGAACTACAGAGCGTCTCGAATATACACGAATAGACATTACCAGTACACGAAACTGCAGAGTGTTACTAATATACATGTATGGCGCACTGCCGCTACACATATCTTCTCGGTGACGCTCAAAATTATAGTTACATGTCTCCTTTAAAGAACTCTGTCTAATCCATCGTCTGTTTGATCGCAACTTTGATCATTTCTGTTGCGTTGTGACGCAACTGTTTTCTCAGAACTTTCACGAGAATAGTTCAAAATTAAATATTGCTCTTTGTATATGGAGTTCTCGAATACGAACGTTGGATCCTCGGTATGGAATGTAGTGTTCTTTGCATAATTTCAGTGAATGCTGGGCACTTCGTTGAAGCCTTCATTAACAATTAAGTTACCTTTAGCACTTAGAGTCTGCCGTTACATCTCGCGCCTACGTTCATTCCTTCTTCTTGTTTCTGTTGAAATTGTTGTCATAGTTGTATGAGTCTTTTGCCCATCGCACATCTCTGCTTCTGCAGGAAGTTGGGGGGGGGGGAGGCCAGTGATGGAGTATTCGGATATGTCAACAGCCACCGGCAGAAGCTCGTCGAAACGAGTGGTGGGTCGAAAGGGGAGCGAGTATTTGCTTTTCGTGAGTTGGCTGAGATGTATATATTTGGTGGCAGATGGTGGGATCGGCAGGTGTGTACAAGAGGGCATCCGAACTCACGAGATTGTTGCATGCCAGAAACATTTAAAGTGGATACTGCGATGGTTCGCTGTCCTTAAAACATACTTCGAAATATTTTGTATTTTTTTTATCTGTGTACAAATTACAACGCAGGCACACCGTACACTTCAAATATCAAGTAATTCTGAGGTGCATGTATTGCGGTATTTCAGTTAATCATTGTCGTAAGGGAAGGGGGATCTTCACTCATATGTATATTTCGAAACTGTATGATATTTACGTAATTTTGTATAAGCCATTGGTTATCTTCGTTATTTGTTTATGGCCAAGGATTCTGTAGGAAAGCTAATATGGTAGGCGTACGAGTCGTGTTTTGTTATTTTGAGAACTCCGTCCTCCTAAGATATGACGCTCACGTCTTTGAGTCGTCGGTTCCAGACGTTTCGCAAGAACCTAATGCCTTAACGTTTAAGGGCGTGACGGTCTTGGACCTAAATACACTTTTAGGTGGTCCCACTCTGCGTTGTGTATCGTCATTTTGCATCCATATTAATTTGCAGTTCTGACTAAAAGAGGCGTCGGACTTCTGAAAGTAATAATAAATCTGTGTGAGATTGTTATTGAACCGTAAGTAACGTTTGGGAACTGATATTAGTTTTCAGATATCTGGGGGACAGATCCAACTACGAATTAGTTTTAGACAATTCAAACAATATTTGTATCTGATGCGGTACCGTTGCACATTTAAGAGCGTTTAGGCGGGCCTTTTGCAAAACGTTAGCTTAATATATTAGGTGCGGTAACTGCAGTCATTAACACAACTAATGTATCTCTAATAATGATGTTTTATTATAGACAAAAAAAAAACTACATGTTTGGGCCAGCAGCGGCCATCCGAAATTACATGCCAAAAAAGAGTGTTGATACAATGTGGGTCACCGCGTATCGATGTTGAGATCTCATCATCTACGTGTCGGGCAAAGTTTTTTCTCTTATTTCTTTATGGTCTAGGTATGTAATCATGTAGTCGCTAGAGTGGTCCCGTGGACTGAGTGGTATAGCCTGGTAGTAGCCAACAGGTGTATCACCCTACCAGTCTATACCACTCAGTCCACGGGACCACTACAGTGACTACTTGAGTCCACAATTATGCCATAAAGAAATAAGAGAAAAAACTTCGCCCGACACGTAGATGATGAGATCTCAACATCGATACGCAGTGACGCACATTGTATCAACACTCTTTTTTGGCATGCAATTTCGGATGGCCGCTGCTGGCCCAAACATGTAGTTTTTTGTCTATAATAAAACATCTTTATTAGACATACATTAATTGTGTTATTGACTGTAGTTACAGCACCAAATAGTTACTACACACAACGGGGATGGCACACCTAAAAAAAAATCAGCTTAATTATCAGCGGCTAGAAGGTCAGTAATATTTGGAAATTTCCCTTCGGTAATAGGAACTTTTTTTTTTTTTTACATTCCTACTTTACGTGCTGAAAACGAGTTATGTGCCTTGAAGAGATATCCTTTTGCTCTGGATATACATGTATATTTTGTGATTCACTGTGAATTATGGGAGGAAAAGATGAAGATGAAAGGATAATAAAAAGAAGGAATAAAGACGGAAAAGAGTTGGCGGAGGACAGGGTATATTATTATGATACTGGTGATGATACATGATGATGATGATAATGATTATTTTCAGTGTGGCTCGATGTCAGGCTCAACGCACATGTTCTGACTCTTATGACAAATGAAGTCTGGGTCTTCTTTAGGGTTACGATGGACTCCCAGTATCCTTATACTCGGTTTCGTGAGTCCATTTGGCCGCTATCAGTCTCCTGCTTGGAACTTGCTAAATACTTTAAATTCTTGCCACAACTTTACCGTAAGCATGCAGCTGAGCTGCTTGTAGTCCGAAGACACTACTCCATTGGCTACAACAAACTTTCGGATGGATCGATGTCTCTTGGTGTGCATTCCTTGCAAGAAGGGACGCCTTGTTATCCGGAAAAGTGCGAGTGCTACATTTTGTTGTGGCTTTTGTACTTCGGAAATTTAGATTCCGGCAATGCAAAATTTCGACGTTTTATCTGATTACTTTTTCGTGGTTGGGAAGTACGCGCAGTCTAACATTATAAAATGTGCCTGGAAGTCTAATACTTCCATTGCGTAGTTATAAATTTGTAGCCGTCGACAAAATCTGCGCCGACCTAACCACGAAGAATCGAAACTTGAAAATGTGTAATAATGTCGAAATGAGTTTGAAAGAACGTGGACAGTATGCAAGGGAGGATTTATAGAGAGGAGCCATGGCATTTAACAAGGCATTTTTCTATCATTCGCTTGAAGCGACTGCGGAAAATCACGAAATTCCTCAGTTATGACAGGCAGGAAACCAGTCGGTATCCGTGTTGCAGGCTGAAGCCTGCAACACGGATACCACCCCAACCCAACCACACCAAAATTCCAACACACATCGAACCAAGAACAATACGACCAATGTGGTAATTCGTCAGAATAGTCGCAAGCTCCTGATGATGGATATATTAATGTCCGAAACATGTTGAGCACATAAGAAGGGAAATAAAATAGCAAGTGACATCAAGTTGGTCTTTTATTCTTTAACTACCACAATGATGCACGGTCCAATAAACATAATCTTCTACACATTATTATCCTCAACCATACATTCAACATAACCTAATCAATTTAATCTTTATTTTTTAATAAACCCACATAAGATAAACACAGTATGTACTTATCTTCTATTTTATGACGATGTCGGTGAGTGGCAGGATGATTGGGCAGTGATGGATTAGATGGGATTTGGAATGAAACGATCGTGGTTTAATTCAGGTACTGCCCCGCTATTTACCTCGAGGGAATGGGAACAATAGCGAAGCCTGGATCTGGATAGCTGGTTCACCGGCGGAGGTTCGAACAAGATATCTGTCGAATGCATGTCAGAAGTATCTGTTTATTTATTAGATGGCTTGTCAATTGTGCCTTGTGGTCAAACTGTCTGAGTGCTAAACCGGGTGTAACATTTTGGCGTATTCGAACTGGTGCGACGTTATGTTCCCTCACTTTTCGCCACCATCCACCTTCAGCACTCAGTCAGTCAGTTGTCTAGTTCAGAAAAGCAACACGAGACTGAAATTATGTCTTCCTTTCTAGACTCTGAAAGGGGTGAGAGAGATTAGGTATTTTGCAACGCTTGCCCACGGTAATAGCGGGTACTAATGGAGGTATTTGTCCCTAAAACCAAGGGCTTGATGTTAATACAAGTTGGTGGAGGCACATGCTTCATCGTTTGAAGACAGCAAACCGTGCGGTAGAGTGGAATGGAGAGGGAGGGGGGCATCTTGGCGGCCTGCCACAGCCTGTCAGCTCCTCAAAGTTCAAACAACTTGACTGCTGCACATGAAGCGAGTGTTTTATCTCTGCAGCCTACTACTGTGAGTCCGAGTATCATGCACCTGGCAGGCTCCACTTGTTGACACTTGTTTCTGCCTCTGTTGTGTAATGAGGTTAACAATTAGTGTTTATTCCTAGATTAATTCAGCCAGGCCGTGTGTCGGTCTCAAACTGACAGTCTTAAATTTGCACGAAGGAGAAGAAGACGAAGAAGATTATAAAAAAAGGGAGACATAAAGTAACTGAGGTGAAGAAAACTAACGGAAATGAAAGATAAGAACGTAACTTAACACAGTGACAAGGGAAGAAGAAAGAAGACAAAGTGGAAACGTGAAATAAAGAATGAAAGAAGAGGAAAGGAGAAGAAACACGAGAGAAACAAGAAGGGGCGTCATCTCTGTTTATGGAGGCAAATATCGGGTTACCTTAAATTAATTTTTGACCGCTTTATTTCAAATTATTTAGAATTTATTATTTACTTGTCATTATGCATTCGACGATATATGATATGGAAAACTAACAGTGCCTTTTATTTATTTGTTCGTTTATTCATTCTTTCATTCAGTCAGTCAGTCAGTCAGTCAGTCATTCTGTAGTTTGCCGTACGACAGGTCCATAGCCTCTTCCAAAGCGATTTCTCCACATAGTGCGATATAGTGCATCCTCCATCAATTTCCAGTATCAATTTTTTTCCTTAAGATTATCGAGTAGCTGCTTACGTCTTCTTTCTCATCTTCCTGTCGATTCTATCCTTTCCTCTAACTTTTCTTCAATAGCGTATTTCAGAAGGCAGTTCCTACTTTACATGTAACCGATACAGTTAGCCGCCCCATTTTATTTTTGTATTTAAGGTATTCTTCTCGTCCTTCACTCTATGTAAAACTCGTACTTCTGCCTTTCTTACACGATCAATCAATCTTATCTTCTCCATCCTTCTCCAGCACTACATTTTGAAACTTTCCAGGTGTTTGTGATCTACTTTCCAAAATGTCCCAAGTTTCAGCACCATATAAAGCTACGCTCCAAATGTAGCATTTTCATACTTTCTTCCTTGAACTTAAAAGTACACCGCGAGATAAATAAGTATATAATACATTTGTACACACACATGTACACACATACCCACGCAAACAATTTTAAACGTGTTTGTTTTTAACCGTGTACAGGCCATTTAGAATATTACACACATAGGGGACCGCGGTAGCACCGTGGTTAAGGTGCTGTGCTACAAATCGGAAGGTCGCTGGTTCGATTCCAGATGGTGTCATTGGAATTTTTCATTGACATAATCCTTCCGATCGCACTATGACCCTGGGGTCGACTCAGCCTCTAACAGGAGTATTTCCTGGGAGTAAAAAGCGGTCGGTGCCTAAGGCTGACAACCTTACCACCATACTGGGCCATTGTCACGTAATCTGGGAACCTTAATTCGGCCTGTAATGGAACCGATTTACCTTTATTTTACATACATACATACATACATACACCAAACATGTGTAGAGTCAGTGGTGTTTGTTTTTAATATTGTTAACTCTTCGGCAGTCTACACGTTCGCTGGTTATGCAGACAGTGGTACCACTTCCCAGTCGACCTAGCGACATCTGTTTCAGTTCCGACGTCTACACTCAGATCGTCACTTGCCTGGGACGGGCCGCCGTTCGCTGGCGGCAGCAGCTCCTCTTCTCAACGTTGCGCCTCTCCATCACTGTCACTGACACCCACACTTATGGCACATTACTATTTTACACCCTCCTTTCTAATTTCTACCACAACCCTCAAATTCATTTTCGCTCTCTCAGCTTCATCCATATATTTTTCTTTACTGTATTTCATCCCTTGTGAGCGCACACCGTCAAGTTACAATCAACGCCCGGCGGAACTCAATTATACAATTATGCTCTTTTGGTTGAGTTGGGGGAAGGTGAGGGGGAGAACGAGGTGGCTGAACAAAACTTTTATCAATCTTAAATCTCATTCTCAATGTCTGTTTGTTACACGCAGACGGGGAGCCATTCCTTTCAACGTCTTTGCTTTTGAACAGTCACACAATCGCCTGTCGAACACGAAATGAACCACTTTCCCCCCTTGTCCATTATATATTCCCAACGTTTTTCATCACCAGACCGGATCCCCATCTTTTAATAATATTTCTGATTCTCTTATTATTCTCCTTTCAGGCTAAACCCCACGAACTACATTTTAAGAAAATGTAACTTTATTTATCACCCTTCAACAATGTTTGGCGAAGAGAAACGACTTCGCTTACTTTTCTGTACCACACATCTTGCACAAAAATCTCACTTGTTTATAAACATTTGTGCCAATTATTCTGTCGTGTTAATTTACATGTGTGTTTTCTTTGAAAAATTTCTTCTTCAAAAACGCCATTGTAAGTGACAGATGTAAGAGCTGTTCTAATGTATCTGAAAGCGCTTTTTTCAGTACTGAAAATTGTGGCGGTTAAAGAACTTAGACCTCTACTCATTTGTTCTTAGCTATTTCTCATTGTATTTTGACTAATGACAACAATGAGACACGTCTAACTTGTCTGCTTGCTCCATATATGGACGGCATCCAAATATGACAACCATATGTGCCCCGATTGTTGTAGGCAACGAATATAAACATCATTTTGATGTTTGAAGTAAAGACAGTTCATTTGCTTACGAATGGGTGGGAATTTTATTGATGTTGCATGCTGTAAGTGACCGTCAGTTATGACATGTATCAGTGTAAGGAACAGATTTGTTAGCTACCCGGGACAACTGAATATTAAAAGTTGACTGAATTTCCTCTAAGGTATTTTATGCATCATGGTTTGAGCTTCATCATCGGGTAGTACAATAATGACTTTAAGTCGATCCGTAAACATTTTATTCCGATGCAAGTAGGACAATTTTGTGAACTGGATTGAATTATTTGAAATGTGGAACGGTTGCTTAAAAAATACGATATTCTTAACCACTGCATGATTATAACTTAAAATCTTTCACCCCCTAAACATGTTCCTTAATTGGTGACTTATTTTTTTATGTACGAGGTTTTGGAGGTTTAAGTGTACTCGTGTGTGGGCTTTGTCGAATTTTATCAGTGGTTGGGTCTCATGAAATTTTATCCTTCTGTAGTCCATGAAACTAATGAAATTCGCCAACTGTTTGCCAGAGCGTAATAAAATGCTTGAGGATTAAGTGTTAACGTGTGGCAGGCGAGAGCAGTGACTGGATAAATGGATACTCGTGGACTGTAAAACATCTAGGAAGCAGAGATTTTGTATTGAAATGGAAATATCAGTGTACGGCGTTTTGTCAGACGCCAGGACAGTATCGGAATATGAATCCACCCTAGTTTCAGCGTAAGAATGATAGAACTGGGCAGTTTTATTGAGGTCTAACGCTATTTAGGCTTCATATGCTGTGAGATATGCGGTTCGAACCTGTGTTGGATTGTCAACTATCGTGTGGGGGTTTGAAGTAACTTCGCTTCTTACTCTTGGATAGCTTCTTAACAAACATGACTGCTCTTCCTGTCTTCATTGCATATTTAACATTCGTGAGTCTCTTCCAACCTCATTAGACATTCCTTGCTGACGAAGAAACAACTCAGTTAACTAATCTAAGGATGGCTGAAACAAGTTTTCAGAGTTTTATATACATGGGTCCGTGCATCGTGAATCGAATTTAATAATTGTCCAACAAGATGCGACTTATTCAGTTTATTACATTTCTGTAGGCAGCTCTACATGTTTCGGGTGTTGACACCCATCATCAGGAGC
>Ga0131853_10003490_pt1 | contig 28191 bp, 13 predicted proteins | sample TergutLab28metaG_FD_92764 | JGI IMG/M metagenome (GOLD analysis project Ga0131853, IMG submission 92764) | Labiotermes labralis P1 segment gut microbial communities from Petit-Saut dam, French Guiana - Lab288 P1 (version 2) (version 2) | ecosystem: Host-associated > Arthropoda: Insects >...
CGGACGCTTGTGAATGCGGTAATGAACCTTCGGGTTCCGTGAAATGCGGGGAATTTCTTGACTAGCTGCAAACCAGTTAGCTTCTCAAGAAGGACTCTGCACCATGGAGTAAGTAAGTAAGTAGGCTATATAGACTTAAAGGACACACCTGTGTACCATTCTGGCCTCCCTGAAAATCGACTACTATTCATTTGCGAGACGTTTGTGGTTTCAAGAATTTGTGTAGTGTTTATGAATACGCAGGGTAAAACAACCCAAAAGAATGTCATTCATAAACATGAGCAAAGCTAGGCAAAATTTAGACACACTCATTACTTTAATATAATCAGTTTGTTATTGCAATTGAACTAGAGATTCGAAATTTATTAAAATGATATTACATACTTTTTGATGTTGAACTGTCATTGTCGTCAAGTAGACCACTGTTTCCCAAAGTGTAGGTTCCCATGGGATTCGTGGATAGATTGCTGTAAAGGCTACTCTGAAGATTACGTATTTTTTAAATTAAAGGAATAATGTTTTTGTTAAAAATAACACTGAGCCGTCTTTGATTGACGAAAATAATACAGTTAAAATACAGTAAAATACAGTATAAAATTATTTTTCTTCTGATATAATTGTTGCGTCCAAAAATTTACATTTCAGTCTTCATTCAAATGAAGTAAGTTCTGGAATCAGATATCCGGTGTCTTGTGTTCACGCTATGAATGATTACGCTGTACTGCGCTATGACTACTGTATAGCGCTTATGCATACAGTATTTGTGTGGCAGCAATACTGCCTTATACATCCATATGGCTATCTTGGGGTTAATTCCCCAAGTTTTACCCATGGCTGTTCTACACGTGCACACAGAAGCGTACATTTTCTTCCCTCTTTCTATGGGGTGTTGCTTCCAATTTAGTTAGGGGTCTAGACAGACTCCGAAACATTTCACCGAATTGATGAAGGCGTTTCTCTTCCCGCGAGCCTCAGCTACTGTGTTGGTTCTGCTTTAAATTTCCTGGTGGAGACCAAAACATTAGTCTTCAACTGTTATACCGTTAGACCTTTGGTCTTCCACCATCTCTATACTGTCTTCAGGGCATTAATCGTAAGATCTCCGAGAGCACTAAAGAAATTCCCCCTGACTAACTTGGCTGTGTCATCTGCATAACCATAAACCCGAAACCCTTCATTTTGTAGGTCCTCGGAGAGGTCATTTACCCCGAAGCATCTCAAAGGGGGGGCCCCCCCCCCCCCCCCTGTGGACCTTTATCAGGTTTGTCTGCTATGGTTGTATCCCGATGATTGACGGTCAAATTCCTGTCCGCTAACATGTCCTCTACCCAGACCACGAGCGCTTCATGTCTAGCATTTATGCCAACTTGGAGGTGCCGTCAAAAGCCCCCTCGATATCTATAATGCTGCCAATTGCATATCTTTTGGCTTCCAGCTGTACCTCCACCGTGGTCACGATGTAATGTAAGGAAGTGTGAGCAGATCCGCCTTCCCTGTAGTCATACTTGAAGGCAGCCAATGGGCGTTTAATGAATGGTCAATTTTTCAGAAACGTATCAAACAATCTGTCCAAAGTCGTTAGTAGGAAAGACGTACGGCTGATAGGCCTGAAGTCCTTGACTCTAGGCCATTTTTGCTAGGTTTGGGTATAAAGACTAACTTAGTAGCCCTTCAAGCCGGCGGAACATATCTCAGGGCAATATTTCCCCCATAGTTTTTAGTCAAGGGGCCTAGTAATATACCAGGCCGCTCCTGTAGTAGAATGGGATATATCCCATCTGTTCCAGGAGCCTTGTAGGGTTTGAATGACTTGATTTCCCATCCCACCTACAAGAATAAACTACTTTTGCTGCTAGTTCCCGGACACGGGGCTTATAATTCACTCAGGCCCTTTGTTGTTCCCCCGAAATCCCCTGAAATCCGGGAAAGTGAAGTTCCATAAGATGGTTCAGTCTCCTCCATCGACTCGGTATAGCTGCAATTAGGAAGCTTCTGAGTGGACGTTGGTTTCTTTGCTAAGAATTCGGTGATGGCTGAATGCCTCTGGAGCACTCTCAGTGCTTTCACAGAGTGTTTTCCATCTATCCCTTTTTGCGACAACAGTCGCCTTATTGAAGATGCTGGGCTTCTTCAAACCTCGCCCAGTCACCTAACGTGTTTATTTTCTTAGCCCTGTTTAACTGTTTTCTCTCTCCAGACCTAAACTTAGATAACTGTCTGTTCCACCGCAAGAAATGAATAGGGGCGATTTTAAGTCTCACAGGACAGATCAACTCATAGGAATCTCTGATGGCATCACCTATATTGCGACACCACTTCAAGGTCTTTTTAGTGTGAAATCTGGATGGGGTCTTACTTAGTTGGCTTTGTAAATCAGCCCTTTAGCCCATCCATTTTGTTTGTCTGGGGTTATGACCGCATTTTTCTTTTAATTGTATCTGATGTGGGGCGAAACAAATATGTCGCTGATCTGAACCTGAGGGTTCACTTGAAATCCTCCAATCTCTCGCCAAGTTCGTCTCACCTTGTGTACAGGTAGTAATATCTATTACTTTTTGAGTCCAGGAAAGTAGGTTTTGTTCCTCCGTTTAGGATGTGCATCTCAGTGCCCATGAAGAAGTCAAGAGGGCTTTCTCTTCTCGAGTTGATGTCGGTGCTCCCCCACACCTCATGATGGGAGTTTGCGTCGCAGTCGAGGAGAAGTTCTATCTTTCACATGTGCCATTAGTCTGTTACCTTCTTCTTGGGGCGGAACCGACCGACCGACCGACCGACCAAAGAGCTAACTGGGGGGCGGATACTTACGCGAAAGCGTAAGTCGACGTCCCTGCGTTGACCGCATCGCTGGGTTCAATAACAAACATCTTAAACTGTAACAGGGATTGCTCTTACGCCAACGATTTTCCGTCGCGGTTGAAGACCCCGACGTGTGCAAACTGAGGACAATTGCTCGAGAGTCAATAGGCCTTATCCGGAGGCATAACTTTGGCTGGAAGTCTTTCTAGGATTCGAACCCAGAATGGTCATGTTTAAAGTTAACGATGAACTAATCGCGGAAAAATTAAGCCGCCTTACTTCGGTAGAGTGCTGGCCGTGTCCCCTTTTTGCGAGGTACCCTGGCATTTGCCTTACAACTCAGGAAAAAGCACGGAAACACCTCGGTCAAGGTAGTCGAAAAGTGCCAGTCAGGTTACGATTCAGTGTGTCAACATGGACGCCTTGCGGGTAGCCAGGACAAATTGTCCATCCCAATGTCCCTGCCTTAGGGGACCCGGGTCAACGTTTCTTGGGGTGGCAGGAATCATGGGGCATATATACTGACCCCACCATCACGTCCCTATTTAGCCACTTTTCAGCTGTAAGACTACTAAGTCACCACAGCTGATCTGAGGTAATGATGCAGGTTCTTATTTTATCAGTGGTATCGGCCTTATAGATCTTTACAGAGCTACCCAGCCCTCTGATAGCACCTTTCATCAGGGCTCTTGTATTATTGCTGTACCTGTATCGGAGCGAGTCATTTAAGGGACAGTCTCCATGTCTCACTTCACACCACTTCCCTCCTTGTGTTCCTTGCCAGTCAACCTAACGGTTGAAATAATGTTTAAAATTGAGGGATTTCAAGACATCAAACGGTCCGTCACCGATCAGGGCAGCGAAGTGGGAGCTCGTAGCATCCCTGCTTTCGCCACTCGCGATGACCCACTCGTTGGTGTTCAAGCCCTCATTTTGTCTGCGAAGCAGTTCCAAAAACTCGACTCCCAGTACACGCCTTTTGACCCCCCCCCCCCATTTTTAGACAACTTCCGGTGTTAGGCTTTTCAGCCATTCTCCGGTCTGTCCCTTTCGGAGGTGCTTTTAAGAAGTGGAGCTTTAGTACCCTTGACAAGGTCAAGAATACGCCCCTTGATCAATTTCTTGACCAAATGTAGCTTCTTGCCATTTAGCTTCCTGTCAGGGTAAGTTAGAGGTAGCAAGGTCGCAGGGACCAGGCTTATCGTCGCCTGGGCATCTACCTCTTGGCCTTTTGATCGGCAGAGGGGTGTGTTTGGGTCAGTCCTTGGTCTTTTAACCGCTCCGGTTTGACTTTCCTCCCCATCCTTGGATGTTGCTGCAGCTCCTTCAGTCGGGCAAGTAGAGAATGCATGGCTGTCTCTTCGCCCTCCTTGCTTTTTATATCTCGCAGCCGCACTATACCTGACGCGGTTGTTTGTACCTCTATACCCAGGTCACTGGTCTCTGTTTCCTCTGGTCATTCGCTACATTAAGTAGCCACGCCATGGAAGATTTCTTTATAACTCTTATTTTTATCTACGTCCCACTAGTACCGCAGTCCAGAGTCACGAATATATTTGCGCTACGCAGCCCTCGGAACGGTAGTTTACACCTTGGCCTGGGGAGTCCCGCTTTGTTGGTCGCACCACCCAAAGCCCCCCCCCCCAACCACCCAAAGGTGGGGACTCAAAAAAATCTAATGACATGAATCGAACCCGCGAACTTTCGGCTTCTAGCGCAGTGCCTTAACCGAATGCGCCACCGCGTGTCCCGTTATATACACTAGTGTCAGTGAAATATCGTGCAGTAATACTAATGTTACTTTGTTTTTTTTTATCCTGGGGTCAGTGGCTAAAAAGATGTAGTTTACGGAAACAATCACGTACTGCTACAGTAAGTACAGATGTAACCGGCGTTGTAAGTGAACCTCAACCTTTTACGTCGCCATCCAGTATCGGCAGTTCTAGAACTGTAGAAAGTAGTACAAAACGAAAGTACAGTGATTTATATTTTTGTCTGGGATTTACCAATGCAGGTGAAGAAATTGCCCATGATGACATATGCGTCTCATGCAACAAAGTGCAATCTGACAGCTCCACGTTACCTGCCAAACTTCGTCGACATCGTGATACAATCACACTGAATATGGGGACAACGATATTAGTTTTTTTTCAAGCCTAAGCTTGAGGCATTAACAGGTGTCAGCATTTTGGTGAAAAGTTCGAAAACGGATAATAAAAGCGATATCGGGGCCTCCTACGCGGTGAGTTACCGTATTGTAATTGTAGGAGAAGTCCATACTTTTGAAGAAACCCTTATTAAACCATGTGCGATGGAAGTGGCAATTTGTGTGCTTGGTGAACAGTCGAAGAAGAAACTTTTTTTTTAACGGTTTATTTATGTAATATCACTGTTAAACGTCGTCCTGATGATTTGTCAGCAGCTACAGAAAAACAGTTGTTATCGCTTTTTCGTTGGAGCTGGACGAATCAACAGACCTGTCAGGTCTATCAGTAAAACTTGTATTCCTACGTTACTTATTCCAGAACAGAGCAAGATTTACTGTCTAATTGTGCATTGCTCAAACATCTTCCATTTTCCACAAGTTTATATTCGAAGCCGGATTTTCAGTGTATGCGGCAACAATATTGAAATATCATTACGGACTGAATGCCGCATCCGACATGAGAATTCACTGGTCTACAGGCATTCCAAACTTTAAATGACTTTGAGAGACGATTAACATCATAGTAGTAGGCTATGAGGTAAGACTGAATGTGTATTCAAATAGTGGGGATTTATTATTCAGTAATTTTTGTGTCAGTGTGACATTGGTAAATTGTAAACATAACAAGTGTATCATCACTTCTGAGATGTCGACTTTTAATTTAGGATACATATTAACCGGACAGTATATGTACGTGAGGATCCGTGGTTAGTTTTCGAATCCAGAAGGGGTTCTTGAGTAAAATCGTTTGGGAAACATTTAGGTATACAACCAGAAGTAGCTAATAAAGGACATAACTATGCGTACAGATCTATTTGACTAGGCGATTTGTTACTCCCTAAAACCTGGTTATTGCATCAGAATTGTTTTGGACGTTGTGTTGAATATAGTATTTACGTAGCATGATGCCCACGGGGTTTTGGGAGTTCGCCCTACCCCGTCTTCATGGTTTCGTATTCTTCGATTTCCTGTCAATATTGGCAATGGATGCTTTCTGTCCTGACAGCGCCGCGACCATATGCATGGTCCTTGCGGTTGTTTCCGAGGCCTTGGGTAAGAAAAACTGCTTTCAGTTCCAGAGCTCTTCAACACGTTATGTACCAGACTTTCCTGTAGTTTCTACTTAGCTTTGCGTTTAACACCTTTCTTTCCAATCCAAATTATAGGGTCCTAGGTTCTATTTATGGTGCCAAGTGAACGGGTGAGGGTACGTATAAATAGTTCGGTTCCATGAAGTCTCGCATAGCTGTGCTCCTATCGTTTCATGCCGCCACTGCTATTGATTATGTTGGTTGAGGATGGTGTGGGGGTCTCTGCATCCATGGAGCATGGCGTGGTATTGCACAGGGTTGCCACGTCGCTGAACATTGTTGTGATAGAATCCGATTTAATTTATTTGGTTGGATTAGAACTATGAATTTGTCACTCCCAGCCCTGTTACCTTTGTTGCTGTCAAACGCCTAAAATCTAATCACTTGCGAAAATTCTAATAAATAAGTTGAATCATACGCTGCATGTGTCATTCGCTAGAGATGGCCTATAAGTCAGGCCGAAACGTGTCGGAGAATTAACTGCTGACAAAAGTGTTACGCAACACGTTAGTATTGTACTCTGTTAAATGTAATGTAGTTGCACGGAAAGTGTATAATATTGAATTTGTTATTCCTTGATTCTATTTCTGATGATTACAGGCTTTTTCTGTGTCATTTGTAATATGTGTATTGCGAAATTTGTCAGACTTTGAGCAACCTTAAACAGTAACTGAAAATGTTTTCTTAGCAGCGTGTAGAGGAAAGGCACGAAAGTGTACGCACCTAACCTACAAACTTCCATTAAACCGTTATTTGATGTACTAAATCAAAATGCGTTCTGCAGGTGTCTTGTTGATATATTGGTTGCGTCTTTACAAAAACACATTGAAATACCCTTGTCCTGATAAATTGCAAAAAACAAGACCGTGGAAAAATCGCGGTCTTAGGAACCCATGCTTATTTACTAAGCGTACTCAGAGCACCCCCTAAGTTAGCAAATGTCACACTTAAATGCGATAGCTCTTGCTAAGGAAGAACACCGCTCGTGTCGGCATCTTTGGCACTTAGTGCACTGTGTCGTTTTCTGTTCTTGGCTGTTATCACTCATCACAACCAGAACAGAAAATTTTCTCCTTGTGCGTCTTCTTCTTTCCTGAATACGATGGTTCGCCAACAGTAGAACCATCGGAGATTTTCATTTGCCCTCTTTTTCTGAATTACGTTAAGGAGTGAATTTTTAAATGGAGAACATGTCATTATCTCTGATCACCTAGCTGACCTGCCCCTCTTGACAGCTGTTTTTGGTTTCCATAAGGGAAAGATGTTCGATGGAAATATTCTTGCTCTTTCCGGCCCTCTTCGGTGACTTCGGGTGGCGATTTATTCTTGACTGTTTGCAGATGTATTGCGTTCTGCGGCCTTCTTCTCGATAGACACAGGCATTTACAATTCCCTATCAGTTTCGTCGGTTGGGTTCTCATTCCAGTTACCTTGGGGCAGATTACCAACTTCTGATGGAATAAAATAATCAGAAAATCTATCTGGGTTAAATGGATATCTTCCTTTAACGTGAAATGCTTCGTTTGCTTCATGTTGGCAGCCTTTTCACGGGCGTTTCGGAAAAAGGCATACGTACTATGTCACTGTGGATCTGCAAGCCCAGCGTGTTCTTGCATTATTGGGCAGCTTCAACAGTATACACAGTTCTATGAGCACCCCACCCCCCCAAAAAAACCCCTCTGTCTAGCGACTTTATCTTATAACTGGAATGTGGAGGTGGAGAGGACAGTTATACAGTGCTCCCTGCATAAGGTAACGGCTTCGAGACTACAGTGTGGCATGTGGTTGTCCAGCATGAGGATTGTATTATCTTCAGTGGTTTGACGTAGTTTGTGAAGTGCTTCCTTCCTTCTCCACAGTATTTATAATTACGGCCTCTGACGTAATCCGATAGTTCTTATTGTTGTTCTACAGTGGAAACTGGCTCCAGATGTCTCAAAGACGTTGGCACAGTCCCCTTAAACAACCCATTTAATTGGCAGTTTTGTGCCCAGGTCGGAAGCCACTTTTCTCTGGCTTTCTCAATTTAAAATTTTTTGTCGTAATTTCGATGAGAAGTTTCACCGTAGAAACAACTTTTCTCTTCGACTTTAGTGCGTAATTTGAAGCCATTCGAAAAGGCAGTTAGCTTTTGAAGAGAAATGAAGCTAAAAAGGAAGGTTAAGAACTCGCGTTTACAAATCGGAGGACGTTCAGTTCCAGGAGTGCGCAGATTAAATCGAAGAAAGTGCGCGCACCCTTAGGGACTCTTGATGTGCGTACTGTTTGGTGCCAACAACGTGGTTTTGAAGATGGACACTAGATAACAAAACATTTGAGGAATGAGAAACGGGTGTGGGGCTTAAATGGTTGGAAACGTGCCTTTCGAGCTAAGCATAAAGATCCTGTGCCTGCAAGTATCACTTGATCTCAGGCGTGAATTTAAACACTGAAAAAATTATAGCATGGAAGCCGAAATTAGTTCCTTACCTATTAAACGAATACAAGTACCAAAACGAAATGTTCAATGTCACCAACTATTCGAAAAATTGGTCTGCGTAGTGACAGGGACTGCGCATACTTGCCCTTCCTAGCATATATGTTTTTATTGTCCAGCTTTCGCGACCGTTCGGGCTGCAGCGGAGCTGTAAGTTCGTAACATTTCAGTTTCGTATCCTATTTGCAACTGTCACATTAGTTCTAAATACGAATATTCAATACAAATGTAAAATCAGTATTATATGCGTGTGAAACTTGGAAAACTACCAACCAGATAACAAGAAGGCTACAGATATTTGTAAATAAATGCTTAAGACGAATAATGAATATATAATGGACCGATAAGATTACGAACGAAGAACTGTAGAGAATCACCCATCAGAAGTCAATAGAAAATCGGATAAAAAGAAGAAAATGGAATTGGATTGGACACACATTACGTAAAGAAACAGGAGCAATAGAGAAGACTGCATTACATTGGAATCCTCAGGGATGTAGAGGGAGAGGTAGGCCGAAGAGAACGTGGTGAAGGACAATACAGGATGAGAAAGGAAGCACAAGAAGATCATGGAATGAGGTCATGGGGATAGCTGGAGACCGCAGTGCCTGGAAGCTCTGCATGGATGCCCTATGCTCCACAAGGAGTAAAAGGACTTGATGATATTAGTTCTACCCGAACTTGCTTGGAAATTGTGTATTTTATGTTTTACATTATCATGTTAGAACGTGTGTGAAATCCCATATAGCCTATATGAAACTTGTTACCTGCTCTAAAATCTGCTCATCTGCTTTTAATATTCAAACTTACCGAATTTTTACAAAAGAAGATTGTAGGGGTATGTAGTATATGCTTGAGAGTCGTACGTAATAAAGTGAAAAGGTGAAATCCCTTAACACTCCGTAAAAGCATACAGAGGTAGTATATGTATAGCTCTTCTCATTCTTAATCTCGACGATAGATGGAGGTGAGTGGTCAATATCACGCCTCTGCTGCTTTACCTCCGGGAAAAGACTCCGGTATCCATTGAAGAGAAGACTGTATTGCAATAAGGGAATCGTATTATATAATATAACAAATTTGATATGAGCGCCACCTGATCGTAGTGAGACCGTCTTTTGTTTTTACACGTCGTAGGGTGGACGTGTTCAAAGACCATTGTTACGTCTCCAATTCACACATTCGGAAACGTCGGCATAATTTCACTTTTGTTATCTCGAAAACGGTAAATAAAAAAAAAATAGTAGCGTATTAATAAAATGTGTTTCACTCTCTTTAGCAAGTCCTGTCCGAAACCTTTTTCGTTCTGATTAGTACCTTGCAAGTTGGTCGATATGCACGCAGAAACGCGTGTTCGGCTTCAAGAGACAGTGGCCGTTCAGTTAGGTTCGTCGGCACAATCACCGGCTGTGTACTGGAAGGTCGGGGTTCGTTTCCTGATAGTGGCACGACATTTATGTCTTGCTGCAAAACTTCCAGACCGACTCTGGGGTCCACCCGGCCCCGGATTTAATGGCTACTGGGGCTAAACCTGTTAAAGGGGGAAAGCTATTCCTCACCTCCATCTCGTACCTAGGTAAAGAAGACGTGGAACCATAACTCCACTCCTCCTCTTGCCTCGTGTTTAATTAAGTACTTTTCTTTAAGGGAATGAAATTTGCAGACGAATGTATTGACAGTTTCGTTGATTATATTACACTGTGTGACAATCTGTGATCATGGCATGCGAAACGCTCCTATTCACGACTTGTGGAGGGCTCTTTATTTTGGAATTCTGGCTCCCGTAAAGAACGTCCAATCTTTGCATGAATGAAAGCCTTAGGTTTGCAAGCTTTAGGCTTGCACTGTTTCACTCTTATTTGTTACTGGTGCGAGTTGCGAGTAACGTAATTTTTATCGGTGCTGCGCAGCACCAGTCAACTAAAGCGTTACATGCCCTCAGATAGCCGCACTATCTGTGAAATTTGAATGACATAACCTGTATGAGACTACTTTTTATCTTATGGTTTTTGTATGTTCTATATCGTCGTGCAGACAAATTTTTAGAACGGAGTAAAGTATTGTGCGAGTAAGTGCAACAGCAGAAATATGACGAACGCGCGTCAGTAATGTACGTAGCTGGACTGCGAACACACAGAGATAAATGAGAGGGGAACGCGTTTTTGGAGCTGTAGTTCTTTGTTTTGCTAGACCTGAAAATGAAAATGCTGTAGTCCAAAACTTTTTCATTCCACGAAACCCTAAAAAAAATATGAAAAGCGAACAAACGTCGACGATAAAATTAAGGTTTTGGTTAGTAACATCTTACTAAACGTTAGTGCATGTTTGTTGTCAGTGTATAGCCCTTTTGGGAAGTTTGCGAATAACACCATCAGCGGCCTTAGAGTTATGATTGAACTAGTTACCCGCCACCGGATCAATGGTATAGTGGAAGCGTCATCGTAGTCGTCGTTCGCGGCGGCGGCGGTAGCAGCGGTGTCGAGGGATTGACTTGACTCTGTGCTGGCGGCAGGCTACTATAGGCGGATTTGAGCACGACCCGCCTGGTAAGGGAAGGGAACAGAGCGGGAGGGGTTCGGGTAGTTCCCGTCCCTATCGCTACAATTCAGTTGGACCCGGGGAGTTCGAACGAATCACATCACGTTGGTGTTGTATTCTGTTCTTGTAAAAAGTTGCTACAGCAGTTCGATAATTGTGCACTGACAAGTATTCAGTCATTGGTCACAACTATCGTGCGACCCCGCAACCAACTGTAAGTACATACATAATCGTTTATGTTACTACAGCTTAAGATTGCATATGACTGTATTTTTTTTTAACCACAGTGTCCGTCCTCTTGCTGTATTTTGAAAGAGCTGAATTTAGGTGGAATTTGTTATTGGCGAGTGTAAGTCATCCAGATTTAATTCTGACTCTTTTAGGCCCGTTATAACCGAGTTATTATTTTGTTAAGGCTGAAATAAAGCTTTGTACGTTTCCTGAATGATGGATAATTATCCACAAAGTCGGTGTATACAACAAAGGAGCTCATTAAGGCATACAAATTGTATCCTAAAAATTTTCGATATATTAAACATAGAACCAAAAATAAGAAAATAATGTATGGCTGTGTACTGTTTTATATGTAGTGTAATTAAGGTAGTCGGTATAGCGACTGGCTACGGGCTGGACGGTCCGGGGATCGAATCTCGGTGGCGCCGAGATTTTCCGCACACGTTCAGACCGGCCCTGAAACGCACCCATCCTCCTTTAGAATGGGTACCGGGTCTTTCCCGGGAGTTAAGCGGCCGGGGCGTGGCTTTGACCACTCACCCCCATCTAACTTTGTGGTTAAAGAAAGAGGAGACTGTACCTCTACTCCCTCTCTGGGCCTTAATGGCCCGTTCTAGGTTGAACTTTACAGTTATTGGAACATTTGGTCTCCTGAAGTACTGTACAAATATCCAACTCTTATTTGTCAGTATTGACCCAAATTTACGGCGGTTTCTCCTGCTGTAGGTCTTCGGTGTTGGCGTTGCATGTACAGTGTTACAGAAGTACTGTTATTTTTCAGTCACTCTTCAACAGAAGTTTCGGCATGTAATTACCAACCACAGACCATGCGGTATTGTAAACCTGTACACTGGAGAAACTCGTATGCTGCATATATCACGTATTTGTGAGCAGTTCTACCCACTTCTGTTTATATTTTGTATTCCTTTATGCATTTGGAAATTCCATTTATTATTTCGTATCGATAGAGTTTGTTTACTGGTGTAAACTTCAGACTTGAGAAGATTGTGGTTTGTAAAGTATCTTAAACAGAGTATGATTGAAGTCCACTTGTGTAAGTTAACGATAAAACAAATGTCTGTGTTGATTGCGTGAGTCCGAAACTGTGAAACAAGAAATTAACGTTCGGAATACGCCTTCGCATAGGCCTAATTTCTAGAACCGCAAATTTCTGGTGTTGAAGATTTTGAAATCATAACCACACTTGAAGACGTTATATTATAGAGGTCTCCGCGCGAAAGGATTCAGAGAAAACCGTCGATGCAGACATAACGGACAAGACATGTCTACGCAAGGAAAAACACCCCGTCATGTATTTCGACGCGTTTGAGCTCAGCAGATTAAGATGGAACTATTGTTTGATACAGATTGAAGAACGCGATTCATTCGAGCCTAGTACTTTGTTGGTACACATTCGTTATGCATTTTTGTGTGTTGTACATAAAAGAAACAAATTTCAACGTCGAACTAAAATTTCATACAAATTTAAGTGAACATAAAGAACGGTTTGGTTGATTACGATATTCAGGAACAGTCTCCTTGTACCTCATTCGCACACTTTTCATGAATTTCTCTCTTTTTCTGCATGTTACAATTAAATCTTGTTCGTTCAGATTAGTCACATTGTGTCGTGGAGGTTGTAAGGCCCTGCGATTTCAGCTGTCGTCATTTGTATTTTGGAGAATGAGCTGTGTATCGTTAAGTAATATTTGACTTGTAAAATTAATCCTCCTTACGGTAAAGAGCAAATATTGACAAATCTGCCCTTAAGGTGAATGTAAAAGATGGCTGTACAGCTAGATAATCATGTGTCAGGGTTGCCGTATTAACTGCTGCAGTTCTTTTGTAGGGTAATTTGCCCGTACGTCTGCGAGGAGGTAAACATTTGTTTTCTACCCGCAACTTTCTCCAAGGCAGGCACCAGATCGATTTCAAAGAAGCGTATGTTCGTGTGGTCATTATTTCTAACACTTACAGCAATTCTTTTTCGAGTCACGGGCTAAAAATCTCTTTGGGTTAACACAGTTACAGCATATTAACTTATGTGGCAAGATTAAAACGAAACAGAGTAAAGAGAACTGCTGTTCACGAGACATTTGTATTTGTTTTAAATGATGTGCTTTTCTTTCGCTTTGTGACGAGGGGCTTTGCGAAACTGCGGACCGAGATTAGGTTTAATTTTTTTTTTTTAAATCCGTAAGAAGCAGGCTTAATTCGCCTGGTAGCTTTTGAAATACGCTTGTGTGCCTTATTTAATGGGAATCTTGTAAGTAGCCGTGACGAATACTGCATCCACATTATCCATTTTCATCGTTCGTTTATGAATGTCATGCACACAACACAAAATATTGGTCAGTTAGCTGCAACAGCAGCATGATCATTGTATCAAGAATATAATTGCTTTCTCTTTTAATAGTGTCCTTACTTTAGTGAACCTTTCGCATCTCACAACAGAATCTTAATCATCCCTATGATAAGTTCATTTTGAATTTCTCAGCAACGGTGAATATTAAGCTTTTGGTTGGGACGTGACTTAACATGAAGTTTGGTAGGTAGTAGGCCTGCCAAAATTTCTGAAGAATCTTATGCTTCCATCTTGAGCATGCTTCTCCGAATGTTGGTACCTACAAAATTGCCCGGTGTCCGATCCTAGAAGACCATAAGTTTAATCCGTAGATAAATTTGTTCCAGTTGATATTCATCCACACTGGTTTCATTTGCACGCACCGTATATGAAAGAATAAGAAACGGAAGAAGCCGCTCGCTTTGAATTCATTTGTTCCTATAGGAATTGAGACATAGCAGTTAATCAGCCTATCTGCGATTTCGTGCATCTTCAACACCACGTTGTCTATGACGATTTGAACTTCCCTAGGTCCTGTTTCCGCGTTGCTCATTGTTGCTTCCGTTTGCCGCGCCTGTCGCGTAGGAAGCGCCTGCGCTTTCGTATCAAATGTTATATATTTTTACAGTATGTATATTCGGAGGTAATACAAAGGGTTGTCTGGATCAGTGTCGAAGTGCAGTTGAAAATTCGAAGTAGACTTGGTCTTTGGAGGGAAAGTTGTAAGGTAAACAGTAAAGATTTCTAGTTTTTATTTCAACCTACAATGCACATTATATATATATTTTTATTTTAACAATATATTGTAATCACTCCTACATGTTTCGATACGTTTGTATCATCCTAACGGCGTTCCACAGATTACTTCTCTAAAGTTACGTAGTTCCCATATTATTACATTTTATTTAAAATTATCAAATTAAAACATTTACGTTGTTGTTGACAAAATGTAATATAACAATATAATTTGTATCAGTAGTATGTTTAGTTGGCCGTATATACAATCTGGATATTCTGCAATAAATAAAATTAAATTGAAAATAACGTAGAGGTTTATGGGTTGATAAAATATAAACATAGAGGTTGAATTATAGTGTATGATGGACTTACCCTGTGTTGATGTTGCCTGTGTGCTGGGGTGGTGAGCACTGTACTCTGGTGGACTTCGGGCTACATGACGAGTCGTCTTGTGACAGCTTAGGCGTATAGTGGGTTAAGGTCGTTGACTTTCTGTTCATCGATTAGTGTGTTTTGTTTTTGGAAAATTTGTATGTAAAATGATTCCCAACAGTTCATTTTGTTTCCTTTATTGCACGGTTTTAGTAGTTGTGTGGTTTGGTCTGCATTTCCGTTTTCATGTTTATTGTTTGAATGTGCAGTGCTTACGCTAAATGAGGTTGGGTCATTTGTTTTGATGTATCGTGTGCGTTCGCGATGTCGTATTCCAATTGATCTTCCAGTTTGGCAAACAAATGGATTATTACGTGTTTTGCATTTTAATTTATACATGCCACTAGAGTTTATTTTACTTAGTGGTATTCAATCGCGGATTTGGTTGTATATGGTGGTGTTAGTTCGAAAGGCTATATTCAAGTTAGTATTTTTAAATAAATTGGTAACTCAGTGTATGAGTGGACTCTGATATGTGAAGGTGACCATTTTTTTTGTTGTGTTTGTGTGGGTGTGACTTTTGATTTTTGTGTTTTAAGTATTAATTAGTTCTTTGGCTTATGAATAAGTTGTAATGGAAAACCATTATTTTTAGCTACGGTGAGGACAGTGTTCCACTATCCTCACCTAGATAAAAATAATGGTTATCCATTATTTTTATCTAGGTGAATACCATTAAGTAAAATAAACTCTAGCGGCACATATAAATTAAAATGCAAAACATGTAATAATTCATTTGTTTGCCAAACTGGAAGATCAATAGGAATACGACATCGCGAACGCACGCGATACACCAAACAAATAACCCAACCTCTGCATACGCACTGCACATTAAAACAATAAACATGAATGCGGAAATGCAGACCAAACCATACAACTACTAAAACCGTGCAATAAAGGAAATAATGAACTTATGGGAATCATTTTACGTAAACATTTTCCAAAAACAAAACACACTAATCGATTAACAGAAATTCAACGACCTTAACCCACTATACGCCTAAGCCGTCACAAGACGACACGTCATGTAGCCCGAAATCCACCACAGTACAGTGCTCACCACCCCAGCACACAGGTAACATCAACACAGGGTAAGTCCATCATACACTATAATTCAACCTCTATGTTTATATTTTATCAAACCATAAACTTTTACTTTATTTTCAATTTAATTTTATTTATTGTGGAATATCCAGATTACATATAAGGCCAACGAAACATACTTATACAAATTATATTGTAAAAATCACACAGACTACATTTTATCAACAACGACCACATAAATATTTTAATCTGATAATTTTTAATGAAATTGTAATAATATGGAAACTACGTAACTTTAGCGAAGTACGCCTTTGGAACTCCCTGAGGATGATGCAGATGTATCGAAACATGTAGGAGTGATTGTAATATAAATATTGTTAAAATAAAAATGTAAATATTGTGCATTGTTTGTTTATATACAGTGTGCACGGTACGTACATATAAGTAGTCAAGATTTATCTTTAACTGAGCACTACGCTACGAAAACGTGGGGCGAGTGGAGGAAATCTTCGCAAGTTCTCAGCATCTTGCACATTAAGTGGTCAGCTTAAATTACTTGCAGATTTTAATATCTTCAGCATTGCAGGAGGGATCAACTGTGTAATTCCATGGCTTTTATGCCCACAGTGCAATCGCGTTCTTGTGTACTAACTTTGGCAAGCTGTCGCTGTCTGGCTATCGGCCTTCCTACATTTGTTTATTAGGTTTTACTTCTATAGAATTATGAAGAGATGCGGAACTGGAGTCAGAAAGTTGATTGTCGCCTTCGTGTTGATAGCAGTCCTTCGTTTTGGAGAAGTCACGGGTTCATAACTTGGCCCAGTAACGGGGATTTGTGATAGGTTTTTCTTTGTTTCCTCAGTCCTTTCAGGGTAATGTCGGAATATTATCTCATAATACGCTACAGCCGCTTCATTTCACATTTCAGTTCATTGTTCACTTATTATTCTACTTTTCGACTCTGTGTAGTTTTAGCTACTGACATTATCCATAGAAGATTCATAGAGGAATCCATAGAGAGGCGAATGGGCAGCTGTCCGTGGGGCAGATGATACGGAAGGACCATCATTCAGAATAAAAAATTGCTTTAAATACGGAAAGTAATTGAAGTTTATTTGTGATTTATCAGTGTCGTGGGGCAAGTTCTGTTTTAAAGCTCATACACAACCTTGCAGAGCGCGTATTAAAATCGCATCGTCCGCATCCATTCATCTACTGGATAGATGCTCGTGAAACTTTAAAATCAGTTTTGGTTAAAATCGGACAGACGCGTTTCTGCTGGTATCCGATCTCTGTCGCGGGGCTGGAGGGGGGGGGGGGGCTCGCCGGCTTGCGTAGCGCTCTGCGGAGATGTGCGAATACGTATATAAGTGAAATATATTTCGAAATAAAGTTATTTGACAAATTAAACACATTTGTGTCGAGTTTACTTTCTCCGTAAGTACTGGAGTTTAGAAATAAGAATTGATGCGCTCTGTATGAAGAGCCAGATTGCATAGTCCGTTTAGTGACTAGGCTATGGACTGGATAAACGAGTAATCGCAGTTCTATTCCTGGTAGAGGCAAGAGATATTTCTCTTCTCCGAAGCGTTCAGACAGGCTGTGGGGCCCACCCAGCCTCCTGTTCCGTGGCTGCCGGGTGGTAAACTGCCCGGGACGTGAGGCTCACCACTCTCGACTCCCCCATTTGTCTTCATGGCCAGCGTAGGGTCATCTTTAAGAACTTTTTACGCTGTATTTAGGCTACATTTTTAAAATTTCAGACCTATATTCAACAATGAGCAAGTATCTTTCGAATATGTGAAGATTATCGACTAATAAACAGCAGCTTTCCAAACACCCACGATGATTACCGACCTCTTTTATTCTCCACGAAATTTAAACGCAGTTGCCTGTACCGTAATTTATGCGTCTACATATGGCCGTACTCGTATTTAATAAAAATATAATTCGACGGAACTGCGCAAGATTTGTTGAACTCAGCTGAAAAAATAAGGAAAGGTCGATAGCTTCTAATGTTTCGTATTTCACCAAATTGTGAGTTTATCATTACGGAAAATTTGTATTTGTCAGCGTAAATATATGGCTGTATTATTCATGCATGTTATTAGAAATGTATAAAGAGATAGAGTGAGTTGCATTAAAGAAACAAGTAAGGGGCGTCTGTTGCTTATTTTTCTGTCTCTGTTGGTAATTACGTACAGAACATAGCGACTTATTATGATCATTTAAAAAGAACACAAACTCGCATCGCCTGTACGGAAATCGCGTGCTTAGTTGTCAGCCAGTCTTTCCAGTGCAGCACAATTGATGCGCCGTGTTTATTTTCTGCCAGAGTCGCGCGGTCCCCCCCCCATCCCCCCACCCCCCACCCAATCGCAGTTTATTAGTTTTTTCTTTTGCTGTATTTTCTTTTGACTTGGCTGACTTGTTTCTTCGCCAGCTCATTCTTGAAGGGACTGAGGCAAGTGGTTTATTCTTAGGCCTTCCGCTTTGTCTTAAGACTAGGTTATGCTGCTGCCTGCCATCGGGAAGTCGTTGTATTTTTCTTTAGCACTTTCTGCTTTGTGATGCCCACCGCTTGTAGACGTGAAGTGAGTTCCAGTGCCTTCATATTAAGCAGTATTGACCCCAGCAGGCTGAGGAATGCCTGTCCGTGAGAAAGCAGTTGCTGTCATTATACTTGCAGATTCTGCATTTCGCAAGCATAACTGAGGATGTCGCTTTATAAATGAAGAGAAATGGTTTCCAAAAGTTTTCTGTCGTCGTGAAATCTATGAGCAGTATGCATATCTTGGGCCAAGGCATATGCCTATCTCAGAACATCCTTTTGTGGCCAAGACGTTGAGTAACTGACCAATTGTACCTCATCTCTTCAAAAAAAAAAAAACAACTATATTCAGTTCTTCCTAACTTCATTTCAGAGTCGCATAACTTCTTCTTATTTTTGTGAACCTAACCTGAAATTGCCACATTGCGAGATTGAGCGGCTTCGAGCTCGATTAGTTCCTGTGATGTGAGTTTCTTCAAAGCTTATTTCATGTACCCCTCCTTCCACATGCCCCTTCAAGAATATTTATTCAGGAATGTCGGCATTCTGAAGATATGCTATTAATCTGAAATATAACAATTTAACAAATATGACTGTGTAGGGGTACCGGACTCGTAAACCCTTTGAGACTGCTGTAGTCTTACAGAAGGATCGTTTGAAATACGCCGACAAAGATTACGCATTTCATTGAACCTATATCGAGCTCAACAACAAAGGGATCATGGTGTGTACGTTTTTCGAACTCGGACAGATTACACGTTTGAAACTTTAGAATGGTGTAATCCAATCACGTATGAAAAAGCTTATCGATGTTGGAACCAATCGTGGTGTCTTTGCTGTGTACGACCATCAGCTGTAAGAGTTTCGCCAGCCAATCTCAGCTGTGTCCCCAGTATTCTTTCAGATCAGTTTCGGTCTCACGTCTGGGCGCTGCTGGTGCCATAGCTTTAACACCTGAAATCTGCACAGACTAAACTAAGGGAGTACTGTGGACGTCACATCTATTGCAGTGTCTCACATCACGAATCTTCCCTTCGTGGAGCGTTGCTGAATCCGGAAACGTCTTCACCCTGTGTGTGTTTCATGACATATCTTTTCTCTGATGTTGATTATTGTCGTTATATTATAAATATCAAGACAAAAAAAAGCCAAATGTGGTATTGGTCAAAAGCGACTTGTATATTAGTGGTATAGACGGACCTACGTTTTTCACGTTTCGGTTTTCAACAAGCCATCATCGAGCTGTGTATAAGGAAGCAGAAAGCTAAAAATACTCTACAACTGCATTCGATAGTCAAGGTTGAGATTTCGGTCTTGTTACAGATATTCGTAACATAAACTATAAAATTACGTATAAAAGTATAAAAACTACAGCTACAAACCCTTATTGTGTAGTATAGAGGAGAGGGGGGCTATTTGGCTATAGGGGTAAGTTGGCATAAGGGCCATAACTCCAATTACATCGCAGGATAGTAACACCTAGCAATTTGTACTCTTAAATACCTTCTCCCGAGAGCGGTCAGCGAGTGTCAATGGTCTGTGAGCTATGACTGAAACGTGGTATGGTGTTTAATTTTTTACACCGCAGGAAGTAATTTTCCATCACTGTATAAAATGTTTTGTATTTAAAGTTTGGTTACAGCTACGTGTGATATTATGCCACCCATGAACGTTACCTCCTTTTGGCTAATTTTTGAGCTATGAGAATTGTAGACTTCTGTTGTGTCCGAGGATGATGTAGTCTAATACATGAAAAAGTGGCAAAGGGGCAAGTCGGCACACGCAGCGTGGGGCTTGTTGGGTCAGTGTGTCATCTTACTCCACTCTCGGTAACTTATTGGTTAGTTATTTACCAGTCTGATCTTTTTATCTCAATTTTAAGAAGCTAAATAATGCGTACTTATAAGAGGAGGTAAGACAGACGCACCACACGCCTTGGCATACTGCTACAAGATGTGAGAGCGGTGCGAAAAATGTGGAAGGTCAACAGGGGGCAAGGCGAAGGATTTTCGGATTCCTTTAATATTTTGGCAAGATACTGCAACAGGGCACGACAGGCTGACGTAAAAAGCACCTTACCTACACTGTCATTGAACACAGGGTACATTCAACAGATTTAACACACGGTCCGTCCGTTTGGGTAGATAACGGAGGATCGTTTTGTAAGATACGTAAGACACTTTATAGTAAATACCAAGCCTCCGAAAGGGAGACCAGTAGTTCCTGTGCTAGACAACCACGATTCTCACTTACCCATGGAGGAATTAGACTACTGCAAGCAGAATGGAGTGACTCTTCTCTCTTTTCCACCACATTGCACTCATAAACTCCAGCCCTTTGACGTATCTGTCTGCGGGCCACTTAAGACGTACGTGATAACTGTGCGTGTGATGCCTGGGTAACTTACCATCCAGGCCATACATTGACAATATGTGACATTCCTGTTATTGTCGACTCTTTTTGCATCTCGCGGCTTCTTCTGGGAACATCAAAGGAAGTTTTCAGGTTTCCGGAATTTACTCCTTCACCAGGGATATTTTTTATGACGAATTTATGGGAGCTTACGTTACAGATCTACCCTTCCTGTGGGTGCAGCAGCTTCCAACAGTAACAGTGAACCCACAAAGACGTCGATTTATTCTTCAGGACCATCAACATTTACTTCTAAGGAAGGAACACATCCTTCTTTCCTGGAATACATTCGATTTCTTCCAACAGCCGGACCCAGAAAGAGAATGTAAACAATAAGAAGAAAACAACTGTCATTTTGACTGATACCCCAACAAAAATGCTTTGAAAAAACTAAGTGCACGTCTAGGAGCAAATTAGAAAAACTGGGCGCAAGAAAAGAGGAAAGAAAAGGGTGTGCAACATTTCAAGTGAGAGATTAACAAAAGAAGCGCCAAAAAACATCAAGATATCGAAAAATGCAAGCGACGTAAAGAGGGATGGCTCCAACGATACTTTATGCCTGTACGCGTATTCTAGAAGTGCGACCAGAGAAATGTGGATTCAGTGCACAGAGTGCAATGATGGCAGTCCCATACTGTGTTTAAAAATGAATGCTGTTGGTTGTACGCTGTTTCTGCATTGTGTTGGCTTTGCTTCGTATTTACTTTTTCAGTTTAAGTAAATGTGTTCCATTTTGAGCCGATTTTCCATTTTTTCAAATTTGTTATTACCACCGTAATTTCTGTAGCGGTGTAAAACTTGTATTGGAAACACTTGTATCTTAAAACATTAAATTGACCATTGTCTGTCATTATCAAACTTTGAAACATTCGCACCTTGATTTTCAGTGTCTTATTACTGTATGCCAACTTGCCCCGTGTGAGGGGCAGGTTGGCCCACGTCCAGAGGTTGGGAGGGGGGGGGACCTACCTCTCTTCTTACTTAGAGATAGCGTGAAAATTATATAGCTTAGATTGCAGCCCAAGAATGTCACTACCCAACTGTGCCCGTAAATTAAAATTAGTGAATACAGAGAAAATGTGAAAAATGAAAAAGTAAAAAGAGTGCCAACTGGCCGTCCTCTCCCCTGCATGTAAAACGATGGCTTGGGGTCGTAGCTGTAGGTCATAAAAGAAACTGTCTTTTGCCAAATAAAGTGGACTTGAAGGCAGTGCTCAGGTATAAGATAAATCTGGCAGATGTGCCATGTTTGGTCAGGGAATCGCTACATATGATTGTCGAATTGTTAATTAAAAATCTATGGCAATCGAAGTTGGAAGTTGTAAATTACATGTAATAATTTGTATTATAGCAAAACTACAATCATTTGTGTTGCAGTAAAACTTAGGCCGAATCGAATTATTGGTGAAGTGTCACTAGTAAACATAATTTAATTCTATGAAGCATAAGTGCTTGAAGGATAAAATTGTTAAATTCGTGTATCATTTGATTCCAGTACTAAAGACGTCACTCGTTCAGGTCTTACTTGCTACTGCACTTGTCTAGTATAGTTAGGTGAAAGGCGGGTGGTGTATTCAGACGTGCGTTTATGGCATTCACTTTTTATTATGGTTTCGAAGATTTTGTTTATTTTTATGATATTGTGCTTGTCGTTCAATTGATTTTCATTGAAAGTTTATATGTAAAGCAACATTTTTCTGTTGTGTTCATGTAAAAAAAAAAATTGTTCGTATGGAGAACTTGCGCGGTGTTTTTAGTTTTCGCAAAGTAATGGCTCTTATGTAGGAGATGTTGCGTGAATAGCGAACTCTTCCTGTTGTTGTTCGGGCTGGACGGTACGGGAATCGAATCCCGGTGGGGGCCAGATTTGCCGCACCGTCTACGCCGTCCCTGAGGTCCACCCTGCCTCCTATACAAAGGGTACCGTGTCTTTCCCGGGGGTAAAGCGACCGGGGCGTGGCATTGACCAAACACCCCAATCTAGCGCTGTGATTAGAGAAAGAATAGAGCTATACCTCTACTCAACGCCTGGGCCTTCGTGGTCTGTTTTAGGGTGAACTTTTACTATTGCTTTTTAAAGGAGAATAAATGCTGTCTAAATTTTTTCGTATAATTCCTTCTGTGTGGCCTGCATATTTCTTACCGTAATCAGGACGGAATAACTGGTACACGCTACTTGCAGTTGTAAAGTCTGATTTTTTACTTCCTTTTTACACAACCTGATGATGGATTCTTTAAATCCGAAACGTGTGATTGAAGCTGGGTCTATACCACTAAAATATAAAGTTGTTTTCAACGGAAATCGACCTTTCTAAACTTTATTGCTCGGAAGGCAGGTGGTGGATGTATTCTTCGGCAGGCCGATTTCATCCCCATTCTTTTTTTAGACTCGTCCCCATGTATTTTACAGCGAGTTGGAGACATTTGTTATAACCATGGCTGCGTGTCGTTTTGTCATTCTACCGTTGTATTTCCTACTATATCACAGTCACTGAACTTCACAATGTGATGGCTAGCGCTTTCTGTACGTACATCATCACTCTTTCAGATCTCCATTCAGAATTTTGCTATTCTGAATGAGTTTTTTTTAAATATGTTCCATATCCTAGCATTAAACTATAATTCATTCTACCAGTGTAATTTACTCTGGTGATGACCGCGATAGCGGTTGAAACATGTCAGTAATGAACAACATGTGGTGAATACAATTCACATACGTACATTTATTGGTTTCTTTGTGTATAATGAGATTTTTAATGTTTTCCACAGTCCCTTGGCACATATAAGCCGCTCCCTTCCCTCTTATTCGGTCACAGTTCTTTTGTTTTATCCTGTAACCTCGTGCACTTCACAACATGTCATTATGAAACAGTCTTCTCAGTCAGGTACATTACCATGGCTACCATACGAAAGCTTGGTGTGCGAAGAGCACTTGTGCCATTTAGTGTGGGTGTCTGAGGCTTTTTTCTTTTTCGTATGTGGAAAGTAGCAGTTGGCTCCTGGAAACAACTTTTTCCGATTTGTGATTGATGGACCGAGGTGGATTAAAGGGCCTCCGGACCTTTTTTGTTTAATTTTGAGAAGTTATAAACATGTCTGAGACTCTGCACGAAGTTTTTATTTCTTTACCAGTGCGTATTAACTTATATCGATATTGAGGGTAAATTCACGTTCGTATTGGTGCGACCTGTAATTCGCAGTTTAGTCGGGACACCGTATCCCGTGTATTTAGAGTCTTGTGCGTGGTGTTTCGTATAGTACTGGCTATAGGATAAATGACCGGAGTTCGATTTCCGGCTGGTGGAAGAGATTTCTCCAAAACGTTGAGACTGGGTCTGGGGCCCACCCAGCCTCCTATTCTGATGATGCGGGTGCTAAGGGTGACAAGGGATGAAATTGACCACTGCAATTTAGTGCTGAGGTTAAGAATGTGTGGAGCACTGTCATCATCATCATCCTTCACGAGTTAGGTCTTGATAAACCTATTTCGGCCTCGAGCTATACATAAACTCCTCAATGTAACTTCTTGGAATAGTCCTCAAGAAAGCAAAGAGACAGCTGTGATTTGTCTTGACTTACGTCTGCGGAGTTTGGTACCGCCGGTAGTTTCCCTGGCCAAAGCGCGGGCAGCTCTATTACGCGGTCGGCCATGGCCCTACTATTGATTTTCCTAACATGTAACCATGCAAGCCCTTTACTTGCTACTGCATGCGACATTGGCCGGGTCGCGGTGCGTCTGCTCCAGGTTGGGGTATGCATTCAGGAAGTTGGACGGAATGTCACTGCATATTTCGTATAGGATTTCCAACGGCGTTTCATGCTCTGTATTAAGCGTACTTATGGATGTTTTAGGAATAACATTACGGCAAAATGATAATGTGTTGGGTGTAACTAACAAAATCCACATTTCACCATCAAGGAAATGTTGCTCTGTACGGATGTTTTACCTCGAAAGGCTACCAGAAAGTGGCGAAGTCTGCTGTAGAAGTTGGTGGAATTTAATGTTGGCGCATGCAGGTTCGGTGTAGTGCATTCATTGCATAAAGCTCAAGTCGGACATGATCGATGTTCTCAGAAAAGCATCTCATCATGCTTGATTTGGTTGCCTAATCATCGGTATTAAATTTAATTACAACTTTCCTGCGAGTTTTGAAGTTCTCCATTAAGCGGGTTTCTCCGCACGCGTTAAATACTACGTATGTTTTACCCTTGTGTTTTACCAACATGCTGGTTTAATGTGTTTTGTGTCATAGGCCTATAGGATTATGACCTTCCTTCCGGGAACATTCTTGTCTTTTTGCACACTAAATGAAAACACGTTAATATATAACCTACCTCAGACCACGATACAAATATTTGAGCCACAACTTGTCACTTTTTTATCTCTCTGTGCCTTGTGTGATTGTGACTCTTTACGGTCTTCCTGATTTGTCCCTGCCTTCTGGGTTTGCAGTCGCTTTGTGTTTTTATTTCTCATGTTTTGTGGTGACATCGTATGCTACTTTTTCGATGTTGAATGCTAAACAGCCTTCCTTATACGTAGAGGGCAAAAGAGTATTGTAGTAATGTAACCTCACATCCACACTAACAACGACTAACATCCGACTTCTGTCGGGTGCCAGTAGGTGACTGTCCTACGATGTATTAATGCAAGTCGCCCGGTGGTCATACAGTGAGGCCCCGACGAAGAGTTCTTCGTAGAATGAGTCCCACTCAGGGAATATTTTGCGTTCTCGAAATTAATCAAGCGCAAAAAGTCGCGCTCCACCTTTGTAGGGTGTTCAGCTACGAACCGAGTGCCTGCTGTATCTCAGCAGATACGCACTGCCGTCGACACCGCGCAAAACTGCATACCATTACGGCGAAAAGTACTTGACTTCGGGTCAAGCCCTTTACCCTTTTTCCGTTCTTTTAATTGTTATTCTCTATAGAACGCTGAGGGACTTTTGCACTCGGAGTTCAAGGTGCTAATTGACAGTTCTTGCCTTTCTGGTATAACTGAGACTTAGGCCGGGATCACATAAGTATAGAAAACGAAATGTACATTTTCAGCTTCTGTTCAGCCGTTCGGCGTAAAATTTAATAGTTCCGTTCCTACAAAGATAGTTATTACAGAATAATAGAAATCATTCTGATTTTCGTCAGGCGATTCCGTTCCTTGGATGCGAACTCGAACTCAGGCTGCCTTGCCACAGTAAGTTGTATATGGATGAGAATTTCCTTTTATCAGATTACTATTTTTACGTGTAGCCTGCTATAACACATAGGAGTGAATTCGGAGAAGAAATAATTAGTGGAAAGTTTGGTTTTATTGTGATGACTTTTGGTGAAATGTCGGTCATTCTGTAATAAAATTGTTTAACTTTTTATTCTAAATGCATAAGGATCGCCAGAGGTTTGCAAATATACAAAGAAACACAAATAGATTCAGTAACTCTGTTATTCAGAAATTGAAACACCGCAACAGTATTCAGCAGTATCATGATAAGTACGACAGTATCATGGTAATGGTGTGGCAGTACATTTAAAATATAAAAAAAATACACTAATGCACCGAATAAAAATGAGTTTCCAGGGTAATGCTAGTTACATTTCAGTGATGCTAGCTTTACATTTTATACATTTCTTAGTCATAGTTATCATCTGACATAAGCTCCCCGGACACAAGGACTGTGGAGAATCTCAGTGTCTGCACACTGTTCATGCCATCTTCTGTTACAAAACATGCACTGGATCAATTGAGCACCATTACGAGCTGCTACATCTTCTGAATAATATGCACGACACAATCTATAATCGTCTCATTTGGATCAGCACCCATTGTGGAATGCTTGCTCTATTGTGTACTTCCTTGTCCACTTGAAGGTGGATAAGCTGCATAAGATTTTTCTCTTCTGTTTTCCCCGCAGTTTGTTTCGGGCGGTGCTGTAGTAAGGATTTTTGTCTTAGGATCACTGGTTCTGCGTGTCAGTGTTGAATTCACTTTATTTTGGCAAAGACAGGATATTATATAAGTTTTCTTTGATCTTGTTGAAGGTAGGCTTGGTGTATCGAGTGTGAATTGACGAATATGATGTTGAAGCACATAAGCCTAAAATGGTGGGTGCACCTGGGTAAAGACAGTCCATAACGTTGTTTGAAAGATGGCCACGTGAAGGATCCCTGCTTTTGCTGTGTCTCCCTAAGGCGGAAATTTCGTTGAAGCGACATTCGACAACTGCATCGCAAGCTGTTTTATGTGGGTCATACTTATTCCAATTTCGAATTCCTGCATCTCACTTAAATATTTAACTATCTCCAATATAACATATTTTTGTAGGACGAATTGATGACCAAATTAGGGATGCTGATAGTCATGTATCCTTGAGCAGTAGACCAATTTTGAGGCAGGTGACGACTTTACATTGTCTTCAACTTTGTTTCGTGGCATTCTGCATTCCTTGGCTGCTTTGTGTACGCTGTGACTGGCTTAAAATAACTTGTTCACAGCATTTTTGGAGTTAAAACACTGTAGGAACGTCTTTTTTTTTTCGCTTTTCCTTCGACCTGCTAGCAAAGGCAGTCTCTTTAAAAACAAGCAAATTTCCTAAGCCTAACGCGGCCATTCTTAGCAGTCACGCCGGACATGATTGTGATAAAAAAAACTCCAACATTTATATGCGCGACATCACTTTCATGTATCACCTTTATATATTACATATTACACGGATGCAGCGTGAGAAATTAGTAATACTGCTTTCTTTTAAGCGCTTACCTCTTTTTTTACGCTTTACTTTTGTCGTTCGTAACCTTGACACCTGAATATGCTTTCTTCTGCGTCAACGTTCAGCACGCAAAGGTGCCACTGTGTGGCAGTCATACTGAGTCAGATATGTTCCCGAGCTTCGCACCGTAATGCCGTGTCGAAGCCAAAAAAATATCACTATATTACCTGATTTTACCGTAGATATGATGTTACTTCAAATGCCTCAGTATGTATTCTGATATGCCTACAAGAATTTTGAATAAACTGATAACGCAATTTAGCCGTAAGATTTCGGCCATGTAAAATTTGTTCGTTGTACCTTTACAGTTTCGTACCGGAGCCATATTTGTGATTATGGAATTGAAGGAATGTTTCATGCAGATATATTTAGTTTAAATTTTATTGTTCTCTCTCTTCAAATTTAGTTCCGATATTTTACTTGAGGGGACCGCCTCTGTGGACTAGTGGTCAGAGTTTCTGGCTGCAGATACAGAGGTCCCGGGTTCGATCCCCGGCGCTACCAGATTTTCTGAGTAGTAGTGGGTCTGGAACGGGGTCCACTCAGCCTCGTGAGGTCAATTGAG
>Ga0131853_10003491_pt1 | contig 28186 bp, 9 predicted proteins | sample TergutLab28metaG_FD_92764 | JGI IMG/M metagenome (GOLD analysis project Ga0131853, IMG submission 92764) | Labiotermes labralis P1 segment gut microbial communities from Petit-Saut dam, French Guiana - Lab288 P1 (version 2) (version 2) | ecosystem: Host-associated > Arthropoda: Insects >...
ATAAATTGATGGGAAAAAGGGGAAGGGGGGGGGGGGACCGGCCGGGGGGCCCGCGGGGGGGGGGGGGGGTTTGGGGTTTTCCCCCCCCCCCCCCCCCCGAAATTCCAAAGGCCTTCCAAAATCGTGTCAAACGCAACCCGATTGTGAAAACTGTTAAAAATTGCTGAATTTAGGACGCCAATACACCAAGATGCTCAGAAAAAGACAATAAATTTATAAAACTACCTGATTCGCAATTGTTTTACGTTAGCAATGACAAATAAATTGGTTGTCATCATAAATAGTCTTAAAGTACCAAAAATTAAGAAAAATTTGTCTATATGAAATGAAATTTCTTGTACCAAATTACAGCTGCCTCCAGAACCCCTGACTAGGGGGCTACTGCCCCCAGAGCCCGTTCTGTCTGTCCTCTGTCCACAACTGAATTTGTTGAAAACTCCCTCCCCTCCTGAACAAAATTCCTGGGTACGTCATTGGTAATCGCTGGTGTACGTTTCAATTTTTACTGGAGTGTGAAGGTATTTCCAAACAACCATTTCCCAAGAAGATACATGGCACAGGTGAAACAACAGAGTTTCCTCATAGTTCCCAGTATCAAAGTCCATTACATTTCTTTGGGGGAGGGAAGTAGATTTGTTGAGATTGCCTATGCCACCAGCCCAAATGCCTAAAAATTTTGACAAACTCAAAATTCACATTCTGGGTGCTTGTGAGTTAGTTTGCATATAGCTATACTATGCATAAGATAAGATTACCATTTTCACATATATAGTCAGTCACTAGTGGGGCTCACATTGAAATCCTATTAAGTTATAAAACTTTAAGGCTTAGTTTTTGCTCCATGAATTTTATTATTGTACTTATCTTGTTTTTCTTAGTATAATTTGCTTAGTAAATGAAGTTCCATTAAAATCACCCTTTTTAGTAAACTTGGCATTTCTGTTGAATTTTTGTTCTGTGATGCAGAGTTTAGACTATTTTGAATGGAAGTTTGTTCTACACTACACCCTCATTATACTGCAGGTGTTGAGTGACAGATGCAACACCCATATAATAAGCTCTCATTTTCATAATTGTCAACAACATTATTCTTATTTCCATCTTGGTAGGCATCTAATAGTTCATTAATTTTCAGCAAGTTTTCAACGAAAAGTTGTGAAGTTGAACCTTAGTAATGTTACTGTGAAGTGTGACTGACACAGTATTTATCGGAGAAAAATATTTTGAGGGAAATTATAGAGAAATACAGAAAAAAGTTTTATCTAATACACTTTTCCACAAGTATTGTGATTTTTTTAAATAATTAAGTAAACTGGAGCAAGTTTCCCGGAATTTTTATACTGGGTGTATGCTTTCCAACTTAATGTCTGGAATGTTTTTAATAGAGATATCTTTGTTACATAACACAATTATATATGGTTTCTTCTCTTTGTATTGTCTACTTTAGTTCACATGTAGTAATATTAAACAATGTTCAATCCCAGATTGGATGTTGAGCACACCAACAAGCAGTGCTGCAGTTGAAGGGTCAGGATGTTTGGGACCTAAATGCATGAAAATTTCCCATCCTTGTGTAGTCAATAGCATGAAATTAATGCCAACTGGAGAACCTCCACAGATATCAAGAAATTTGTGTGTAAATGTAGGTTCTACAAAAACTCCTCTTAACACCCAATCAGAAAAGAAGGGTGAATTCCAGTTACCAACACCCCCCCATCAAAATAAGGTTTCTGAAACTATGAAACAAGTTGATATTGTTAAAGAACTTCCACCAGCTATTGAAACTGGATCAGATTCATCTGTACAAATTGAAACATTCAATATCACCTTTTCTAAGGAAGTGCCATTGGGTGTTACAAGTGAAGCAAGCAACCACCGAAACAGTGTGCATATGCAGCCAGAGGTTGATATCATTAAGTTCTTTCCAGAGATTGTACCACGGCAGTCTATTGATATACTGAATGTTACTCACTCTCGTTTGCCTGAGGACGGATGCACACATAGGAGAGTGAGTGAAGTTGACTCATTGTTGTCACAAGTACACACAGAGACTTCAGAACCCTTATTGGAGCCCCAAATGACAATACAAACAAACTGCCCATCAGTGCAGCTTACAGAGGTGTTGTCAAATCAAGATACAGGGTTGGTGGCTTCACAAGTAGAGAGTGGAGATAAACCTGTCAGTGATACTGTGAATCCTGAAAAACTGACACTTTTACACAAAGACTCACAGATTGTTACTTCAAGTACCACAGATACTACAGTTACCAAAGGTGGTGCTGATTTGAATGAGTTGGAAACTACAGTAAAACAAATACTCTCAGAAATGTCAATGCAGGAGAAGCTGTTGGATGAAGCCTCAACATTTAAATTTCATTCAGAACTGAAGAATGAAGTGCTGGCAGCTCCTATTCTAAAGACACATGTGAACATTTTTAGTGTGCTGCCACATGAAGAAACTGTGATAGAACTCTTACCTCGGAAATGTGCAGGAAATATATGTAATGAAGTTAAAGTAAAATCAGAACAAGCCACAGACAGTAACATACATGAGAGTTCTACAAACTTTGTAGATGTTTACAATGCAGTTCAGCAAACTGATTTAATTAGCCATTTTGCTGAACCAAAGTCAACAGGGAACCTAGATGAAAGAAGGATAGTGTCCCTTACTCCAGTGCCCCATTCTGTCAAGCAGAGGGATGCAACAAAACACAGCAACATATCTGAAGACAGAAGTGATACTTTGTATGATTACAAGTGGCCTGATAACTGGCCTGATGATGTATTTACCCAAGTAGTTGATGATACTATACTGCCAATGTCAATTGGCCACTTGGAACCCAGCAGTTCTAGAGACAGTGAATGGATGCACATATGGCCCAATGATGCAGTTATGCAGATTTCTAACAGTTCAGAGGAGAGTGAATGTATGGCTTGGTCCACAAGTTTGTCTACTGATCTATTTAAATCCTCATGTTCTCCCAGTGATAAAAATTCTATACAAATTACAAATCATGCAAGTAAATTTGATAATGGTATTCAGACTGATGTTTTTGATGAAGTGAACCCAAGACACAGTCTTCATGAGCTGGAGGAAACTGTCAGCCAGTTGATATCTGACGTAGAGCTGGATGAGTCACAGCTACTGAAAAATTTATCATGCTTGGAGAGTGCAGTTGTTAAGCATTCACACTCAAGTGGGGATGCTCTTTTACAGAGTGACCATCTAGATCCAGAAAAGACCATCTCTAACACTAAAACTCCTCACTGTGAATGTTTTAAAAAGCAAGAACCTTTTGAAGACAGCAGACCTATCAGAGCTGAGGTTAAGGTTTTGGTTAAAACATCAGATACTGGAAAAGAGGTAATAGAAATTCACAGCATGAGAGAGTATTTGGATACAGAAGTGACACCTGGACAAGAAGGTAGTCTTTCTGTGTTCAATGCAGATCTGAAGTCTTCCATGGGGTTGTTAGAGAACTTCCAAAAACAACAAAACTTCCCTCAAAATGTGGAACTATCAGAGAAACACATCCCATTAAAGCTTACACAATCGTCTTCTGGGTTCAGAATAGACAAAAACATTCAGCTTTCACATGAACTGTCCCAAAATTACATGCCCAATAGAAACATGTTTCGAAATGTTCAGATAGGAAGTGACTTGTCAAAAAATGTTGAATATGTTCCATTAGAGCATGATCAAAATCAAACATACTCTTCAGTTCTTCCAGAATATCAACAGCACTCCATACAGAAACCATTTGTGTTGCCTCCTGATGGACTGCTGGATGATTCTGCAGTACACAAACCAAAAATGTACAAGGAAAGGCAAAAACTGCACATTCAGGAAGGTAATAAACAACAGGCGTTATGTTATGAAGACCAGCAACATGAGCAGTATAGGTCAGGAAAAAAGTCACACAGGTACAGGCAACAGAAAAAGACAGAGCAACACTTAAAAGCTTTTGAAAGTAGCAACTTGGAAGTAAAAATAGAAGATAACAAGGAGAATTCAAAGTTTTCCCCAGAGGTACAAAATATAAAGTACATTAAAAAAGTGAAAGAACCACAAAAGATGTCCGAAATTGGGACAGATGGAAAATGTCAACAGGTAATAATGCACCAAAAATCAGTGCTGGAACAGACACATATATTTCAAGATCATAAAGATAAAGAGAAAATTCACACAATACATCCAAGGGGACAGCATGGAAAACACGGGATTAATCCTGAACAAGAACAAAAAAGGCAGGATGGGCAGTTTCATCAGATTCAGAGACTGTTTATTCGTTCACCTGGCTTTACATTGTCAGAACCTTTAAACATGTTGCCATTAGGCGCAAGCAACAAGCAGCAAAGTGTAGCTGTAAAGGAACAGTCACAGCACATAAAGAAACTTCTTGTTCGATCTGCAGATTTTGAAGATTGCATAACATTTCCAATAGTAACACCTCAATCTTCATTACCAACTAAGTTACATCCACTCTCATTCACACCATCTCCACCGCCTCAACAGCTGCCCAAAACAAAGCTTTTTCAAAATCTTCCCAAAGCTCCTCTTGTTTCTGAAGAAGATCTACATTGTGTATCTCCACTTAGCCACAACAGCCCTCGTCAGAACCTCTTTTTTTCATTTCTGCCAATGGATAATGTATCAGACATGCCAGATGGCTTGAATACATACACTCCTCTTGCACGGTGGTTCTCCATGCCATCTCTTGTGATGGAGCCAATTTGTCCCTCATCAAGTACCACCTCCCTGAATGGGACAGCCATTTCTTCATGTCTTACGAGGGTTGTATCATTGCCTTCTCTTCAGGATTCCTTACCTCTCTTACATACTCAACATAATGAATCATGTTTATCCTCATTTCACAGCACTGATGAAGGACCAAAAGACAGGTCTACTCTGATTAATGATGGCAATGAGATGTCATGCATTATGCAAAATTTTTCAAACACCAGTCATACAAGTTCACCCTTGTCAGCGCCATTTTCCACCTTCACGAGACCAGACGCCCAAACATCATTTTGGCAACAAAACTCCTCCTCACTCCTCTCACCTGGCTTTTCCAGAAGGCGTTGTGATAAGACACTTGGCTCTTCCCACTCATCCCCATTTTCTTCATGTCACAATGAAGCAGCAGCATCTTATAGGTCTGCCGTTTGTTCTAAACATCATGGAAGAAAGTTTCCAGATGTTTTCAAGTCTATTTCTTCCAGCTATTTGCCAAATTCAATGATAACCCCCATACACAAATCTCCAGGAACTATAAGAAAACACAGACAGGATCATACATTATGTGTGGATACCATTGCTTGCTCTCAAACACCCTCATCTAACATGCAGGGTATTTTAGATCCTTGGTACCTACAAACAGATTTCCTGATGTCCCCTGTAGTAATCCCCTCAGGATACTGTGCATGGGTCCCAACTCCTGACCAGCAGATATACAACAGAGGTAAGGATGGGGCAGATTTTAAAATCTCAGTTCACAGACCGATAAGCTTCACTGATAATAACTTAACCAAATGATTGCTGAAACAAGTACATTGCATTTATTCTAGGAGATTTATTTTCAGATGTAAAGTTTTTGTGTGACATTTGAGTTATATGCTACTATAACATGCATGCATTTTTCAGTTCACTAATAGTAAAAGTAGTATACAGTGCTACCTGTAGCAAGTTATCTAGTTTTGTTATGCCATTCATAACAGCATGGCCTTGCAGCTGATACTGGGCAGTTCTAAGGTGTGAATTGATGAATTAACTCCGACAGAATATATTCCAGAATTTGAATAATTTTTTACATGTACAGTGCAGTTTGTTGCTTTTCTGACACAAGTCTTGCATTTTGCCACTCATTTATACATGTTATTGTCATCATTATTGTAATCCTCAAGGAAATATACAAGGTGAGAGCCTGCCATTTCACGAAGCATCCTTTAAATTAAGTAATAGCAATTAAAAACTGTGGACATATGTCATCTTAAGTTGTAAGATTAAGCATAGTTTATGACTGAGTAACAACATGCGTATGTGGACACATCATAAAACTGTGCAGATCCTGTCTGACTACATGAATGTAGACACATGAACCACCAGAGGCAAAAATGGTACTGTTGGTTGCTTCAATATGTCATCTGTTTTCTGTCTCTTTGTCTTTATTTAGTTCAACCTACAATAATTTCAACTCCTTCACTTGTCACAGTGCAGTGGTTAAAGGCATAATTTCCACTAAGTCGGTACATTGCTATTCCATGTGGAGAATGCATTACTGCCTCATAATGCATTACTTGTTAGTGCTAATTGTAGGATGATGTTGCATAGCATGGTATAAGGTAAGTGAATTCTTAGCTAATCCAAATAGTGTGATTTAGGAATGTCACACATACTTCACATGTCACATTTTAGCATTGAATGATGTGGCTTGAGTGGAATTCAAACGTTCTTCTTACTGCTGTGACCATATGTTCCCTACAAAGAAAGTTTATTGAGTTCTGTGAAACCATAAATTTTCTCAAGTGTACATTAATTACATTAATTCTGTCTAGAAGTATCATTGTTAAATGACTCTGAACTGTATGATAATGCATTCCCTTGTAAGAGTGATTTTATGGTAATCATATGCAGACAGTATGTATATATGGTGTGTTTCCAAGTAATTATATTGTTTGCCCTTAACCTGGTATTTGTACCTTTTGTATTTATCTATTTTTTAACTTTCATCAGGTATGTGAATTGTATTACATACCACTCTTATGACAAGGAACATCAACACTCATCTAATTAGAGCAGACATTCTGATTCATGTTTCACATGCATTTAGAATTTAGGTTGAATGGCTTATGTTAAACATAAGCCATGTAAGATACTGACTGTAACATTACAGGAAAGTCACCCACAGATGTATCAAGTGGAGACATGGTGAAAACCTCCCCAATCATTGTGGGAGTAATGGAGAAATCAGTTCCGATATCTGACATCAAGAAGGAAGATTTTTCTAAAACAGGGGTAGAATCAACACCAACAACAGCGTTAGATCATGAACTTCGGAGAATTTCAGATGAATTTATTGCTAAGGAGAAAAAGGCAGCTGAAGAAGTGTCTCCCATCAGAGCAGTATCAGAAGTAGTGACTGATACTCTTTCAACTTTTGACAAACCGTGCAGTAAGGAAGTTCATGAACCTTCATGTTTGTCAGATATATTAAAAACGGTAGGTGATGAGTTGAAGGAGACTGCAAGCGATGGTGAAGCTGCAAACATTTCTGAAACATTGATCAAAACGGTTGTTCATGATCAGGTAATGAAAACAGAATGTGGAATTACAATACTGGAAAGTGTTGTAGCAGATGAAATGGTTGCATCTGAGGAACTTAGTGCTACTGTTAGGGATGACAAAATCAAACTTACAGAAGATGATGCAGTAATCTTTGGTGATTTGAAAAGCCCATCTCAAGAAAACTTACTAGACAGAAGGGCAGAGGTGGGTAAACCATTATTTTCGGATGAGGATCAAGACAAAGAAATTATAAGCATTGAAGAATCAAAAAATACAGGAGTCATTGATTACATAAGCGACATATCTCAGGTGAATTTTGCAGAGAGGAAAATTCAGATGTCTGAACCATTAAATCCAAATGACAAATCAGAGAGTGAAATCTTAAAAGATACAGAACTAATTAATAATGTAAAAGATGTATCTAGAGAAAAATCAGAGGCTACAAAGATTCAGGATTGTGAACCAAGAATTTCAAAAGTAGAAGGTGATATTTCAAAGGTTGCTGTGCAAATATCTGTAGAAGAGGGCAGAAAAGATGTATTTAATACTATTGAGAAGGAAATAAAGCCAGCTGCAACTATTCAGTCCTTCCCCAAAGTAAAAGAAATTCAGTCAGAGACCACACCCATTATAACAACTCCAACACTGTCCCGTCGAGGGCTGGGGGGTTCACAGCGCTTGTCCCGGGACCAGCGTCCACCTCCACTTGATGTTTCCCATCTCACATTGAGTAGTGAAGAAGGGACAGATGAAGATTTTGATGCAGAAGGATACATTGTTACTGAGCCTGGAGACGAGGATGTACCAATGCAGCAATGTCAAGAAGATACTATTTATTGCATAAACTCCTCACCAGATATACTGACAGAGCCTCCACTTAGAAAAGTTTCTAATATGGCAGTACCCCCTGCTCATATAATAGAGGACATCAGAGACACTGTACCCTCAGAAGTTCCTACTCAGATACAGGCAGAAGTATCAGTTAATGAAGCTGAGCAAGCAATGGCTCAAGTAATACAAGTACAGTCAGATTCTGATGCCTCAGAAAAGGTTCAGAAAACAGGAGCAAGTGGACAGGTTTACATACAGCCAGAAACTCAGCATTCTGAAAATACCAAGCTAACAGCCCAACCAGCTGTATCCATGGAAAAGGTTATAGAAGAGCCTTTGATGGCATTTGACACTGTAACTGAGTTACAGATACCTACTTTGGTGCCCATAGAACACTGTGAGGGTGAAGTGCAGAGACACAAACCAATGTTTCGTATAGAGTCAGATGATTCCCCTGACCAAGGAATGGAGGATATTGAGGCACTTATTGAGAAAGCAAATCGTGAACTTGCTTTAGAGATGGAGAGGGCAGGTTTGAAGGTGCCAGACGCTGATGATGATTCTGATGAATCTCCTGAAGAGGAAGAGTCACAATTCAATGTGCATATTCCAGAATGTGAGCCAGAGACAGCTGAGAAAGAGGTTTTTAGAACAAAGGAATCTGATTCCACACAGGAAAGAAAGCTGCGTCGTGTGGAGCGGCGATTTGAACGCATGGCATCAGAAACATTAGAGAAGGAAGCTGCAGCACAGGGCAGTAATGCACCTGAAGTTGAATTACATCATGAGGCAGAGTTTGAGCGAATGGTATCACAGCTTTCTACAGAAGAGGTTGCAGACTGTCAGCGAGAGTACTTACAGCTTTGGGATGAAGGGGGTTTGACACCATCTGAAGACTGGGATTCACATGATCCTGACACACCAAGTGGTGAGTTGGAGGAAGACTCCACCACTGCATCACAACCAGGTACTTCAGTGTGATGATTAACCCATGATCTTGGCTCTTTGACAATGAAAGAACTTCAGGTTGAATACTTATGAAGTTCATTGCAGTGTAAGTTTTTATTTTATGTAGTAATTTACATGGCATACACATTTGTTTGCCAAAAACTGTCAGTTCCTCTGTGCACACTCTTGTCTGATGGTTTACGTGGTATCATCAGAATTTCGTTAACTTTCTGTGTTTATATCCTCCAGAATAATTTATCTTGACAGAACTAAATTTTTACATTTTTTTGTTCTTTGTAACTCCCCCATTATGCTGTGATATTAGCAGTGTAAACTGATGCCACTGATTTTTTAATCTGTGAAAAGCACTGAGCTTGGCTATATGGAACTGAATGTGTTACCACATGAAAGGTATTGAGTATGATAGGCAAATCTTTTGTAGACTTTGAGTAGAAGTAAAATTCATTTTTATGTTATAATAGTAATTAAATACACACAAATTCTGATACATGCACAAGGAAGTTACATATACTCACATTAAACTTTTATTTCTTATATATGCTGATATTATTGAAAATATATAATATATTGATTTTCCAAGAATTTAGGCTAGAAAAATATATTGTTTATAATTATCAGCATTTATTCAACTTCGTGCCTTATGGAGGTACTGGTAGTTCCTGACTAACACGTTAGTTTCCTTCAGAAAAATCTCATGTAGGGATGAACTGTGTTAGTTAGTCATGAATTTCCCACAAGAAATAATATAAATAAGTGGCTTTCAATACAAGTCTAAATTCTGTTCACATATTCACAGCATGCAACAATGATCACAGTCAGAGAAAATGGGTAATAGGTGTACTGAACTGAAGGACAGTAGATGTAGAGTTATTGAAGAGAAAGTGACTTTGGAAAACACTGATTTAGCCCACCTCAGGAGGGTTCTCAGCATCAGGAGATGATTCAGTTCTGTTGGTAAAAAAAATTAGGCAAGTTCCTTTTGAGGGTGTTGTGTTTTTTATATAATTTATTGGAATTGGTCATGTGAAATTTCTGTTGAATCGATTTTGCCTGAATTTTTTTTGGGGAGATATCAAGATTTAGTCATTTTACCACCTGTTTCTTCTTCTTAAATCCTAATAAGGCTTGACTGTTCCTCATGATACTTATTATTTTTTAACAGTTCTCAATTTGTCAGTCATGTTCTCAAGCAGACTCAAACCTTCAATTACATTGTAGGTTCACATCAGAACGTCTTTTTTCAGATTCTGTATGGTAACATCTTAAAAAATCTACTCCTGACTCATTGGGTGCAAAGACAGTGTCTTTATCTGGCTGCATTAACTCTTCTACATTTGGCCCAGCAGCTTGACTAATCTGTGTGCTGCACTCACCAAAGCCAACGTCTGTACTCAGTACCACCCTGCTCTTGCAGTTTTTCTCATTTCCTTACCCAGCTTGTAGCTTTAAAAGTTAAAGACAGATTTGGAGAGCAATCTTTTCATATTCCATTCGTGCTGGTTAAGACTTCTTAGCCTAGGCACTGGCTGTGATGTCTTTGGCATGATTGATGTTGAAACATTTCCAGAATACCTCCACACTGGTTTTGTTTTTGCCATCCATTGTCGCTGTGAGTGTAACGAACATGCTTTAAACATCATAATAAGCCTTGAAGTAACAACAGTTTTTTCATCAGTTAGATGGAGACATGGCATGTTGGGAGGCAGAAAGACAACTTTTATGTATTTGGGTTGTGTCTCAGTGTTAGTGACACATACAGGAGCATATTGAACAAAAGTAAAATATTGAAGACTCTATTTTTGATCATGCAGTTTGTTTTTGTTTCTTGGTGCTGTTGTTGGTAGAACTGTTTAGTGAAAAATGGGTCTGATGTACTATGTTTCATCATAGACCACCATTAAACAGAAGGGGAATAGTTGAGGAATCTCCTCACTGATTAGCACTATGTGCCTGGTGGATGACAAGATGCTTCAGCTTATAATATCTGTTAATGTTGCCACCTAAGATCACAGTCACTTGAGACTTTGCTCCCTTGGAACCTGGAGTTGGTCACTTTTCCTTGGGAATGTATGCCCTTGTAGGTGTCCTCTTCCAAAATAAGCCAATCTAACATATGCCAGACACCTCCTTGGCTCTATAACCCAACTTCTTTAAAAGCATATTATAACATTTCAGCAGCCAAGACATCTGAAACTAGACATGCTGTGTATTTGACATTGGCTTCAGGATGGAGATCTTTTTTTTTTAAGTCTTCAAACATATTTCCATGAGGTTTTTGATGAATTTTTCTTTGTGTGGTTTTCAGTGTATGTTATCATGCTTCACGTAATTACAGGTTTTGACTCTAATTACCAGCTTATTTCTGGAGGTTTAGATCTAGCAGAAGTTGCTGTAATTTTGGCAGCATTTGCATGGATTCATGAATGCCATCCAAAAGTTAATGTCACTTTCTTTAGGCCAGTAACATAAACATCATCACATATCTTTCTGTTGTTCTCATACCACTGAAGCACAGTCCCAGGCTGCTTTAATGTTATACAATTTCTACATTTATTACTTTTACCATCAATGATAGCTCCTGCCCCTTGCCACTCATTACTCCTATTTTGCGCACAAGCTAAATACAAAATGTAAGAACTTGACCAAAGCCACTTGACAAACAGAAGAAGGAATCTATGATGTCCAGGAGGACCACTGGGATAAACTCATATACAAAGGTTGAATGAAAAGTAGTGCATCTACCTACGTACAACAAACATGTCTCACTCTTACCATAATATACCAGAACATTCCATTGCCATGCACAAGTTTTATCAAACAGTGTGCATTAGTTGGGAGCAAACCCTGCTTTTAATATTATGTTAGTCAAGAACTGCCAGTACTATCTCATTTACCTGGAGGGACTAAAGTAAAACATAAGAACTCCATTCATAATAGCCTCTGTCCTGACCCAGATTTGAACTAAACACCTTGAATATATATGTAATAAACTCTGTAACTTACACAGACTTGCTTTAGAGAAGAAGATAATATTAAACAATTCATAAAGGCATTAGCTTTGAGCATCTGAACTGGTTTTATTAGTCTGCAATAATGTTCAGTGTGGCCTGATTGCTGGTGATGGCATTGAACTTATCAACTTCAGGGAATTTGTAGAACAGGGTGCTTATCAGCCCCTTAACAGAATACCTTTTGCCACATGTTTATATAAGTAGTACCACTACTGTGATTATAGGCAGTGGATATCATATTTGGCGACAAGAAATCAGAATTACTATTGTATCTCAACCCACATATGTCAGAGGACAAATTAACAGGCTTATATAGGTAAAATCTAACAACTGGTATGTAAAAGAGGTATGACCATTTTCTTAAAATTTTTATCATCCTTGTAAAGAAAGTCATAAGGTGCATGTATGTATTTGGACGAAAGTGTACAATATTTTGACAGTTCTCATTATCAAAAATTATACAAAGAGCCAAGAATATTTTTAGTAACAAGTACACTAGTTGTGACTGAGACAGGGAGAGAAGCTGTGTTGTAGTGCCACTCTGTGCTGTCTTGCTTTCTTACATTGCTTCTCATGCAGTAAGATTCTTGTTGCTCTTGCTCTTTTTCTTTCTTCTCTCACTTTCTGATTGCCTGAACATCAGAATGGGGCAGTATGTAATTATAATTAAACATCATACAAATGACAGTCCATTGTACTGCTCAGAACAGAATGGCTGCACATTTTAGGCACGCATCAGATGACAGGGCAATGTAGACGATCAGAAGACACATGTGTGTTGTTGTGTGTCACAGTGGCTGCTGCTGCTGATGATGATGAAGACAAGCCTCTGGGCTACTCCAGTAGCTTGACAATTCCTGAGATTGTGATCGATTGCTACGACACTCCTGATACCACCTTGCTCAATCCATTCAAGTTTGATCTGTGGCTCGTTCATGACCAGACGGACCCTGACTCTTTCATTTCAAGTGAAGAGGCATTGGATGAAAGTGACGGGGAGGATAACAGGAGTGAATTGTTTCATGAAGTTGATCTCAGCCAGCAGCTATTGACTGAAAATAATTCCTGTACGGAACTGGATGCTGACACATTTCCATACTTAACATATTTCTTAGCGCAGGCAAAAGTAGAATCAAAGACTCAAGTTAACACTACTGTTTGGTGCAGTGATGAGAATGTGTACACCAATAGTCATGTGGCAGTGAAGGCAGACCAGAAGGCTAACAGCAGTGAGAATAGAGGTCTGTGTAGGTTGCCAAATGTTGCTAGTAGATTGCACCAGAGCAGCAGATCATGCTTGTATGTGTATTCAGGCCCTCACATTAAACGGGAACCTTGTAGCCTTGAGCAGAGTCCTCTGGGTGAGTCGTGCAGTTCCCCTTGCTGATGGTATGTAGTGGATTTCTTCTAGAAGCAAATGTTTGGGATACTTTGTAGAAGCAGTCTCTGAATATGATGCTTGGTGTGATTAACACTGTGAACTGTACTAACAACAAATTATCTCTGCAGCATTCATAGTTCCATATTCATCTACCATGTATGGAAAGTGGAAATCTTCAAATCTGTGTGATCTACTGTAATGAGATAAGATTAGTGTCACTAACATGTGGCGAACTTTAGCATTGCAAATCATTTCACAATTTAAAAATAATACAAAAATGACTAATTTGGTTTCACCTATCCTGCTCTATCAAAGAAGGTCATTCTGTTAGGGCTGAACAGGTCTTTTTGTGCATATGAGCTTGTTGTGATTTCAGTGTATGCATGTTGAACATCATACTGTGCTCAGTGATTTCCAAATTCAGGTGTTGTGGCTATGGCCTCACCATTTTGGGAATTGCTGACTTGTTGTACAGCACATTTTTACTTTCACTAACAACGTACTATGTTTAGTACCAATGATGCACATTTTGAATTCAGATATCAGTGCCATTGTTGCTACATCATTTTCTCATAAAGTAATTACGCTGGATTTTGTACCTTTTTGTATTTGTGGTCCTTATTTCTGATACATATATTTTCATTTGAAATGAGTATTGTTATGCAATAATGAAATACAATACTGATGGGATTCAGCGTATGTTATTGTACCTTACATTCACAGCAAGAATTTTTTGTCAGGAGAGTTTCTGACAGTGGGAAGCAACTAGCATGGCCATTCAGTGTGAACATGTAACATGTATATGTGATTTCATTTACAGAAATACTTTGTTCTGGAGGTGTTCTGCTGCCTGAAGTTTAACCATAGAAGTGGCAATATACTTTCCTGTAACAGCAAACAACAGCAGATTCTTTATTAGAAAGTACACTTATGCAGTGACAGTTGCAAATTCAAAGTGGTCTTGGTTCTTACACAATTGCAAGCTGCTCCTCATAGGAATACAGACATAATCTTTCAATCTTACTTTTCCAACTTTGGCTTCTACATAACAATGCACTGTTATTTTTTGTCTACTGATGTACTTTGTTGCTTTAGTGTGTGTGAAATTAGGTGTTCTAATCACTATAATTGTTGTGTATGAAACTCTGTCTGCTAATGTATAAAAGCAAATGCCCTGCACTAAATATCTGCATTTATGCCATAATGAATGTAGAGTAGCTGTTTATGACTTTTATAATTAGAAAACTCATTTTCTTACTGCCACATCAGTTTACATAGTTTTCTCGTCCTCTGTTACCTAACTGGGCATAGCTCACTGTTATATTTCTGAGACAATTTTCTTACAGATCCTTTCCTTTGTCTCGTTGAGTGACACAACATGTGCGGTATTTTCAAAACCCGGAGATTTCAGTTTATGATTTCTAATTTTATGTGAAAGAATGGTTATGTATTTTCAGTCACTGGTTTCACATGTGGATATATTGTATACATTACATATTTCTTTAGTGTAGGAACTTACTCATTGAACGTTAAATTCTACTAAATGGTATGTCTAGTGTGTCTGCAAATGTATGTATTTGATGCTGTTTCTTAATTTATGTGTTTATGTCCATTTTATTCTTTCCACTTTTTCAAATTGTTTGTTTGTTTGAAGTACCCATTGATACATTGATAAGCATATTTTTATTTCATAAAAAGTTAAATTGCATCAAGTCATACAAGATTTCTATACTCTTATTATTTTCAGTTTTTCTCACTTAAATTCTGTGTTCTTGATTTGTATCATGAACTGTGATCACTTGACTTACGTGTGTGTAGTAATATCTGATTCTGAACTGTCATTATCCTGGTTTCAATGTTTTAAATTTAATTACCACATTTAGACCATTTTATTCAGTAATGACTGGGTTTCTCATGAAAGAATATGAAAGGAACTAATATTCTAAAGAGTATGTCATGCAAGTAACAGGTACAGGCAGGTGTATTGTGTCTTACAAACATGGATGAGTTGCTTTGGCTATGTGTGTATATGAATATCTATGTGTGTGGGTGCGTGCGTGCATGCATAAAAGGGGAGAGGGAGGTGGCTGCCACCACAGAAGATACAGCAGTTATTGTTCTTGTACATATTAACGTAACACCTTGTGTGAGAGTGAATATTGTCCCACTAACCAACTTGCCCTCTCTTCTAGAGAGCACCAGACTACTAACAACAGAGTTGGATCGCCAGGAACCCAGGGTGGAGGAGCCCCTCATCCTACACCCAACTCCAAGCCCTCGTCCTGTTCCAAAACCTCAATTCCATGAAGACAAAACCTGTCATTTCCAGGCATCCCAAATGGAGCCTGTAGCTCCTGGACTTGCTTATGAAGTTGCCCCTGTATCCCACATACCAGTTCAACGAGTCAGTGTTGGCATATCCCCTTCTGAGGCCGTAGCTGTGTTAGAAGATTCAAAGACTGATACTGTAAAATCTGAAGGAGAGAAAGTTATTGAGGTAGATATCCAGAGTTATTCAGATAGAAAGAAGTTCTGGGAACAAATGACAGGTTCAGCAAAGACCGCCACTGAAACAGTCCCCAAACTTCGCGCTCAGAGTCAGGAGACAGTAGCACCACCCGTGCCCAAGCCAAGGTCTTCAGTACCTACTCCCGCACCATTGATAACAGTGCTTCAAGAAAGTGGTATAATAAAATCAGAGGCAGAAAGTGATACGGATACCACTACTTTTAGCGATTCTACCATCCGCATGCATCCTCCACCAGCCTCAGTGAGCAAGCAGTCCACGTTCACTGGCTCCTCGGACACTTCAGATCGTGAAGGTTCTGAAACGGAAGCCACAGACGTTGCAATGAGCCAGATTACTGGTGTCCCAACTACAGCTCCGTCTGCAGTTGCGGTGTTCAGCCAGCAGTACTCTCATGCTGAAGAGGAGGAGGCAGGTAGTAGTGATTCGGAGGCAGAATACCTTGCCAAGTGCATGGAAAAACCTTTAGCGTATGAGAATACAGCCTTTGTAGGAGATGACGATGGAAGCAGCAAGCCCTCAAGTCTTGTTGGTTCTCTAGATAGCAGTGAAGATATTCCCACAATTTCAAGTAAACGAGCACTATTTGAAAATAATCTTGAACAAACTTTGCCTGTAGCAGCATCGAGGAAGGTTTATGGACGATCTATATCTTTACCTACTGAAGATCTCATTCCGTTTGATCAAAATGGAAGCGTGCGTGCCAAAAAACGATATTTTGAGGCTCAGATCAAGAAGGAAATGGTTGTAGAACAACTTATGACGCAGTTAGATGAAGAAGCTTCACCTGAACATAAGGCAATCACCCAAAGTGCTGCCAAGCAGTCAGACGATAAGGAAGGAGCAGTGAGCCATCAGACACGTGGTGATATACTCTGCCATGAACTCTATGAAAATGTAGAATCTCTGGTTCCAAAGGACAAGGACATTCTGACATCAATCAAACACATAGGAAGGGAAACCCAAGAAGACGTTTCACTGGAAGGTGGATATTACGTCGGTGCTACCACAGAAGTTACGAAATTACGAGATGGAACTGACGTAAAATTCAGAGATATCGCCGACGTTCCAGAGAAGTGTGTTCAGAAGCCAAGACACAAAACCGAAGATGAGACTAAGCATATAGGTGTCCGAGAAAGTACTGTAGTTTCTGAAACCAAAGCTCCAAGTGTAAAGAATTTAGCTAAAGATTTTGAAATACAGTCCTTTTTATTGGGTCAAGAAGCAACAGTAATTCCAGATTCGTGTTCAAGTCTTCGTGCAAAACATGAAGTACTGGACACACGCATTTCTAGCGGGCCTCATTCTACACACTATACAGAACAAGGCATGGATAAAGATTTAGAGCAGCAGGTAAAAAAGTCAGACTTACAGGTACATGATACTGAGGAGAGGAAAGCAGTCAAAGACATACGAACAGTCTTCGAGAGTAAGGTCCATGCAACAGCACCTCAACCTTTAGGTGCAGTGACACATTCTGTTGCAGAAGAGGGTTCATCCAAGACGGAGGTAATGGAAGTGATGTCTAAGATGACAGATATCGACGTGATCTCAGAAATGCGAGAGGAACAGATAAGTGATCAATTAGCAGAGATGCTACACTACAAGACTGAAAGTGTTACCAAACCATCTGATTCGCTGGAGGTACACGTTGACAAGAGTGAAATTGAAGAGACTGAAAAGGAACGTGTTATAGAGGAGGACATAAAAGCAATGGAGTCCTGCAGAATAGATGATGATGGGGTGGCATCCATTACTGTAACTTTGTCTGGTAAACAACATTCAGATAGCTACAGTCAAGGAGAAAGCGAGGATACAGCTTCTGAATCGGACGTTACACCTGAGGAACATCCACTATACCAACCAGAAGAACATATTCACGATACTGTGTGGGAAGTTCCAGTACAAGAACAGGCAGAATCCGTGGCTGTAGAGACAGTACAGGAGATACCCCTTGAGAAGCAAATTGTAGCTGAAAAGGATGAGGAGGAGAACGTTGCAATCAGTGAAGCACAGTTAAAAATGTCAGAGGAAGAGGCCCGAATTATTGCAGAAGAAGTTGTCGACAGCATAGAAGCTGAGGTCGCTAGAAGAAGTGACTTAATCCTTGACACAACATCCCCACCCGTTCCGCCACCAGAGACTGCCGAATCACAGGTAACCGAATATCTGCGACAACTGGCCGGCAAGGAGGAACTAGAACCACGTGAGGTTCAGCTCATAGAGTCAGTCCTGGCCAGCAAACACCGAGAAGAAATGAAGAAGTTGGCCCGCACGGACACAACTACATCCAGCATGGAGATTACAGACGAGGACTTGCGCAGTAGTGGCGTGGAAACGGATTTATCACCGCTTGACAGCCAAGCTGGTCGAACGAAATATGACAACGAACTCGAAGCTGTAAGCTATAAGCTGCAAGGTGAAGAAGTTGTCGAGAAAACTTTGGCTGAAGTACGCGAGTCTTTAGAAGCAGCACAGGAACAGCTTATCGAGCAACATAAGAAGAAGGAAGAAGTGATTCAGAAGAAAGAGTCGCCCTCAGAATTCGAATTCAAAGTGTTAAGTTTTGAAAAATGTCTTAGCGAAAGCATTGAGGAATCGCGTTTTGAAGATGTCAGTGCAACTGCTGACTACACTGAAGCCAGAAAGGACGGCAGAAAAGTAAGTCATGTCACTGACGTGGCTATGTCTAAGAAAGATGAAATAACTGGAGATTCAAGAAACTCGGAGAGAGCAAAGATAATTGTTGGCAAGGATGGTGTGCAGGAAATAATTGACAGTAAGCAACATGTCCTTGAGGAACGGGATATTAAAACAAAGAAATCTACGTTCGAAGACATTGGTATGATGAGACAGGATGCAGGTGTTACGGGTGAGCATCGTATTTTTGCATCCTTTTCAGATGATGAGGATCGGTCTTTGATGAGTAAGGTATCAGAAACTGAAACACAAAGAAAAGGCGGGGTTATTCATGCAACGAGAATTGCTGAAGAGAAGGAAAGTAGTGAAGCTACAAAAGAGGAAAAGCTTGTGATTGAGAGTAAATGGGAAGAAGAACATTCCGGTTCTATTTACGAGAAACGAGATATTGTACAAGGCCAAACTGCGACAGCAAAGTGGGTAGAGACAGAGACAACAGTGGAAGAGAGCACAGAAGATGGTGAGTTGAAGACTGAATTCAGGCGAAAAACCGATTCTAGTTTGGCTGGAGAAAGTAAGGTTGAGAAATTGTCGGCTGCTAAATTTGTTGGAAGAAAAGACAGTACTGAACAGGAGACATATGTTACGGAGATTTCAAGATCAGAACAAAATACTGAAGAAGCGATGAAGACGGAAAGAAAATTTGAAGTTAGGAAAAGTTTCAAAGTTGATTCTGGTGTCCCGGAAGCAGCCGGAATGGACCAGGTTATGCCGACATTGACTGAAGACATAGAACTGTCAAACGAAGCTGTCCGTGTGATAGAGAAGGAGATCAAACGAACATCGAGCGAAGAGTCACAGAGGTCTGTGTCTCAGGACGAGTCCACGAAGTCACCTATAGATTCATCATCATCATCAGGACGTCGGAATGAGGTGGAAGCTGTGCGTTTTATTGAACGGCCTGACTCTAGTGAGGCGACTGTCGTCATGCGACACAGCCGCCATTCCAAACCAGATGTCGAATCATCTAGTTCTGGAGAGCGAAGTGGTAGTGCAACATTGCGTACGGACAGGCGCTCAGGTGCTGACTTTGAAGCTTGGTCAAGTTCAGGTGAAAGTCATTACCATTCCTTCGAACAGACTTCAGAAAGCGGTCGCACTTCTAGTCGCCCTTGCTCTTCAGATGTTGAAGCCCTAATGGCAGGAGTTGCTACCGCTGGATCATCTGAATACGAATCTGCCTTGACATCTCAAGAACTTTCAGCTCGTTCTACATCTCATGAATACCACACAGCCGTCAGCTCCTTAAGCTCTCGCGACTCAATGAAATCTCTGGACTCTGAAAGTTCTGGTCACCTAGCTAGTATCGAAATTTCCAGTGAGGCCTCAGAAACTCTCGTTCCTTCTGCCTTAGAATTAGAGAAGGATATGGAAGGAGCCTCAGGAACGTTGATCATGGAAGACGAAGACTTTGAACGTCGGGAATTGACATCCCATCCTCCCGTAACAGGGGAAGAAATAGACACCTACGACACAGCAGTGCCTGTTCACAGCATCTGTGGAGAACTAACACCGCGTCAGCACGTGTCACAAACCTATACTGGTTCAGATATATCTGATGCAGTCTGTTCAAGTATTTTGGATGCATCTGGCTTTGATAAAGTTGAAACCTCGCAGACAGATGATGGTCGACAAAGTCCCTTTGAACTAATAAGTGAATCTGAAGTTCTTGAATATCATGGGGTAGATATGGGTGGGTCGGAGGACGAAGATGCTGATATTCCTGAGAGGAAGGAAATTCCTCCTCTGTTAACTGATGAATCAGGAGGAGATGAAAGACCACACTGCATGAAGCGATCTCATGAGATGATTTTCCAACCAGAACCCAGACCTATTATAACAGACAGTCCTCTGTCTGAAACCGCTACGGAAGAAAAGTTTGGTTCGAGTGTTGAGGAAGGTAGCATTCTGAGTGTGAGTCTTTCTAGTGCTTCTGAAGCCACAGGCCTCAGGACAGTGATAGAACTTTCGAGGGCGGATTCTGAACGTATGGATGCGTCAGTCACCTCTGAGCAGTTAACAGTTTCAGGTACATCAGAACAGCTGAGCCTCGAGGAAATAGACCCAGCAACACTCAGTGGAACGCAGTTTGTTGATTCCGGAACGTGCACTTACCCCACATCGACTTCAGGCCGCGAGCTGCACCTGTCCTCTGTAACAATAACCACTTCATCTGTGGACGAGTATGGTGTTCAGAGTGTGTGTACCCAAGTCACATCACAATGCCATACTCCTGTCCTGGAAGATGATGACAATGTTAGTCAGAATGAGACAACAGAAAGAGAAAGTGGAGATGACTTCCCTCAGAGTAATGGCCCCACACAAGTTGATTATGTACCTGAATATGACGACGACTATGACGACTCTCGGAAACGTCACATGGGACATCGTCGCAAAGAAAGCACAAGTAGTTTCAAACCTGCGATTGTGCCAGTTATTACATCTGTGACACCAGCGCAGATAGCTGAACCTTTATCTGAAATTAGTCCATCGAAAGTTGACACTTCTGAAGGAGTTGAAGATATGGCTGAAAGCGATAAATATACGGAAACAGGGCCGCTTACATTGAAGGAGGTATGCAGTGATGAGAAGAAGGATGTTGATGAAGCTGAGAGGTTAGAGGAAGAATCTTACCAGACTGAGGCAGACCAAGGCTTTCATAGAGACCTGCGTGAAGGAAGGGTTTTGCTGGAAGATGTTGTGGGAATTGAAGAAGATCCTGAGGCCGAACTTGACACAAGTAGACCACAGTCTCAAGTTAGTAAGTCAGATTCTGAAGGGTACCGTCCAATGTCCTCGGGCTTCTCTGATGATCGTCCTGACTCAGAACTGGCTGAATTGCTCAAACAGTGTTCAGAGGGTGGCAAAGATCTTGAAGATCCAATAGAGAGGCCCCTTTCACCTGAGCCAGCTGACGAATTCGAGATCAAAGACGATACACCCGAATTCTCTTCTGAGGCCCAAGCAAGCGTAACCGAGCTGGAAATGGAGTATTCAGGGGCATTCAGTCGTTCAGTAGAATATGCCTCTCATGTGAGTCCAATCCGTGAAGAGCGCACTGGAATGCAGTATGTTGAAGCCTGTAACGTGGTTGAGCAGCCTCTTTCTGATCGTGAGGATGATATGGCCGAAGCAGAAGCAGCATTTCAGATGACTCCTCATGTATACCCTGTTGTACCTCCTTCTTTACCTGCGACCATTCCTGAGGACCCAGCTGCAGAGAAGCATGAATTAGAGACGTGCGACAGGGTTCTGAAGGAAAGCAAGAAGCAACGAGAAATAATAATGACTTCTCCAGCTTCCATACCAGACATTACAGTCACCCAACATATGACCCCATTAGTAGATCACGGCTTCCACTACCCTGATTTAGAATTGGAAGAGGAAGTGGCAGTGGCTAAGTCTACACCCCAGACACCAGCATCTATGTCAAGTAGAGCCTCTTCAGAGACTGAGACAGATCAAGGTCGAGAATACGTTTTGGAAGAAGAAGAACGTGATGATTACATTGGTGAGGAACCTGAGCTTGAAGATATCCGAGAAGATAAACGTACTGAGTGGCGGTCTATGGAGGAAGCATCCACTACTGAAGACAAAACTGTGTATGAATCTGAGGTGAAGGAAGTTATTAAGGCAGAAACAGCTTCGCACATATCTGAGTCTCCAGAGAGTGATTCCTTTGAGATGCTGGAAAAACCAGATATAACTGACGAATATGTTGTGATTGAGGAAGTTGGTAGAGAAGCTGAAGAACATGATATGGAGGGAAAGAGTGTCCAGATCCAGAAAAAGACTCGAGTTTTGAAGAAAACGCACGATTCAAGCGAAGATCAACTGATCTCTTCACCTCCAGCACCTGCTACACGCATGACAGAACTTAAGTATTATCCTGAACCAGGAGAAGATATGGGTCCATTTCCATTTGATTCAGACAGCCCTCCAACTGCAGCTGTAACTAAGAAATCTGTAGGCGTTCGCACCCAAGAAGTATGCCCTAATGGAGGGGAGGGTGAATATGACAGAGATGTAGAGGCGGGAAAAAAATGGATTGAGATGCAGTTTCAAGGTGATGCTGCAGCAACTGCTGCTGTTTCTGGGTACGGTTATGAAATGGATTTTGAACGTGGCCCACTAGAGGATATTAAAGAGGAAGAGGTTAATGATTTTGACCAAAGCAGTAGCAAAGTCGGCAGCATGGGAAGTTACAAAGGATCAATAGGCAGTTTTGGAAGTGTAAAGGAGTCTCTCAGTAGCACTCCAGAATATGATGTCCTGGCAGGACGGAAATTTTTCACTCGTTCTGGTGAGCATGATGATGTGTCCATGAGCTCACTGCAAGAATTTGAGCAGTTGGAGCATCAGATTGCCTTGGAGGCTGCACGTAAACGATCACACGGCTCTCAAGATTCTTTGAATGGAAACAACAAGCGATACAGTCATAGTGGTCAGGGTGATGATGTGTCATTGTCATCCCTGAAAGAGTTTGAAGGCCTAGAAACAGCCTGCATTGAAGCTGCCAAGATTGAGACCCGAGCCAAGGAGGAAGAAGCACTTCTATCAGAAATCGAAGAAGGCCATGAGAGTCAGGTGTCTGAGTCTGAGAGCTGTGAGACCATGTCTGTAGGTGATGGACGAGGAGTTCTGGGAGAAGGTGGTGGTGAAAGTGTTGATTCTGATGACTATGAGAAAAGAATGTTTGAAATTGATGAGATAATTCGACAGGCTCAGTCAAATGTTGAGCAGTTTGTTGACCCCAAAGATGATGTGACAGAATCAGTGGGCCGTGGCGATTCTCTAGAAGAAGTGGCGCGTGTGCCTGAACTTGATCTTGACCAGCCAATGTATTTGTTCCCTGGTAAAATGACTGCTGGATGGTGTGAAGCAGGTGATGATGTAATGCGTACCAGCTGTGATTCCCTGGATATGAAAGATAGGTCAAGTGCTCTGCATGCCAGCACAGACTCACTGGATCTTAAGACTGTTGCTGATGTGATGACTGCCAGCACAGATTCCATTGAATTTCAGATACAGTTGTCTGGCCGAGGTGATATTATGACTGACTCTATGGAACTACCACCTGACTCTGCCATAATGGCTACATCTACAGACTCCCTTGAACTTGGTGTGGTTGTCAATGCAGGAGCAACAGCGATGACTGATTCTATTGAAGAAGAAGAAGAAGTGTCCATGTTAGGGCATGCAGAAGGTCAAGGTTCAGGGTCTGGAGGACATGATCAAAGCAGTTCCAGTGGTCGTGAAGGTGACCTCAGCTCATCTGGAAAGGATGAAAATAGTGGAGAACATGGACATGTGCCACCACCCCGATCAGATATGATGCTTGGTAGCACAGATTCTTTAGAGCCTTCCAGTTCCACAGCAACTCATGCCACATACCAGTATGAAACCGATTCTGTCATGTCATCTAGCTTCACTAGTGGAGGTTCTAACACTATGGTCTCCAGCACAGACACTTTGGACCCAACAGGAGCTGGTGGGCTGGATGCAATTGACCTTGCAGCTGCTGCACGTTCCGGGGGAGTTTGGTTTGATGAAGGGAATGGCAGTAGAGGAAAACCTTTTGTTACAGAAGTTATTGAGCCATCAGAAGAGGATGAATTCTCTCATATTATACATCACACTGTTGAATTGCCACCAGAAGTAAGGAAAGTATCATTTCGGGGGCCTGATGCAGAAAGGGCATTGAGAGAATATGTAGAACGCTTTGCCCCTGGTGAGGATGTAACTGAAACTGAAGAAGTTGACAGCGAGGGCAATGTTCATATCAAGCGTGTTGTTCAGCGTCGAGTTGTGATCCATTCAGAGGACATGTCAGATACAGAATTAATGGGATCTGAACTAGAAAAATATTTGAGACACATTTCTAGTGGAGAAAATGAACAGGCCTCTGGAGAGGATGTCCCAGAGTCTGACTATACACACCTTATGACTTCCATTACTGGTGGTGCAGAATCATTCTCCTCTCCTCCTGAGGTGGTGACTCATCACACCTATGTCACTCGTCACATGATCCATCCTACCCCTGGGGCTGTAGTTACTACCACCACCCAGCAAGGAATTACCACCACCACCCCAAACCTAACAGGTAGACTTTCCCACTAACTGCCCTTTCGTAATACTGTAGAGCAACCAAGATAATCTTTGTAGAACGTTGGTTTCCAACCTGAAGATGCAGTTCCTCAGGAAGGTCTTAAAAATTATAATAAAATATCTGTTTTCTTTTTAGTTCTTTAAAATTTTATCTTAGTTGTCCAGAGGTATTATTAGTGGCAAATTTTTTATCATAGTCCAGGAAGTTTGGGAACAATTGATTTAGATCAACAACCATAATACCGTGCACATTAAATGATTATGTTTCAGATTATCTTGGTTTCAGTTTGGTGAATTGGAAAGTTCAGCATTCATTCCCCCTAATTATCAAAATGCTGGACTTCATATAGCAGTAGCTTGCTTGTTTTGTATTCAGGGAGCAAAACCATGACCTCAGAGTCCATTGTACAATGTACTCCTATGTTCATTGTGAACTTACATGCTCCAAGAGAAACAAGTGAAACAGTGTCGCTACTCTTATGAATTTGTTCCATGTGTCCACAGCATTGTTGTTATACCAGTAAGGTTGTTGTCCCTATTCCTTTAACTCCTATAGGTTCAGTTCTGCATGTTATACATTCCCTGCAGGTACATAAAGAAAATGTGTTGCACAGAGCTCTCTTTAGTTGGAATGATGATGAAATGTTTTGAAGTAAATATGAGTATACTGTATATTTGAATTATTTGTATGCATGCTTATTAAATTTCTTAAAAATACTATTTTACCCGTTGCAATAGATGTTTGTTTCAGTTATTAATTCGCTGTGTTTATTTCAACAGTGTGACAATGCATGGCTTAATTTTCATTTGTTGTTTACTTTTTCAAGATGAAGATCTGAATATAAAGTTTGCTTGGTTCTACTATCAGTGTCAGTTCCCAAAATTAAATCAGTAATGTGTGGCCTTGTAAAGTATTGTTTTATATATGCAGTTGCATCATGTTCAGAAATATAGAAAGTCATCAGTGCAGCTTAATTCTTTGCAACTTGCAGAGTAATTAGCACATTATCTCATATCAGCGAATTAGCAGCACTATTAGCCACTTTTATATTTTGCTGGTTTCTGACAGAATCCCAGCAATTTAAAGAATCCTTCTTATTTTGTTTCTATCACCAACCAGGTGATTTGGTGCTTGGTGACTGGGAGCGGCATCAGTCAGTGAGCAGAGAAGAGTCAGGCATGGAAAGAGGTTTCTATTGATACATTTTCTGTTATGTTTTTTTGGAATGTTGTGTGTCTATCCCTGGCTGACTCTCCTAACAAATATGTGAATTGTATCTGAACTGACCACAAACCCTAAGTGATAATGCTGGTACCAGGTACCTTTGAACAGACATTTGGTAAGACATTTGATTCCCTGCCCGTAAATGAATTGTAACAGGTCTTTGAGATGATATGCATGTTTTATTAACCCTTATATTTACAGTGCTGATTAGACCGACACTCAAAATAATTACATGTATATGTATGTGAGTCTCACAGATAGGGCCTTAGAAACCAAGATGGTCAACGTTCTGTGCTTTGAAGAAAATCCTGCGTATGTTTTAGGGGCAGAAGACAATGCCAATGATCACAATAATTATTGTTTGTAAATGTTATTCACAAGTAGTGAAATTAAAAAACAAAACAGTTTCAAATTTTAAAGAAATTGGCAGAAATTCAGTGAGTCTTTTCCATATGTCTAATGGCTGAAAGTTGTCTATCTGTATATTACTGCTGTCTGCATTTATGTGTGCTACAAAGCAGGTGAATACATATTCTAACCTTTTGATAATACCACTTTCAGTCATCCTGGAAATACCCAAATACCAATATTGTTTTTTCTTTTTTTTCTATTGGAAATAGTTTTGCATGCCTGACTGGCATGTCTGTGAATGGTGGACATGATGAAACTGTTCCATCTTGACATTTGCATGAAACCAATGGATTGAGGCATGATTTATAGAACCACTGTCTGTCTTCTGTTGGTGGATATTTCTATCCATTATTGCTGCTACCAGCAGGATCTAGGAAGGAATTATTAACAGATACAAATATTGTGTAATTTGTATTTACTTCAGACATTGCCAAAGTATTGGTACAGAATGATCAAAGAAGCATTTCCTTTAATGTGTGACACTTTACCTTCCTCTGTTTGTTTTGTTTCAATTTTAAAATTGTTAAACTCTTCAGTCATTGAACTGACAGATGATATTCTGAATGCTGGATTGAATTTGCCCAAGGACACTACTTGAGGTCCATATTGAATAGTGCATGTAGATGTGCATGTGGGTGTGTGCGCATGCGTGCGTGTGGGGGTCCCCCCCCCCAAATAAAAAAATCAGCCACAGTCTGACATCAGACCAAGCCATGTTTCTCAGAATGTTGGAATGAATCAAAGTGACATTGAAGACTTAAATAGATGTTCAATGACTATGTTCTTTTTTTCTAAACCATAAAAATAATTGGAATTTCTTGAAACAAAATATGTAGTATTTTCATGTACTTTAGTTTAAATATCTATATAACATTTTTGTATCATGTTGCGTGAAACTTACATAATGCTTTTTTATAAACTATGTCAGAGTGTAGAATTTTATTGAGATAAATAGCTGTAGTACAGGTAATATGTGCAAATCAGCCTTTATAAAACAGTGAGTAAATGAACAGCAGAGTGATTTTTTGCATTCTGAGTAGCCTGTTAGCATTTCCACTTACAGAAAACATGCTTCAATAGAAAAAGTGGCACAAAACCACCAGCAGTAACAGATTATTTTTTCATAATGGGGGTACATGAGATACTGTAAAACTATAATCCTGTCAGGCTGTAGTTGTAAGTGTTTTGTCTTAGCAAGAAATGAATTTTTGGCACACTACATTAAGCAGAGAATCAGAGGAGTAATTCTTGGGGGCCTCCAGTTAAGCCACATTGTCATCCAATTTAACATTTATCAAGGTATTTCTGCTTTTTATTTATAAAGGTGAAAGGAATATTTTATGGCATGCTAATGGCTTCAGTCAAATTGCTGTGTTTTCTTTTATTATACATCTTTATTAGCTGAGGGTGCAGCACTGACCCACATAAAAGTTTCATTTTAGCTGTCAAGCTCAATCTGACATTTGAGGAATGGTTGTTTTTGGTTTGAGACAGAATCAATTTAATTTCACATCACAACAAATGGCTGTTCTGTGTCAGACTGAATATAACATTTGGAAAGGTGTGTTTTAATCCAAAGCATTAAAATTTAATTAAAATATAGGAAATACCTAGTCGACTGTCATACATGAAAATAAATTGGTTGCAGACTGTTACGAGACTCAAGAACCTCTTTTGCCCCCCCCCCCCCCCCCCCCCCCCCCCCCCCCACACCCCCACCCCCACCCCCACACCCCCA
>Ga0131853_10003492_pt1 | contig 28183 bp, 14 predicted proteins | sample TergutLab28metaG_FD_92764 | JGI IMG/M metagenome (GOLD analysis project Ga0131853, IMG submission 92764) | Labiotermes labralis P1 segment gut microbial communities from Petit-Saut dam, French Guiana - Lab288 P1 (version 2) (version 2) | ecosystem: Host-associated > Arthropoda: Insects >...
ATAATAATAATAATAATAATAATAATGGGGCACTCGGTGGTGCCGTTGGTTGAGGCACTGCGCTACAAGCCGGAAGGTCGCGGGTTCGATTCCCTCGGATCGACTCAGCCTCTAACAAAAATGAGGACCAGGGATATCCTCTGGGGTATAAAAGCGGCCGGTGCGTAGAGCTGACAACCTAACTACCTTCATGTACCGACTGTCTGGAAATGCTGGGAGCCTCGACCTCCTGGAGCCCTTGGGGCCTGTCCAGGCCTGCATAAGAATAGCTAACAATAATAATACGTTTAATTTGTTAGGGAACACAAACACCTAGGCGACTAGCTGCAGCTCTTCCTAACGGAAGTCCACATGAGCCGAAACTTTGGAATTTTTTTCAGCCAGTCGCCGACATTTGGTCGACTTCCATCTACTCTAGCTCCAAAGAAACCCGATATAGTTAGAATGTTCCATAACTACCGTGTTATTTCCACGTGTTTACTTTACTGAAAAAAGTCCAGTCTTAGAATGAATCATTTCACAAACTGCTGATAATTTTTTCTACGTTTGAAGAAAGGTGGCCTATACAGATGTCGATAGCTAGCCTACACAGACGTCGAAAGACTAACGTGTGTTTTCTCGAACTGTTTCCGGGAAGAACAGACTTAAAATTGCCCAAGAAAATCAAGTCTGGGTTTCTTTCCTATGTCCTACCCAACTTCAATTTACAAAGCTCCTATATCAAACAAATTCATAACACAATACACACAGGCCCACCATAACTCGCTCGTCAATGCGTCAAACACAATTAGCGTCACAGGTCTGTAGCCAGTTTAACCCTTTAAACGCCGAGTTAAATCCCATCTGCAATCTGCTGGCATTATTAGGAGCTCACCAGATTCTCCACGTTAGCAGGGTAAGAGTTAATGGTTAAAATTCATATTTATTGACTATTGATTAATATCTTGTTTTGTGATAGTATCCCCTTCGTGCAAGTTTTAACCCTTCAAACGGCGAATTAAATCCCATCTGTCATCTGCTGGTATTATCAGGAGCTCACCAGATTCTACACGTTAGCGGATTAAGGGTTAAAATGTCTGACCACATGACATAATTACGAATATATTTTTCTCTGCGAAAAAATTGCTCCGAGAAAGCCCGAAAAATGTTGCGTAATATTTCATTGGCATAACACGAAAAAGGCCCGAACATGGGTCGAACCCGAACATTGTGCTACCAAGCCCAGACCCTGCCAAGCTCCAACACAATGGCGCCTGACTGGCCGCAGCTTGTCCGCCCCGCCACCAGTTTTATCGCCCAGCAGTATTCTTCCACCAACTTCGTTTCACTGCACTTTCATTCCCGCCGGGAGAAATTCGGAACTCTCTTCAAAGATGTTATTCTTTCGATTTGCTTTTACTTTTTAAAAATTGCACAAGTCTTAAACTGTGTAACGTTAAGCTTCATTTAACAGTTGTTTCCTAATTGGAGCGCTGCTCCTTGCGCCTCGCAGTTGTCGAAGCCACACAAACGCACGGACAGACCCACCGCAATGCTCGACTTTGGTTCCTGTGTTTCGAAATAAGACAAACTGTAGCAACTGTTGTGCTGGGTTTTGTTTACTTGCTCTTTTAAGCCGCTGTGACGAATTTCCATAGTTTCGTACAACAAATTAGGTCTCTACTAGTACGAACGGAAGGATGGGAAAGTTGCAAAGGTTCTGAGAAGAAGCGGCCGTAGCCTGACTCCTGAACCAGATTAGAAAAAGGGTCCCTACATCAGGAAACTGGGATGCCAAAGATTACAATTCGAGTTCCAGAGCAAGACGACACAAATTCTGAATTTTATGTTTTGCTGACAGTGCATCCTAGTGCAACTCTGGGTAAATGACCAACTTGATGCACAATTACGTTGTATAATACAATATGTTTATTATTATAATCCTCTACGTGTTTCGTGCAACTCTGTGTTCGTCATCAGGAGGTCAAATTGTATTAATAAAACATCTGGCAAAGTATTCTCTGTAAGTGACCGTCCGGTGTGCACGTGCACACCGGACGGTCACTTACAGAGATGTATTAACACAATTTGACCTCCTGATGACGAACACAGAGTTGCACAAAACATGTAGAGGATTATAATAATAAAAAACGTATTATATGCGTAATTGTGCATCAAGTTGGTCATTTTCCCACAGATTTTGAATTTTAAAGAAACACACTTTTAAGCCTACAGGCCTATTCGCTCTTCGAGCAGAGAGAATGCTGATTTTTCCACAAATTCTGTACGTAGATTTGGAGACTAGTATACAAAAATCGACAAAAAAAACTACTTCCTATAAAATTCAGACTTCAGCGGTTTCATCCTTCATATGAACCGCGCCATTCCATCATCATCCTCGACTACTCATTTCGGTGTTCTTCGGTGGTTACAAAGCAGAAACAGACAGAGAAGCCCCTGCCGTTATATCCGTTGGCTCAAAAGCACGTGTATAAAGAGGCGATCCAGATAACAGCAATTTAAGGTGGAATTACGTAATATTTCTTCGAAATTTCCAATGTCTTATAATTTCCGAGAGATTGCAGGCAAAAAAGGTCATATGGGCGTAGATCACCAGGAGGCTTATCTATCAAACGTTTATAAATATGCTGATACAGAATGAGTTTCCAGCCATGTGTGCCTCTTTCCTTATTCGTTTCATGACAAGACAGTTTCTGCCACACGATATGTAAACCGCGGGTCCCGAGCCAAATGCGTCATCGAAACTGTATCCACAATATAGTGAATGCAAAAGTATGCGTTTAGTCACTTAGATTAACATTCTACTTCCATGTCAAAATACTATACCCACCAGAGCAGTGGCGCAGTCACTTGAGGCACTGCGTTGCAACCCGAAGGTCGCGGGTTCGGTTCCCCCATAGGGTCATTGACTTAATCTTTAATTCGCACTATGGCCCTGGACTCGACTTAGCATCTAACAGAAATGAGTACCAGGTTACCTCTTGACGTTGAAGGCGGCCGGTGCGTGCGGCTAACAACCTTGCCAAATTCATGTGCCGATTATATAGAAATTCTGGTAGATTCAAACTGTTGGAGCCCTAAGGGACTGGCCAGGTCTGTATAGGGACAGCCGACGCGAGAAAGTTTGCTTACGACAGTAAGTAACTCACTACGTCACGAACTCAACTGAATCCAATAGTGGCACAACTCAACAAGTGCCATTTGGAATTAGCACTATGACCGAGCTCAAAATTGTAACAATTACATCCGACAATACCGGCACACTTGTTATTCAAAACATAGGCCACTCCGTTAGATACCATAATTGTCAGATATAGTAGTTATACTTCGAGCGCCATTGTAGTATTAACTCCAAATGGGCAATTTTTGGATTGTGCCAATATTGCATTCAGTGATCGATATGTACTTGCAGACTTTACCGAATTTTAATGCATAATTTGCACAGGTACGGATCCTGACCACTTCCCATTAGTCAGATACAACTTCCAAGCTTCGACTTCGTCACCGTGTTCTGAAATTCTGCGCCCTGACTTAATCCGAACATTTACTGCCATTTTCACATCAGCCCCCAGTGGTCCCTATCCTGAAGCAGCTACGCCCAATCCACGCTCTTACAACCTATTCATTTTAACACTAAATTTATCCTTCTCACCAACGCTTAATTCTTCAAAGGAAGTAAAAAGAACATTTCACACAAATTTATAAATACGCTTACTCTTTAAATCATTCAAAATTCTGTATGTCTACATCCAATGGTTAATCTTGTTTGTCGCCATGAAAAGCAAAATCAAAGGCATATTTCTCTTACCCGCCTTTAATTTCTCACAGAGTCTGAGGTAACTGCTTGGCAAAAGTTCCATGCATTTCGAAAATTAATTACGAAACAAAATTGTAGCTTTCTAAATTTAATTCAGCCTACAGTCATGTTAGATGACGGGGCCCACTGAGGCAAATCGTTCTTTCCAAATAATATACTTTTTTCTGTTGTTTCAAAATTATTTGTTTGGAGAACACGGACAGACGCACAAGGTAACAAAAAATATGCCAATATTATGAAAATTAGTCCACAAACAAAAAACAGATAATAAAACTATACACAAGCACATACAAATTAAAATTAAAAATGCAAATTAAAAATAACCCCCCCAATTACACAAATTCTAGCTTAAAATAAATGCTACGGATTATAAATCACAAGTTTTATACCAAGTAAAACGTTAGTTGTGCTTCCTGGATCCAGCAAAACGCAAATAAATTAAAATAATCCGGCACAGCATAATATGCTACGAATTCTTACTGGAAAAACATGAAAATGGGGTCATCATACGTAAATGGAGAAAGGAAGTATCAAAAACAGGGTGATCAAATCTACAGAGTTCTATAGATGGTTGATGTAGAACGGACGGGCCGACAAATAGGCACATAACATTTTTGTCAGAAACATGAAAAAAAACCGTTTTGCAGAAGTGGCTTAGATGGAAAGATAATATTAAATTGCATCATAAAGAAAGAAAGCAAGCACAGGGCTGAAGATGTAACACAGTGATATGACATCCGTTTCAACAGCTTGTGTGTGTGTGTATGTATGTGTGTGTGTGTGTGTGTGTAGATATGTCTGGTGTGTGTGTTAGTATGTGTGTGTGTGTACATATATATACGCATACATACATACACGTATATATATATATATGTGCATACACATACAAAAACACACAAAATGTATATGGTTTTGTAAGATTTGAATCACCAGAAGAAATAAGAAAACCACTAGAACAACCAACCCAGATCTAGTCAAAGTCGTAAACCAGACCGATGTAAAACTTGTTATCTTCAAAACGACATAAAAAAGCAAATTATAGACGGAAAGCTGCAAAAAGCGTGAAAGTCGTTGAACTATTCTGTTAGCGCAGGACAGCACTATTTCGAAAGGGATAACATTTAACAAAGTCCGTCCATTACGTACCTATTGAGGTTCATTTTCTCATTCCGAGAACTTCTCGGACAGACCCTGTATGTAGCTTATGCACTTATATAGCTTATGAACCGAGCAAGCATTATAACTTTACTGTTACAAGTCATATTCCATGGGTTCCCAATTCCAGTCTCCGGGCACACACAAAATGTAGTGATATGTTTCTTGGTTTTACTCAATCCCCCCCCAGGCAAGTGCTGGGAAAACATATTAAAGTAGACCACGACAGTTTTAACACGTCCTTTACAAATGCTTAATCACAATATTCGACGTTATGTTGTCTGAGTTAGTACAGCGTCTTTATACAAACTAGAAATGAGTGTTGTGTACTGTACAAACATCCAAATAGTAAAAGTACCTGATAGTTGCATGTAGCATCCTTACAGATCAGAAGCAACACACGATAACTTACGGCACTGTGAAAATGTATTCTGAATTTTAACAAGAGTTTCTAACTCCGCCACACTCCACGAACAGCAGCGAAATATCGTCTTCACCGACGGCCCTTTGCCTTGCGACTGCGGATCCAGCACGAAGTTCCCTGCCCAGTCGGCTCACTGGCCGGTTGGAATGACAGGAGATGTGCAGTACAAGAGGAAACGGAAGAGGAAGTCAAATGCCAATTCTCCACAGAATCTAACACAACGCAGTTGTTGCGGACTACAGCCACGTTGCTAAATGTAACCCCATTCTATGAGAAGAGCCCAAATTTTCTCAACCTCTTCCACATACGGGTCACTGGAGTAGGGTACAGTAAATCGCGGTACAACAAACAGCGCGGAACTATAAAGCTCTGTACATTCTGCAACACGAAAAAAAAAAATGTATTTCCGCAAGATGGCTCTGATCTGTATTCGGAAGATGTTCTGTGCGAATCTCGGCCGAAACGTGGGCTACTTTGATTTCAGCTCTTAGTGAATATTTTCGTGGTTTTCTCTGAGTATCGCCAGGCAAACACCGGGGTAGTAGCTTAAATCGAGCAGTTGCTGCTTCGTTTTACATGCTCTCCAATTCACAAACATCCAGTTAATCGACGCCACAGCGTCTGAGTTACTGCCACCGCCCTTAGATAAGCTACACGTCATACCATACGAAGCGTGCTGTCGTAGCGCCGTTGCTGGGGTGCCCGGTCGTAGTTTCAGAATTTGGCCCCTTGTACTCTTGTACCCCACACTCTTTGTCCCATCCAACACTAACCGTAAACACACCGGAAGCAAGCTGGTTCAAGTGCAAAACTCCAAGCAGCGATGGTAGAAAGAAGAAATTATTTTCATTAAGTTTCGAATCAATGAATGAATAATTTTTAGGCCAATTTTTTTTAAAGTTTCTGTATTAGTTATTTATTTTTGGACTATTCTTATGATTGGGATTATTCAGGTAACGTCTTGAAAAGTAGTAATATTTATATTGGAAATATGAGCTTCGTCTCGGTAGAAAGGGGCCTTCTGATGACTAACCAAATCCTGTCAAAATGTACCAGACAGTTAATGTGTCTGCATTTGAACACTGTCAATCTGCAATTCATGCTTTACATCCTATTGGCACGTTTGCAGGGAGTGGAGAAAGTGAGTGGTTTCGGGTTTGTTCTCTGTGTCAAGCCGGCCTCTCATTTGAACCGTGTCCTGGTTTACGTCGTATTTATGACTAGCAGCTTCGTCTTTCTTTTATTTTCCCGACTTTTCACCTTGTTCCTACTGTCTTTGCAATTCAGCCTGTTAAAACATATTTGGTGCTGAATTTCGCACGGCCCAAGCAGGACTCTACGTCCCATTACCGATATCATTCCCAGCAGTTCTGCCACAAATCATAACTTATGCATTATACGTCACAGATACATCAGTTCAGAGGCCTTTTAACGCTGTGCAATCCCCGCCCCAGATTCTTAAAGCATACTCATTGTCACTATAATGTCAGAACACTCCGGCAGCACACAGGCACATATAACATGTGTTTCATTTTGTTATTTTTAAATAACTAATTTAGTCTATCTTGTTCATATCCGTGCCCTGATGTCACTATTTTGCAAAAAAAATCCGACTAATACACCAATTTACGTTAATACCACTTCGTTCACACCGTTACACTCCTACATGTTTCAATCCTCAAGGGGCCGACCTCGGTGAGTACTGATATTTTTTGCGAGGTGTGTCAACAAAGTGGGTGTCCAAATATAAATATCTGGAAGTAAAAAATACCGACGATAGTCGTCAATCATGCAGAAGGAAGGCAGTTCAGAGGAGGAAATCACTAAAGCATATAAAATTGTATCCTGAAGGATATGAAGTGAGAAACACATGTGACAGTAAGTGAAACCAAGATGAATATTGCAGAAATGGAGTGTGAAGGTCTTGATTAGATTCATCAGGCTAAGGACAACGTCCAGCGATGAACTGTGGAGAATATTAGAATATACACAATAAACTATACACTCTGCATAACAATTCCCTTTTGTTTTAATCTACGCTCTCATACGACATGTTTCGGCAGATATACAGCCAGCTGCAGGCAGTTTGAACACAATTACAAAGAGAATACACTACATAAGAGCCCACATATTTTGAATGAAATTAAGATTGGGTTCGCAGAGTTTCTTCATGGAACATAATATAACACTGAAATGTTAAAATCCCGTTCATTTATTTCAAAAATTAAAATTATGCATAGTGCTGTATTTACCTGTTACTTGGATATCGTTAGGTTATCCTATTATATTACCTTTGGCGTCGTAAATATGTCGATATTGTCTCCGTGGTTACGCAGTTACACGATGTGAGTGTTTTTCTCTAAGAATGGACGGCCTGTATGTAGCACAAACGTAACGTGAGTAGTTGTGTAACAATGTAAAGTATATTTATCTCAGAATTTAACCAACTTGATGCGCAAAATTTGTTTCACAATAAGTTTTATTTCATGCCTCTACATGTTTCGAGCACATGTGCTCGAAACATGTAGAGGCATGAAATACTGAGATAAATGTACTGAGATGCACGGAGATCAAAACGTAAAGTATGTAATATTCTTTATATTTACGAATTCATAAATGACATATTTACCGATATGAAAGTTAGATACTATATTTGCAATTCTCGTGAAACTAGGCATGAAATTTACGCAATTATAGTCCTCCTATTTTGCCTTTCCTTGATTTTAAAAGAATGAAATTTTATAACGTAACTCGATAGAAACAGATTTGTAATATAAAACATGATAATCAGAATGATTAAATATCATAACCGGACATTAAATGCCCATCGTATCACGTTAAGCTCTTACAATGAGTATGATGGCAGCAGTAGTAGTGTAGAACTGTAATGCATCTCACCAATCCGTAAAGTTTTTAGTCCCTGTGAAATAATGTGAAATGTCAATTTGATGCAACAAGGTAATTTTATTGATGTATTCTTAGCTCGACGTGTTTCGGGCGCATACAGGCATCATCAGGAGCATTAGATATTGAGTTGCAGCATATGGTTTTCTGCACCGAGTTTGTGGGTGGATGGTGGTCTTGCGAGCCGCTAAGTATGTCGTGTGTATGGTGCGGATGGTGCCGTGCACACGACATACTTAGCGGCTCTCAAGACCACCATCCACCCACAAACTCGGTGCAGAAAACCATATGCTGCAACTCAATATCTAATGCTCCTGATGATGCCTGTATGCACCCGAAACATGTAGAGCTAAGAATACATCAATAAAATTAGCTTGTTGCAATAAGTTGATATTTCACATTATTTCATGAGAAAGATGCACAAACACCCCTCAAGTTTTTAGTCCCTGTTATGCACAAGTAACCAACTACGGACACGGAGAAAACTTCTCTTGAAACAACTAGCCGTTCAAACGGTCTAGACATTCCTCGCGGTTTATGAAGCCAGAAAGTTCATTGCCTTCGCCACAGTAGCAAGCCGAGGCTCAGTGTTGCGTTTCAAAACATGTCGCTATATTATGTCCATACGCCTCTAATCGCGGCCAATTTCCAAACTGGAGGATCACCTCTTGTCGGCTGTTCGCAACCTATTCAGAACATTCACATCTACCATCTATATGTAGCTAGACCTTCTCTTCCATCCATAACCTGGGGATGCACCATGCAGCGGAGAAGAGACCGCCGGTTCTGGGCGAATAAAATATGGTTATCGGAACTGTAGCGTAATTTAAAAGGACAGAAAAAAAGAGTATATTTGTGGGGTAGTCTGTCGCTGTACAGCAGGAGGTGGCCAAGGAATTTAAATCCGAAATTTGAGGGGATGATGTTAACTCCATCACAAAATTTTATATTCTCCTTTTACAATTCAGTTATTACAATTCGAACCAACGAATGCACACAGCTTTACTAAAGTCACAATAATACAACACACCAGTTGCTACACGTTTTGGTCCCGAAATATGTAGGACCTAGTAAGTTGTAATATTGTGACTTTAGTAAAATTGTGTGCTTTTGTTGGTTCGAATTGTAATAATTCGATATTCTAAGATATATATATATATATATATAATTTGGCAGTCTAAGATATATTTTAATTTGATTTTCCCTTTCAAATTTTCTTCTATTGTATGTTGCATATAGGGCCATTGGTTATTCCATGAGTTGGCCAGACGTATGCGTAATTGTAAGAGTTGTTGGTTTAATTGTTGTTTTTTAGTGCATAGGTATTTAATTTCATCTTTTATTCTCAGAGGAGAAGTTTTTTGTTGTATATATTCTGATGTTGGGGAAGTACTTGGTGTTTTTATCCTGGCATAGTTTGGCATTAAGTTGTTTCTAAGGCATTTTAGATTGAAATATATGTTAGCATTGCAATTTATAATTTTCTTTTTAGGTCTTCGTATTTTTGAATGTACCCTTGACTGGCATTTAAAATTTTCAAGTGAGATATCTCTGTTGTTTTTTTTTTTAATATTTAAAATTATATGTAATTTGAGAGTCTATTTTAGAGTGTCAAATTACACAACGTGGATAACTCACTTCAAAATTGTAATTATTCTATCATAAAACCTGTATTCCAGTTGTGGGGTCACCATATCAGATATAGGCTGAATCTTCAGAGTTGTGTGGGCTTGCAGCTCGGTGAGTATGTATCTAGAGTTCGGAGGAACCTGCTGTCTCTAATCTATGTTAGAATATTTTCTCCGACATATTAGTACATATCTATCAGAGTGTGTGACATCACAACCCACTATACGCCGTCACAAGAGCCACAAAATGCAAGGTGTCACATCCCACAATTCACTGCCAAAAACACCTCAACGTTCAATGCATTCGGTTTAATAAGCATGCAACTTCACATTCGTCATAACAAAGAAATTTCGAAATTCATTTCTTACTCTATACACTCTTTCCCTCTTGAACGAGCAGGTAACGAATGTTTTGTTAACGACAGTTCGCGGAAACTGTCCACGAAGCCTTCATTCAATGATAACAGTACAATGACACCAGTCTATCTTACGACAAACACTCAAATTGGCTTTCAAACAGCAATTCATGTGGCAGCGTTAGGGTTAACAAGACCTATTTCATACTGCAGGAAGCAGGATGATGAAATAGTATATATAAACATCGCTGCTATCAGGTCGACCTCGGATATGGAGCCAAAACGATTATTAACACAAACAAGTTATCCATTATGTATGTTTGTTATCTCTTTACGTGAGTTCCTATACATTTACCACAAGTTTTGAACGTCTGTGTTTAAGTTTGATATGTTCCATATTCCGTGCATTGATTACTTACTTACTCCATGGTGCAGAGTCCCTCTTGAGAAGCTAACTGGTTTGCAGCTAGTCAAGAAATTCCCCGCATTTCACGGAACCCGAAGGTTCATTACCGCACTCACAAGCGTCCGTCACCTGTCTCTATCCTGGGCCAGGCCAGCCAAATCCAGTCCATATACCCACAACCCACCTCCTGGAGATCCGTCCTAATGTTATCCACCCATCTACGCCTAGGTCTCCCCAGTGGTCTCTTTCCCTCCGGTTTCCCCAGCAAGACCCTATACACCCCCCTCTCCTCACCCATACGCGCCACATGCATTAATTATATGCATAACACATATTAAAAGACCAACAAATACACTTTGGTTCAGTCGATGTAATTTTATTGCACAGTGATCGCCAACTTGTTTCTTTCACTCATATGGCCATCTTCAGGGTGGTTGAGACAAGAACACAAATATAATTAAAGTGGAGCGATTAGACACATTTTAATTACATTTGAGATCTTGTTCTCACCTCCCTGAAGAAGGTCACATGAGTGGTCGAAATATTTTGGTGACCACTATGAAATAAAATTACATCCATACAGCCAAAGTGCGTTAGTTGGTTTCCCGTTCAGGTGACCGTGCATCGTGATAAATTCTTATAATAAAACCAACTAGATGCACTAATTTCTCAAATTTATTTTGGAATAAAACTCAACATGTTTCGGACAGTTCCTCTTTCCATCATCAGCAGTTTTCGCTGTACACACAGCAATGGTATATGCTATACAGGCTTGCTGACAGCCTCGCAAGCTGTCAACAAACCTGTATGACATATACCATTGCTGTGTGTACAGCGAAAACTCCTGATGATGGAAAGAGGAACTGTCCGAAACATGTAGAGTTTTATTCCAAAAATAAATTTGAGAAATTAGTGCAGCTAGTTGGTTTTATTATAAAACATTATTTGGTCTTTTAATACATTGTATGCGTCTGTCCTTAATTGCATAAACCCTCAAAAGGCGAGAAAGCTCTGCCTTTTGTTTGTTTGTTCGTTTTTTTTTTAAGACCATCGGTCCCTTCGACGCCATGATTTGTGAAAGATTCTATCACTTTCGATTTACACGTAGTGGCAGCTGGTTGACGCCTGTGTGTCAGGCAAGTACCATAACTGTACAGAGTCATTATGTCATTATTTATTTAGACACTTGCAAATGAAATTGCTACCAGAACTGCTTAACTTGCGCAAATGAACTACTAGCGAATTAATGCACGCGAATGCTCACAGTCAACATAATGGTTGTATTTTGGCTCACGGAATTTAAAACTTTATACACTTACAGCCTTCCACATTATATATCATCCAGCTGTGCCATTGTTAACTGGCACTAACGGTATGAACTTGCTACAATCAGAAGCGACTATACTTTACACAGACTGTACCACTGATACTTTGAAACGTTTTGTGGATTGACAATAATCTCATTGCTACGTACACAGATACGACATAATATTAACCCTTTCGAAATTATGTCTCTAAACTATATACATATATATTTAAGGTCCTACCTCACAGAGAACGTAGTATCCATTATAAATACCAAACTATGGAGGGAAATAATCACAGTTTATTTAAGATTCGAATGAAACGTGTAACACATAGTGTGTCAAAATGCAGAGTCTTTAAACGTTACAACAGGCAGTATGTGCAGTTACTATTGGTCTTTAAACATGTAAGTGCAAAGGGCGAGGAAATTGAGACTTGTTACCAGAGGTTATGTACTTTGACTTACGTAATATCAGTTCGGACCAGGCTTATGATATTGTGCAATCTTAGCCTTCCAGCTAAGGAAAAACGGTTCATTCCTGAACATGGTTTTCTTCATAGTGGGGCACGTGAGAGAATCAGAAAGAATTGGCTCAATTTGTTAGTTCAAAATTGCCTCCTTACTATATACAGAGTTATTTTGGAGAAAAGGTCAATATTTTGGAGAGGTAATGGCGTGTCACTGTGAGGAGAAACCTTCACATGAACATGTGTCTAATTCTGAATGGTTACCGAAATAGAGCTGTTGAATCTGCAGGCCTAACTCGGGTCAGCTTTTTCTTTTTGGGGCTGGGTGAGGAGCGAAGTTTACGAAAGAAGCGTGGATACAGAGACGAGTAGCTCGCTGGCATTTTGTATGCTGCTCCTAGCATCTCCCAGCGTAAAGAAACGTGAAGATCAACTCAGACGAACATCACGCGATCTTCGCCCATGACTTGCATGCCCAGTGAAGATGATGGTGGGACTTTCGAACATTTACTGTGAACTGTAACAAATCTGTCATTTCTGTGTAACAAATCTGTCATTTAAACATAACATTAAAATACAAATAACATAAGTATTATCTCTTTCTTTTTTAAAGAGATTTATTGCACAGAGAGTATATACAGTGTGTACAAGGATAAATTATAAAATTGCTCCTGTAACTAATTTGAATAAATATTTACACTACGGTACAAGCAGAACTGAAGAATGTGTATATAAATATAGGTGCAAGTAACGGCAGTGAAAAATTATGAACAAAAAACCACTGCGAATTCCGGTAAGCTAATTAAAGCAGTATATGCTTAGTACGTTTAGGTTTACAATTTTTGTACAAGTTAGTCAGGTCGGCTAGAGTATAATTCCCTATTTGTTGGACCAGGGGGTTGGGGTGTAAGCGGCAATGAGCGAAAAATTGTCTTTCTTTATTACCAATCACAGTGCTTTTGCATTTGTAGAATCAAACAGCTCCACCTCGGTATCCAGTTCTGAATTAGACACATGTCTATACGAACTTTTTTTATCACAATGACTAATACTATCATCTCCCAAAACATTGACATTTCCTCCTGAATCACCCTGTATACAGTGTCAGAAAGACAAGTAGTAGGCTATGTTGCCCCAGTTTTTCTCCTTCCACCAGGGATCGCCAGTTTCAAGACACATCGTTAACATCAAGTTAGCGTGCAGTACAAGTAACAACGCAAAAGGTTCTTCCTCGACCACCTCAGTCTGCTTCTGCCAATTACTATTCCACAAATGCTCCATATTCTCCAAGCTACCCACGAGTTCGCTCACGCTCAGCTCAAAGCAAGCTCACAGTCAGGGTTTGGATATGATATTCACACTGAAAGCTCTTGTGGCTCTCGAAAACACGTAATTTTGCTTTCACTATGTTCAAAGATGTAACTAACAAAGATCTGGCCTTTATTTTGCGTCAAATATTCTTTCGAAGTGTGCCCGCATTCACTTTATCGCCCCGCGACATCAGCGACTCTGTTGGAATGAAGAGGTGCATTTAAATAAAGACAAAGAATATTTCCCCTGGCCGTGGGCCTAATACCCACAGAATGAATCAAGTTTTTTTTTCTGGAGAAGTTGGCTCACATGTAGTACAGTAATGCCATGCTACTGTCCTTGTAATGTGCCGGCTCTTATTTACAAATTTTGAACCCAGTAAATTACTTAAATAAAATGTGACAAGACGCCATGCCACTAGAGACCATCCCAACCTAGCAGTTTCGTGCTATAATGCCAAAATGGGGCGGTTCCAATTTATGGGCACCGATCAGGAAATACGCGAAATTTTTAGCTGAAACGGAAGACTTGCTTACAATTTCACTGAAACAACAATATACAGTAATAGAGTTTTATTTATTTTACATTTATTTCTTACTCACAGATTGTAAACGGGGAAGGAAATGCGAAAACATTGTAATTAGCCTGCAATACAAAAATATAAAAGTAAAATCTATCAGACTATGCAGTTGAATTTTAAAGTACATAGAAATTTCCACCCCTTGCCCTTCATTGCTTATGTACTTTCTTAACTTTTCAATTTCCCATTCTATAAGCTATTTATTCTAGGTTCTTAAGAATAATTTCTATAGCATATGTGCTAAAATTTTCTGGTTTCAGTTGCGTAACTCCGAATTTCATTGGTGTCCTCATACCCCAAGTCGCACAGAATAAGGCCTGGTGCATGCTTAGCCCATTACACTAGTCTATTTTCCCTACCAATTTTTCCATAAAAGTTTTATCTGAAGTCACACAAATGGAAATCGCCTCTGGTTTACATAAAGGTAAAGGTAGAACTGTCCTCATGTAGGCCATGAAGGCACATGGCGGAGTGGAGGTATAACTGCAGGTGAGTAGGTCAGGTAAAGGACCGGTCGCTTTATCCCCGAGGAAAGATCTCCCGACACCCATTGAATAGTCGCTCGGGTGTGCCCCAGTTTCGGTATTGACCCCCTGGAGAACAGTTATATTTGCTGCCCCTACAGAGGATCGAACCGCTAGGCTATACAGTGGACATTCTCGTCCTAGCCCATTCAGGGCTATAGGGTCCTATAACTAAGCAAACCGCGATACTTCGGTCGGTGTAATATCAGTAGGAAGTTTTATTCACTTCCCGGCAGGACGGGGAAATCGTTCTTTTCTCAAAAGGACCTATGTCGGCTTTGGAGCCCACCCAGGTCCTGACCCGTTTGTAAAGTGGCCAAGGCGTAAAGCTGACCACTCGCCTCATCCTAGTGTCGAGGTTAAGAATCCTTGGAGCTCTTCCTCCACTAGCCTATGACTTCATGGCATGGTGCTTAATTAAGTACCCGGAGAACCTGCCCGTTACTAGGGAAATGAGAAAAACGCATTGCAGACTTTCCACACTGGATCACTTTACAATATCTCATGTTCGCTGTGACCGAAAAGCTACAAGCTTACAGAAACATCTTGCAGCCTTTGTTCGTTGCACAACTTTACTGTGCAGTGTGCCTGTGATGGTCACTTTCCAGCGGCAGGAACTTTCTCGCAGAATTCATAAACAAGAGCGTGCAGTGTAACGATAACCTTGAGATCAGTTAATTAGAGTGTAAAGCTACCAGCCATATACCTGATAACAGTGAAGGCAAGCACCACTAACTGTTTTAAAACATTTTTGAAAATGCGTCACACTTTTGAGGTTATGCAAATATGCCTGAATGAATAAATAACAAAATATAGCGAAGAATGGGTGATATCATCATCTTCATTGTCATCATCTAGGTAACATGAATGTGGGCTTCTTATTGCATCGTTCTGGTCTCACAAATCCAGAATTCTCTTTAATGGTCTCCCATGGTGACCTTTCCCATTTCCGTGTCGTCTTTTGGGAATGAGCCGTCCGGCCTCTTCTTGTGAGATATGCCAATTGCTAGAATTTCCCCTAAATGGGTTATGAGCCCATTGCAGGGTAAGTCTGGCGGTAGGAGAGCTCCCTTGTGCCTCTGGACAGGCATGCTTTGAGGTGGCATTTCTTCAATTCCTGATTAACCCTTTAAACGCCGAGTTAAATTCCATCTGTCCTTTGCTAGCATTATTTGGAGCTCACCATAATCTCCACGTTAGCAGGTAAAGGGTTAAACAGTAATACCGCTGTGACTTGGTCGTCATCGCCTCGTTTGCTGGCACAGGATATACCACAAGAAGGTGAGGATGACTGACAGGTAGGAGAGGCTGTATTATTACACATCACTACCTTACCCTAGAATGGGCACCAACACATACAAATTCACTTCATACCTCACAAAAACACATTTCTTCACCACTGCAAAGCCCAACTGGTTAATTGTTTAAAAATTTTAACATCGTCTATTCTACAAATAATATGAATGGAAGACACTCTGTAGGCAAAATGCTGAATATCAAAATAATTACAAACACCACTGTGCTTTTAAATAATTAACCTTACTCTGTCACTTGATGCAAGAGCAGGATGAAGGCAGCCTGTAACTGCAAGCATGATAACCGTGACAAAAATTGTGAGGGTGGAATGACCCTCCTATTACTGCAGAAAGAAAGCATTTGGTTTGCCATGTGGCAAGAATAAGAATGAGTTACAGACCTCCAGTGGTGGCTGGTTGCTTCACAGTGAATGAACACACACTGCTGTTAACTGGCAAGTGTTCTTATGCACTCAGGCAATGACAGCCCAATGACAGGCACCACCACAATGTTCCTGTGACATCGCTAAATCCTTGTGAAGTAATAAACAGTGTTTATACACTGAACTTAGAGCACTACACTTTCTTAAAATTATATTAGGGCATGTCAAAAATATGTCCAGGTACAAGAGTGGGACTGTAGGGGAAGTGGTTCACAACCACCCAGGTGTAATGCGGAACCAGTGATTTCCATCTCTTTGGACCCCTCACAAAGCTCCCACTTAGAAAGCAATTTGCAGCAGATGCTAACACGAAACAAGCTATCACATCCTGCCTAGACACTTGACACCTATTTCTTCAGCACCGGCATGCAAGCCTTTGTATCACAATGGGACAAATGGCATAAATGTCACTGGTGACTACATGGCGACCTTATGTGCGCCAACTACTACCAATGTGCCATGAATATACAGTAATCAGAGTGAAGTTCTTGTATCAAAACCTTTGCTACCTTATTTTTTTAAACTCCTTCGTACATACTTATAACACTGAAATAACAGTCAACAAAAATGTGTGTTAGTAATTTTCACCTACACTCATTTTGTGGCACAATATATGTAACCCAGTAACTCATCTCAAGCAACACACATCTCAGTATCTGTGAATTTACCATTTCAACTGCAAAGATTCCTTATGTCAATGCATCTAATATGAAAACCTTTGTTTTTTTTTTTTTGGCAGTTTATCAATGGGTTTTGAAGCTATTCCAACATTCTGACATAACCTGTTATGGCTTCCATTCTGTCAAGTTTTATACCATATTTGATCTCAGTGAAATGTTCAGCTTCCTAACCTGGCGTCTCGGATGTGCATCCAGTACTGTAGTAAAGAAATGAAAATCAGTTTGCCGCATCTACATCTCAGCTACAGGTCAGATTACCGAATAGTTTGTGTATATTGTAGGTGCCCTTTTCCTCAGGTACATTTGGTCTATTCACTTTTCCCTTAGGTCACTGTGCCTGTTATTCTCCAGGGCCTATTACACTCCCCTAATGTCCTTGAGAGAGTAATCACTGGCTTTGAGAATGGAGTTGATGTGTTGTGGTTCAAGCCCATGACAAACTCATCACATGCTGTTCTTGTCCCACCTACTTACACTGTAATGGCACCCACTGGAGGCCAATACAAGGCTGCAAATAGATTACACAGCACAGAGAGTGATTTTGCAGACACATAAGTGCAGACTGCACAGAAAATAAATAATTTATTCCAATGAAAAGGCATACTATTTTGATGAGCGTGGTTTCAGGGTTTCACTGTACTATCAACATTCACCTCTTTGCATTGTAACACAGGCTATTCACAACAAGTATAATCAAAATTCTGTATTATATATTGCAAGTGCATCTTTAATTTTAAAACATTTCAGTTACATGAATACAATATTCATTTTAACATATACTTTAATACATCTGTAAATAATATATACTGTTCCTGGCCATCTATATACATTCAGTTCACATTAACTACACACTTAACAAGATGTTTTGATTTTCAAGCCATCAAAGGATAACAAACATGTATGCCCTTCTCCTATACTGATGGCATTAGACAACTCCACACAGGAATGTGAAATTCTATACAACTTGCTTGTACCTATTTTATGCCTAGTTCTTGAAGATTTTAAAACTTTACATATCTGCACTCTTGCAAGAAATCACATGACTTAGCAACTGGGTACAAGCAGTAAATACCATACAAAATGAGCATTACAACAACACTCAAGAAAGTAAATAAATGTTATTATAGTACAGATGCTAAAAATATTAAAACATAAATATAACAGGTAACATATATTGTGCTAATTTTAAAAGTAAAGCCTCACACTATAAATGATTCCCCCTAACTGAAAAGGTGAAACAATTTATAAACCGCAAAGGAGATGCATAAAGACAGACAAAATAGTGCGAGTAATGAGTAAAAGCCTACAATTTAAAATGTGCCTGCTGGATCACACACGAATCTGCCGTAAGAATGATGATGCCAAAGAATCTTAGCCATGCTGGCTGTAAAGAAAACTTATCTTAGTCTTCCTAATGGAACAAATCTTTTCCCATAGTAATGATGGTATTTTACTACTAATTACACGACAGTTGTTTGGAATAAATTCATCAGATGAGCCAACAATTCTGAAGTAAATGGTTGGATTTCTCATTCAGTTCCATCTTAAGTGTTTCTGAAGTGACGTCAATGGCATAAACGGCAACATAAAATCCTGTGAGCCTCAGTTTATGGCTGGAGGAGGAGATGGAGGGGATCCATTAGAACCCTGAAACATTAAAGTTTCATTATTTTTAATCTTCACAGCATTTCATGAACACAAATCCATGAAGCCTACTGAAAACAACAAAAAATCAAACATACTTTGATATGCTGGGTAGCATAGGTAATATGGACTGACAAAAAGTTAAAGGGCAAATCAATAATACAGAGTGATCAAAAAATCTCTGTACACCTAACACAGTGTATTCGAACAATCCCCACAAAATTGATGATTTGAAGTGGCCATCACAGAATACATTCGGAATGTGGACTGTGCTATACTGAACATGGTCTTCGAGAACACAGTTCAGCATATCAATAAATGTCTGGAGACTGGTGGAGGACACTTTGAACATTACTTGTAACTTTCTGTGTTGTAATCATCAGGTGCACAGCGACATTTTGATCACCGTTTCAATGTTAAGACAGCAATGCAATGAAGCAATTCATGCAATTAACCATTAAAATAAAAATGAATATTTCTTACAGCAGCCCTACATCATCTAAAAAACACTGGCTGCAGCTAAAGGTAAATGTAGTCTGTGTCAGCAAACATTACTGGAGGCAGAGATCGTACTATGGAAGATTTTTACCTTCTTCATCCTCAGATGATGATTTAATCATACAAAGAGAAGCTAAGTACACAAACCGCAATCCAAGTTAAAAAATTAAATGGCATTGCTTTGTTTTTATTGCAGTATTCATGAAAGACAACCATATTTTTTATGGTTTTGTTGCTACCTACACATGAACTGCTGAATTCTTTCCACTTCAAGTACATTACATGGTAGTACAGTGGTTAAGGTGCTGTGCTACAAATCGGAAGGTCGCTGGTTTGATTCCAGACAGTGTTATTGGAATTTTTTGATTGACATAATCCTTCTGATCGCACTATAGTCCTGGGGTCAACTCAGCCTCTAACAGAAATGAGTACCAGGAGTATTTCCTGGGGGTAAAAGCAGCCGGTGCGTAAGGCTGACAACCTTAACACCATCCCGGCCCATTGTCACGTAATCAGGAACCTTAACTTCCTGGAACCCTCTGGGCACCTCGGGCCTATAATGGGACTGATTCACCCTATTCAAGTACATTACACTATACAGAATGTAAACAATTTTGTTCTTTTCAAACTCACAATGGGGTCTGACTCGTTAGCCTACATGACATGAGCAAAGGACTCCACTTCTGAAGAGGGTGCACCCTTAGGACCACATTCTATATCTTCACAGTGTTGGTGACAACTGAATATGACTTCTTATAATAAAAAACAACCAAATGCAATAATTTCTCAAATATATTTTTAGAATAAAACTCTACATGTTTTGGACAGAGGAACTGTCTGAAACATGTAGTTTTATTCCAAAAATATATTTGAGAAATTATTGCATCTAGTTGGTTTTATTATAAGAATTTATCACGATGCAAGGTCACCTGAATGTGAATATGACTGTCACAAGGAGGAGCTGAATAGTCGAGGTCTAATAAGTGCCACCATTCACTGCCAGCAAAGGGATGCAAGACATACAGCTTACAGGGAAAGCCATACCATCATTCTCCTACTCCACCAGGCTTTCCTACATGCATAAATCTGAAACTGGGCATCAAAATATACAGAAGTATTTGATGCAACTGAAGCAATTCAGTAATGCCAACAGCAGCCAGAGAACATACATTAGAATGATGGCACTGTTGTGATTCTGTATTTTATCCTTTCTCTTTTTCTCCATTAGGCTTGAATATATGAATGGCAGGTGATCTACAGTGGAATCAGAAATGACCAGTAAGAACATGAAAAAACAAAGATAAATAAGACAACATGTGGGCAAACAATAAAAATACGAGTAGGAAGGCAGTCTCTAAAATAATAATTCTCCATTAAAGATGTGGGGACTGTGGTAGCACAGTGGTTAAGGTGCTGTGCTACAAATCAGAAGGTCGCTGGTTCGATTCCAGATGGTGTTATTGGAGTTTTTCATTGACATAATCCTTCCGATCGCACTATGGCCCTGAGATTGACTCAGCCTCTAACAGAAATGAGTACCAGGAGTATTTCCTGGGGGTAAAAGCGACCGGTGCGTAAGGCTGACAAGCTTACCACCATTCTGGGCCATTGCCGCGTAATCTGGGAACCTTAACTTCCTGGAAACATCTGGGCACCTCGGGCCTGTAATGGGACTGATTTACCTTTTTCACCATTAAAGATGTATCACGGTTTTAATAACAGCCTTGAATAGGATAATGATCAAAAAGCTTTCCAGGAAGTTGACCACAGGTAAACAGTACAGTTTAGGACCATCACAGAATATGGAGAAGTGGCAGTATACTTCTCTTCATTTTAACCTCAGCATTAGATGGAAATAGGTGGTCAGCTTCATGGCCTGGCCACTTTACTCCATATCCCCAATGAACACAAGACACGGTGCACTCAGAGCTCATCTCAATACTTTTGGAGAAAAGAAAAATCTCTTTTGTGTATGTGTGTGTGTGTGTGTGTGTGTGGGGGGGGGGGGGACCAAACCTTGGACAGTTTGAATAGCTTACAGAAAGAATGACAATATCAACAACACTCACTATCTACTTCTGAAAGACACATTTTGCTTACTGAAGTGTCTGAACTCAAGACTGGCAGTACTTGTGGTGGACAATAACGTGATTGAACTATGACACACAAAATAAAATGTATATGATCTGTGCAGCACTTCATAAGGACAGACAATGATTCATGGCTCAAACTTAGGCCATCTATATAATACTTTATGAACATATCACTGCCTACCTCTTCATTAGTCCTCAAAAACTCCTGAACTGCTTCAGTTCACTGGATGGTAATATTGTACATTACCGTTTCTGATAATGCATGAGAGTAAGCTCACCATGACTTCAACATTCAAACACAAGCTCCATATGTGAAGAATTCAGTTACAACTAAAGCATGAAATTTACTTACAAATCCAGTGCCACGTGACTTGGTATCACCCCTGTTGCGAAGACTGGTAGGCCTGAGAAGGTACAGTACCAGAGCTACTGCAAGCCAGCATATTGCCATCAACAGAATGCTGTTGGAACCTCCCTGGGTGCTAGGCAGACCACCTGGCACTGAAGAAGTACCAAATAACCACGTAAATACAAACACGACACAAAGAAATAATCCACAATGTATTTCAGAGCCAAGTAGAGGTTCACAATTTTTGTGGTTTCCGGTGGACATCTGTAGCCTTCACACAAGTATGAAACTACTACATCCTTCTAGCAGGCTGAAGCCTGCTGCATGGATACCATTCCAACCCAGCCACACCGAAACTCCCAACACACATCGAAACAAGACCACACGACCAACGTGGTGATACAATAAAAAAGTCGCAGGCTCCTGATGATGGATGTATTAATGTCCGAAACATGTTGAGCATAGAAGAAGTGAAAAAAAACTTAATAACTAGTGACATCAAGTTGGTCTCTTATTCTTCAACTACTGCAATGATGCATGGTGCAATATACATAAGATCTACAATTCATTCTCCTGATAAAACTATGCCTTCACAATTATTTAATAAAATACAAAAAAATATGGTACTTCAGGACAATTTCCCATACATGAGGCATGTACAACTGAAACCCATTCAAGGTGCTACTGCAGCAGTGTAAATGGTGCAGATGCACTGTCTGACACAGGAAACACAATGGCAGACACTTGTGTGGAACAGTACGGTTGAATGGATGAGCAGCTGGTACAGACAACACCACACCATAGCTTACACATGGCATACCAGGTGATGAATCCATACCAACAGGATCAAAAGGCTGTGAGTCAGTTTCTTGGAAGTGGGAACAATGTCAACCTGCTGAAATTCATAGGATGATGCGGGCTGTCTATCTGTGTATCAAAGACACTGGTGGTGGATTAATTCCATTTTTTTTCAAACAGGTAACCAGGACATGACACACGTGTGAAGACCAGGATGGGCTCACACTGTCACTAATCTGAAAAACACTGCATGAGTTGAGAATGCTGTGCACAATGACATGTCAGACCATCTGTTTCCTATCGACCAAACCGAAAATGAGCATCAGCACTGTGCATACAATCACACAACGCCTTTGATGTCTCATGGTGTGCTCCCATTGTGTCCCCTGTCCACTGGAAAACAAGCACAATAAGCATCACGTGTATCATTGGAACATATAAAGTGATGTGTTTCTGTGGCAGACTGTGGTGGGCAATCAGACCCTGCACTACTATTCTGATACCACATGAAAACCAGTAGCCATGCAAAGAAGACCCCTTGATTCACCCCAACCAAAGAAATTCAAGTAAAAAGCACCTGTCAGGAAAGCAACGAATGTATTCTTTGGCATCAAAGGATGCCTGTTACTGGACTTCAAACAATGTTATACCAAATTAATACAATAGTTTACAGTCAAATGCTTCAAAATGTGCGCACCCATATCAATATCAAATGTTCAGAAGAACTCACTGATAGCATCATCCTGCTCTATGACAATGCCTGTCCCATGCTGCCCACAGATTTCAGTACCAGCTAAATGTTACATGATGGGAAGTGCTCAAACATCCTACATACAGCCTAGACTTATCATCATGCAATTTTCATGTCTCTGGACCATTACAAAAAGCCCTCAAAGGCTGTGCATTCACAATGGATGGTAATGTGCAGCAGGCTGTGGTACAGTGATTCTGACAGCAGCACATGGAATTCTTTCTAGATGGGATATATAGACTTCAGCATCAATGTGACTCCTGTCTGCCTGTGGTGACTTTTCCTAACAGATGCAATACCTTCACAAATAAGCATACTTAAATGGATTTCAGCCATATGCCACACAGAATAAACAAGGCATATCACTATAAATGACACAAAAACAAGCAAACATTACAGCTTCCTGGAGCATGGCTGCAATTACTTATTACATAAATATTGATCATGCTGTTTAAAAATTAAATGACTCAAGGATGAATCACTTTCTTGTAAGTCCTACTTTTGGAGCTAACTGAAATACATTTCAATATCACACATTCAGCAACAACAAAAAAGTCACAGTTTAGTTTGAAGAACAAATAACCAAAACTGGTGCTAGAATGGAGATACCTCTGAGAAAATCTCGTGCGCAACTTGCATAACTAACAAGTGTGTCTGCATCATTGCCACAAAATGCAACAAGACTGCTGCATTTGCATTAATATGAAACACCGGTGTTTCATAAATTTTACAATATGCAAGGGTTGTCCAAAAAGTAAGTGTACTGATTTTTTATTTAAATGTCTATTAGACTCACCTGAAATTACAAGTTATCTCCTTCCAAGTATGACCCTTGGGAAGTTGCATAGTGGTTCCAACATTTTTTTTACTGATCATAGCAGTACCAGAAGTCATTTTCCATAAGTGTGTGTAGATCATAGGTTACATTTTTTGTATGTTTTCCATCATCCCGAAATGATGACCCTTCAAATTCGATTTCAACTTCGGGAAGAGGTAGAAATTGCATGGAGCTAGATCTGGGCTGTAGGGAGAATGTGGAAGTACGGGAATGTTTTTCTTCACCAGAAATTCTCGAATTGAAAGCGCAGTGTGAGCTGGCATGTTATCGTGGTGCAGCACCCAATTGTCTGCAATGTCCGTTCAGACTAGCTGGACCCATTTTCAAAGTCATTCCAAGACATCTTTGTAGAAGGCGTGACTGTATGTCTGTCTGGAGGTACAAATTCTTTGTGCACAATGCCACAGCTTTCAAAGAAAACAATAATCATAGTTCTCACCCTGGATCTGCACATGCATGCTTTCTTCGGATGAGAACTTTTCATGTGCCATTCCACACTTTGCCATTTGGTCTCGGGATCATAGTCGAACACCCATGATTCATCTCCTGTTATTATTTTATCCAAAAACTCTGGCTCAATTTCGAGTCTTCCCAGCAAATCCTGACAAATTTCAAACCGGTTCGCTTTTTGCTCCACAGACAAGTTTATCAGCACTAGTTTTGCACAAATTTTTCACTTGTGCAAATGGTGTTAGAATTCTACGAACTGCATTTTTATCCAAGCCCGTTTCTTCTGCAATCATCCTGACACTCAATCGGCAGTCTTCCGTCATCACAGCTCACACCACTTCCACATTTTGATCATTTGTTGATGAGACTGGTCTTCCAGAACAAGGGTCATCTTCAAAATTTTCTCAGCCCTCTTTGAAAGCTTTGTGCCATTTAAAAACCATAGTTCTTGATAGAGCGGCACCTCCATAAGCTTCAGTTAAAGAAGCAAGTGTCTCTGTGGTGGATTTATTGAGTTTCACACAAAATTTAATAGCATACCGTTGTTCGATATTTTTTTGCATCACAAACGTAACAAGGTTATAAAACACGACCACACACAAACAGCAGTAGCGCACGACTGATTCAACCAATCCAGTTGAAACAAGTATAGACATGCAGCCAAGGCCACTAGCAACACGCCAATATACATCAAGGTGCTATATTACCAGTTTGTACATAGGAAAATCAGTACACTTACTTTTGGGGCAACCCTCACACATCATGAAGCAAAACTGAATTTCTGAACTGGTACCTGCAGGGGATGTATACTGGAGAAATCACAATAATAAAGTTAGGTTTTTATTTTACTGAAAATGGGAATTCTAACAACAGGTGCTGGTCTGCAGAAAATCCCATGTCCATCTATGGAGTGCTGTTACATGATATTAAGTTTGATGAGTGATGTGTTGTGACTGCAACTAGGGTTACTGAGCCATTTCTTGTGAGATCATAAATTTACACCAATATGTAACATAATGTGACACCATTTTTTGAACATATGTCTGACTGTAAGAGGATACATGCCTCCTTTTATCAAGATAATGCAACAGCACACACTACAAACCATTTACAGTACCTTCGAATATGGCCAGCAAAAACCTGTTATTAGTAAACTAAAAGATGTGGACACCCACTCATAGAAAACAGGCACAGCAGTGTTTGCTGCCTGCCTGCCATCATGAACTAATGGATGCATGGGGCCATTTAAAACATTTCCCCATATATCTCCTAGCGCCAATGAACACTTACAATATTACTAGTTATCAAAATATCCCCACATTTTCCCCAACAGATATCTTCCTGATTGTACAACCTATGCAGTGCCAAAGTTCAGACACTTTATCACCAGGCTCATGCTGCAGAAGCTCAGGCTCAATCCCAGCATAATCCACATGATTTATGGCTGGTACATAGCCCTGGGGCAAAATTTGCTTTGACAACTTCCATTTTCACCTCTGCCAATGACCATTCCACCAATGTCACACTCATCTATCATCGTGGGCTGGTGCGACAGGCCCATCTGAAGCCACAGTACCAACAGTTTCACTATTACCACATTCCTACAAATACCAAAAACCTTCACAAGTCCTAATATACCAGTGAGCTTTGCGGACCTCAAATATGCAGAATGTTAAATGGCTCTCAGCAGTCAGTCAAAATACAGAATCATACACTTCATCATCAGGGCATCATACCTCCTTACATATCTGACCTGAGCATGTGTAATACAGCATGTGATGCACTGTCTTATATTTGTCAATCTAATACTAATGCCCCATACTTACACTCCTCCAAACATTCATTGTCCACGCAGTAGGCCTGAGACTGCCGCAACTGCAATAAAAGACACAAGTGTAACTTCAAATTCCATCTACATAATGCAAGCTGTAATAAACAAGTAAATACTCCACTTACACACACTCTCACTCTGTTTTATCATGACATTATGCACCACTATGCAGATGGCATTGTTGCCATACAGTCACCAAAGAGTCAGGCAGCACACACGAGGCACAGAGTCCCACAATTAAAATAATTAAGTATCTTACAGTACCACATAAAAAAAACACATTTCTGCCAGTAATTCAGTATAGTCTGTTCCACACCATCTTACATGAAGGCAGAGAATGTGTAATAATAATGTCTTAATCTTTACAGGTGACCAGTATTTATGTAAGGTGCCATTAATTTGATTGAACCTAGTACAACGAATATGTATTAAAGGGATGTGTGCTACAAGTCAGGTTTCTTATCAATGCTACTCTCATGCAAAAACCACTCTCACATGTGGCCAGTAGACTCATAAGGTAACAATCCTGAGTTCTAATCCTGTTAACTTCAAAACAAAACACAAAATAATATTACATTCTTACTAGTACATTAATCTTTTAGAAAAAGAATAAAGCCAGAAATGCATACCAGTGTCTAATATGATAGTTTCCATTCTTTCTGTACTGATTTGTTAACAATGACAATGCTGATGATGACAATGACAACAATGATAATTTTGGTGGTGGCTGTGGTGGTGGAGATGGTGATGTACAAAGTTATGTAATTAAATAAAATTCAGCATACATAATTTGACATTCAGAGGACCGTGCATCACAATATATTCTTATAATAAAAGCCAACAAGATGCACTATTTCTCAAATTTATTTTGATAGAGAATTCTACATGTTTCGGACGGACCTACTGTCCACCATCAGGAGTCTCAACATTGTATACAACAGACAGACAACATAACTAGCATGACAAATACCTATTGCTGTGTATACAGTGTTGAGACTCCTGATGATGGACAGTAGATCTGTGCAAAACATGTAGAGTTCTTTATCAAAATAAATTTAAGAAATAGTGCATCTTGTTGGCTTTTATTATAAGAATCAGCATACATAAGTTTACTGTGTAACCAAAGCTTAGTGTGCCTATAAAAGCACACAACTTCAGGAGGCAATGAGTGGAAAAGAAGCAGCTTATCAGCAACCTACACATCCAGTGCTATGGTAGCATGCTTATAAAATGTCTTTTTTAATGATACAATGTAGGTGGGTGTACACACTCTAAAGCATCCAATCAAATCCTCTGTAGACGCAAAGTATAGCTTTGATAATGTCCAAGATTTTAAAAATATTTCTAATACAGAGTGGGGCAAAATAACCTCCCTAAATTTTAAGATGAATAACAAAAAAACTATTTGAGATACAAAAATTTTATTCTTGGATTATGAAACTACAACATGGGAAGTTTTAAAACACATAGTCTTAAAAAGAATATCTTGCAAGTGGTGGCCGTTATTTGTGTGGTGTTTGCGTGCAGAGTGCCTGGGAGACTGCAAAACAGACCATCTGACAGCCTCGATGTTCTCTGGTGTTCGAGAGGTCCGTGGTCGTCCTCATCTTTTTTCAGAAACGCTTCCCGTTTCCC
>Ga0131853_10003493_pt1 | contig 28181 bp, 11 predicted proteins | sample TergutLab28metaG_FD_92764 | JGI IMG/M metagenome (GOLD analysis project Ga0131853, IMG submission 92764) | Labiotermes labralis P1 segment gut microbial communities from Petit-Saut dam, French Guiana - Lab288 P1 (version 2) (version 2) | ecosystem: Host-associated > Arthropoda: Insects >...
CGTATGTCGCTTGGAGGCGTCACAATTTCTCTACGCCCAATCATATTGCCAAGGTATGTATAGGTATCAAATGGTCTACTCAGGCATCGAGGTGGGGCGTATTAGTATGTGGTGTATTTTAGTATATAAAGACTATTTTTTACTTATGTTTCGTAACATGGTAAAAATGAATCACAAAAACCACTGATGTTTTTGTCTGCAACAGGGGTGAAGCCGTTTGTGGGATATATATATCATCCTCACAAGTCGGACTGAATGTTGAATTCGTCATGAAAAGAGCTAAATTGCAATATGCAATCAAGTCAAATAAATAAGTTACAAATTACATAAAATTAGTCAGAACACGATCAATTATAAAGAAAAGATCATGTATACATGCAAAAATAACACAAGTTAAATTTGAATGTTCATGTGTCTGCATTGTTATGAACTGTAGACAGAAATTCCTCCATGGTATAAAAGACATTTTTAACAAGGCAGTCTCTTAACAAAGTCTTAAAGATATGTATGTAGTTACAATATTTAAATATATTTTGTGGTACCTGGTTAAATATTTTAACAGATAACTAGTAGACACCTCTGTGTATTGAGAAAAGTCTTGCCGAGGGTATGTGCAATTTATTTTGCTGCTTTGCGTTCATACCATGAACAGAGGTGTTAGGTTGATAAATAGTAAGATTTTTGATAGCAAATGACATCAAGACATAAATATATAAACAAGGAACTGTAAGTATATCCAATTTTGTGAAACGCTCTCTACAAGAACTCCTTTGACCCAATCTCAGCATAATTCTAATTGCTCTTTTTTAAATTACGAAAAAATTTCTCAGTAACGAAGATGATCGCCAGAAAACTATAATGATTGACGCCACGGATAAAAGCTGTGGTGAGTCGATCCCATCAATTAGTTTGCTACTCAATGCATTTGCGAACATGAAACCACTTGTTTTACTCCGTATTGTTTGATACAGGATTGGAGATGCTCACGGTGTGGATTCTTCTTGCGATCTAGGTTAGACCACCATATTGTCTGGTATTTGGTTATGGAATGAAAGTCTCGGTACCCACCAGTCAGGTTATTCGTTTCGGTAACCACGAAGACTACACCTGCGAAGTTTTTTGGGGGGAATTTGGTAGTGATCGGTCGCGGAGGGGTGGTTAAGGCACGCAGCGTGGTTGCTTGAAGTTGTGCTTCCATACGTTCAACCATGGGCAACGCACAGAGCCACGCATGCCGTTTTCGTAAATAAGTGAGAAAACGTTTGCATGGTGATGCCTGTCCGTGTCTTTCATCTGTGGTGACGACTGCTGCGTATATTATAGGTACAGGTCTCCATGTCATCAGTGTTCTGAAGTTAATCTTAGTAGTTAATGAGAGATAGCTCTGTGGTGGAAGTTAGAACCACGTATTTGAGAGCCTGTGGCTTGGGCTGTATGTGTGTCACGCACAGATCATCTGGTATTGTTAGGTTCCAAGATCCAATGAAAAAGCACGGAGTTTGGTTCAATGAAATGAATGGTTGTGATCCGTATGTGAATGTTGCATGACATGCGTAGAAATTGGTGTAGGAGACAATTGCAGTCAATAATAGATGCTGTCACTGCTCGCAGATTAGTACGGCGTTTATGCTCACAGGTGTTGCTGCGGAGCGAAATTTGTTCAGGAAGGAACTGCATGGTGTGGGTAGTAGGGAGATCTGACCCATACCATATAAGGCAAAGTGTCTCGTTTGGCTGATTATTGTGCAGGAAACGTTCTTCCGTTCAAGATACACTTTTTTTTTTGTTTGAGAAAAATGTCAGACAGTGAAAAAGATCAAAATGCGAAAGCAGAATTAAAGAAAAAGTTAACACCTTTACAGTACCATGTCACTCAAGAAAAGGGCACGGAAAGGTAAGGTTCTAATTAAAATTTAATATCGAAGTGACGTTTTATCATCTTCTTTGGAGGGAATCGGCTCACTAGGTTACAGTAGATCATAGATTTTTGTTAAAAAAAAACCTACTTTGTCTTTGTACTTTAATTGGTACTTCTCCACTTCTTCAATAACCGGATCGGCATTACTGAATTCAATAGATGTTACTTCTGTCATATAAGCAGGCTCTTATGAAGGGTATTATATACTGTTCTACAACTCCATGTTGTTTGTAGCTGTATTCTGTTGCATTCTGGTCCATACACCACAGCGCTGTAATAATATAAACTGATTTTATGTGTCTGGAGGCAGGTCTGATTGCAAATGTTTTTGATGGTTATAGTGACTTGCTGGTTGTAGTGAAACTGTAGATACTTTAAAAGGTTATTCCACTGATATTGTTTGACCAAGTTGTACAGTACACGCTGTGCACTTAAGAGATTAGGCAGTCTTTGTTCTTTGTTTTAGCACCATACTGGAGACAATGATGAGTAATAACAGCTTTTTTCTACATTATTTGCAGCTCATGATTTGTAATTGCTTCTGATTTTTGCTGTTCATTGGATCCATTGTTTCTGATTCCAGTAAACCAATAAAAAATAGAATGGAATATTTTGAATGGTTGGATTATGAAATTATTTAGGATACAGCTTGTGCGTGGTTTATATGATTAAACTAACTTCCAAAATATAGGGTTCAGAAATCTTCAAGCATATTGCATCATTTTAACCTACCATATTCTTGCATCTGAATCATATTTGTAAGCTGTGTATTATCTGTCCCCTGTTTGACATTCTTGCATGGGTGTTACAGACAATAATTGCCCATTTTTTATGAAACATGGTATGAAATGTGTGCACTTGGAGGAAAATACATTCTGACTCTATTATTTACTGTATTAGCAGCACCATTGTGGTTGTCCTATAAACTTTGAAGACAGACAGTCCACAAATTCTAGTGAGAGCAAGTTCTTGAATTTCTATCTTAAGTGATATTCAGTGGATTTTGATGTATAAGAAAATATGTTTATGTGAGAAGCTGTGATTCAGTAACTGTATTTAGAAAAAAATTGAACTTGTAAAGATACTGAATGTGTCAGGTAATGGTATAGTGTCGAGTTTTACCTGATAGCTCAGTCTTGACTTCACTCAGACTCTTTGGCATGATGGTAGGCATTTTGGTGTTACCCATATAATCTCTGTCTTAGTCACAAAAGGTGTCTGCACTAAATTTTGTAAGCAAGCTTAGCATAAAGCTGTCAGTTACAGGAGTGACCTGGGTAAACGACGGTCAGTGTGGCATGTCTGTTCAAATGCAAGAAAGTTGTATGTTATAACCCAACTTCCATTGGCAATGAAGGAAGGCATTTTAAATAAGGAACAATTCTTTAAAAATATGGTGGCTGGCAACACTAAGTACCAGTGTAAAGAAGTGGTGAAACACAACATTGCTGAGCATTATTATATGACTGTAGCGTATTCATCCATGCTTCTCTTCTGGCTATAAAACACATCATAACATCCATTTATATTTCCTGTTTGTTCTGTACAATGCCTTGTGGTTACTCTTAACTGATATTACCTCCTTTTGTTGCAGCGTCCTTTTATCCGATTTACATCTGTAAATTGCATAAAACGGACGCGCTATACACTCGCACACATCCTCCTACAAAACTAATATGAGCAAGTGACAGTTTACTTGGAAAGCTGGAAGTAGAACATCATAAGCACATAGGATTGTCAATTTCATTACGTGCACTGACCCAGCAACATCAACATTGTAAGTGCCTACATTTCATGTAACTGGATTATATAGCATGACCATACAGTTATCTTTGCTGTTACAGAAGTCCAGAACCTAATTGGTTTCCATAGAAGATGGGTGACATTTCCCCAAAAGTCCCCTGATTTGACAGTAGCGAACAGTGGAACATTAAGATGATAATGCCGAAAGCAGCATTAAAAACATTGTTCAGCAATAATATATTACTTACATAACGACCATTTTTTACTCTAATTAGATATTTATCCCCTTGTATTTTATAATTTTAATTACTGTATTGCCAATTCGATCATTTTAAAGAGAACACGTGGATGATTTTTAATGTGAATGCTATTATAGTAATACCTTCTTCATTTTTATCCATGTTCTCTCACAGTTGTAAACATATTGGGGTCCACAAATGTGCACTTCTACTTGATGTACCTTAAATATGGTTCAAGAAATAGGCCTGATGATGACTCTATGAGTTGAAACATTTTGCCACATTTATGACCGAAAATAAAATTAGTTGTATTTTGACTGAACCAACCTTAGAATATTGAGTGAAAACACATCAGGATGGCTCCAATTAAAATAAATGGATTTATTGCCCTTTGTCGGCTGCATATACAGTTTCATCCTCAAAGATCTCTGTAGCCAACCTTTCCTAACTTTCACTAAAGGCTTCTTGAATGGACATTTACAGTGAAATTTATGATGGATGGCTTCGAACCGCTGGCAAATGAGGGCTAGCAATCGTTTTACCTGATTAATAAATGTTCCAAAAATGTTCAGCTACAGTGTTAACAGAAGGAACTGTAGGTGTGCTTTGTATTTTGCCCCAACAATTGTATGGTTGTGACTGCTGGTCTTAAAAATATAAGACTTACAGCATCTGCCATCAGAATCATGTTGTGTTTGCCACTACACTTGCATTGTTTTGTTTGTTACATTTCCATAAACATTGAGGAAATGGTTTTGTTATTTTATTATCTAGAAAACTTGGTCTTAATTTATGAAAAGCCTTGTTTCAGTTTTTGACTTCAGCTACTACTCTGTTTATTTCAAATTTTATTAATTTGACACACAGTACTGGGCAGTAGACTGTAACATCGTTAGAAGTCACACTCATTCCAGCTCAATGGCTCCAGAATGTTTTGTCATATTGACCTTCAGTAACCATTTCACTGTTTCCTGCTTCATTGAATGTTGTGTTCTAATTTTAATTTTACCACTTGATGCCTGTATACATGTCTGTTGTTCCTCATGTAGAGATTTAGACGCTGCTAGGTAATAAGTTATATGCAAAGAGGCTTGAGTTACAGGATGTCTAGCATAATTAAATTTAATTTATTAAGGGAAAATTGGTTTTCTTAATATCTTTAAAGGTGGTGCATTTTACCAGCAATTCCCCCTTTCATCCTTTTGCATAGATTTTTTTCAAGTTTAGGATGAGATTGGTAAGTTCATGTTTCATAGGTGTATTATGAAGCCCATTTAAATGAAATACAGATTATGTTTCAGCTAAATTAGTACATCAGTCTTGCAAGTATATGATTGTCTCAATTTTTTACAGGGCATTTACAGGGAAGTACTACAAAACAACAGATGCTGGAACGTATACATGTGTAGTGTGTGGAGAGGAATTGTTCTCATCAGAAACAAAGTTTGACTCTGGGTGTGGTTGGCCAGCCTTCAGTGACGTACTGGACCAAGGCAAGGTGAAGTTAACAAAGGACACATCTCATGGTGAGTCATAGAGTAACAGTGTTAGAGTTAGTGTGGTGTAGCACAGCCAGCTGCATCTAATTGTTCTGTAGTTTGTTGCACTAACATGTCATGCACCACTCAGCCAGTAGCTTTTACATACATAATTTGTGCTTTAACTTAAATAGTTATGAGATCATTACCTTTACGTGTTTGATGACTTTTTCATTATGGCATTAGAAGAGGCTGAGTTGTTTCAGTGGTAAGTCGTCCACATTCAGAAAGTTCCAGTGTGGATTTTGTGGGAAAGCTCACTGCTTGCAGAGAAGGGAACAGTAGGTAATGTTCTCGCTTATTGGCTTAGGGTTTCTAATTGTCTTTTGATTATTGATTTTATTAGCCATAAATTAATTTTACATGTAAATCCAACCTCCAAAAGAACCGCTTACTTAATTTATGACTCAATCTTTGATAGGAAAATGAAAGATAACACAAGAAAATGTGTATGTGTGCACACACCATAATGGTCATTATTGCTGTTTTTGTATGGATATTGAGCTCAATCTTGTATGATACATACTGTTTGTATAATGAGCCATTTTGTGAAAATTAATGTGTGTAATTGAGAGACTTGTAACTTGCTGTCAGTAAAAGAACATGCATACACATGGGCAAGATCCCAAATTTGTGGTTTTCTTGTAAACCATTGAGCTTTTCATTTAATATGTGACTTTCCTACATTTCATATGAACACAGATTACAGACTAAAGTTTCTTAATTACTATAATCGTAGCATGTTCTTACTTCCTTCTTACATTTATAACCCAGTCTCTCTATACATGTCTCTGTGTCTATTTCGGCCAGCACTTGTTTAATTTGTTATATTTAATAGTTTTTTAGTTTTTGCTTGTTGATTTGAAGATTTTAAAGGGATTGGTGTGTGCAAGTTATTTTCCATCTTAATTGAATTATATTTGTGTATTGTGCCCTGACATTCTGAGTTACCAGTAAACTAGTCACATCTCTTACTACTTTCCTTTTATAATTTTACACACACACATATATATATAAATAATAAATTTTATCCTCTGTACATCTTTTAAAACTTGCCAGCCTTTGGGCTCTGATATTGATGTGACTGCAGTTTTTCCGTTTTTCAGTGTATCTGTGAAGGGGTTTTTTATTTGGGGGGGGGGAGGGGTGTAGGAATTGGATGTGGCTAGTTTAAAAGTACATGAAGTTGTGTCTACTAATTTATCCTAACCATCCTGAATCAACAGAGAAACCTCAGTGTATGTGTACCAAGCAGTGATCCCATAAAAAGAATTCTTCAGAACTGTATTCTGCAAAAATTTTATTTCACTAACCAAACACATAATGTACTGATGTGGATTACTTACATTATTATTAACAATGTCTACAATGGGAATAAAATTTGTTCAACACATAAATGAGCATAAATTGCCTGGCCTTTTGTTGCTCTACACTGTGAATATTAACTTCCAGGTATATTGTTGTTTGTATTAATATGCATATTTTATGCCTATCATATTCTGTGTTTTTTTCAAGAGATATAATATATTCATTTAAATTTTCCCGCACAACACATTGTTACTGTCAGTTAACTTAAGGGCAAGTATATAGTTCAGTATTGTTATGTTACTGAAGGATTAAGTGGACTCCATATTCGGTGTATCAAATGCAGAAACAGATGATGCAGTGTGTACTTTCTCACTTTATTTGTTAACATAAATAACACTACAAGTTTATCTTCAGAAGTTCTTCGCCTTGGCATATATCATCATTCAAAATTTATTTGTCTCACAGACACCAGCTGCCATATCTGGATGTGCTTCGCAGAAACTGATGTTAGTATTGACCATTGAGTGTTTCATTTTTGGCTTGTTTAAGTTTCAGATGCTTCTAGCACAATTTCTCAAACATATTGTGTGATAACTAACCACCAGCCTAAATACTTTGTAAGATATGTGCAAATTTCCACATTTATTTTCACTCTGTATTTGCAGGACCTATATAGTTTTCTGATGAAGACAAGTTTAGGCTTTTGCTTAACGCAGGTATGTCAGATTTTAGTATGTTTTCATTTTGAAAGGAGGAAGCAACTACACTGCATCATGTACGTGATGAGCATGAAAATCAAATGTTAAAAGTTTTAATCCATTGCTCCAGTGAATAAGAATATGCACTATTGATCTCTGATTTCAGTGCACACTGTGGCAACAACATACAGGCATATGGTTGCATGCAAAGTATGACAGGGTACAATATTATATAAAGGTAAAGCTCGCACTAACAGGCCATGACGGCCCAGTGGGGTAGTAGAGGTATGGCTGTGATCGTTCTTTAACCTCGGTGTTAGATGGGATGGGTAGTTAACACCACACTCCAGATGCTTCACCTGTGGGAAAGAGGCCTGGTACCCATTTTTCAGGAGGCTGGATTGGTGTCTGGGCCAGTCTGTATGGCAGAGAAAATACAGTATCATATAGTAAGTAAAAGTATTGTAAAGTTTTGTAGTACAGTAAAATGTGTTGGAAGGAATATACCTCTAAATTAAATTATGACTGCCAAATACCTAGAATGTAGAACTAATAGAAGTTTTTGGAAATTACACTGGGCAGAGCTGTATGATAATGTTTTCAAGTTTTCACTCTAACATTTTTACCTGTTAGTCTAATGTAACAGCAATAGTAATTGATCTATTGGCAACTGAAATAGCATAGGCGGCTTAGTACCAAGTTTCAACTCTGTTAGGAGCAGGATTTTATGTACCTGTCCAGGCTGGTCCCAAGGCCCATTCAGCCTCCTTTACAATGGGTACCAAGTCTTTTTCCCAGGGTAAAATAGCCAGGGCATGGTGTTGCCTTTCCACCCCCATCTAGCACCAAGGTTAAAGGCAATGTAGGACTATACCTCTGGGTCTTCATGGCCTATTATAGGATGAACTTATTTTTGGTAATTAATCTGTCATCAAAGGTAAACAATATGCAAGGGTATTACCGTCTTAACACAACTATATTGTCAGATACATATAAATATCTCAACTACATGTTTATATGTATCTAACAATATAGTTGTGTTAAGATGGTAATACCCTTGCATATTATTTACCTTTGATTAACCAACACAACGAGGATGACTCACCTTGAAGAATCTGTCATCAGTTCATCTATTAAAATGCATTACTGTAACAGCATACTTTGAATCTTTTGTTGAATGCTGGTGATGAGACATGAAAGCTAACACTGTGAATGGTACCCATGAGCTGTGTTTCATATATTCATTAGAGGTGATCTGTTACTCCATTAATTCCTGTCTTAGCATGAACCTTTCCAGCTTCTAGTCTCCATGTATGCAAGCGAAGCTTTGGTGATACTACAAATTAGCACTCATTTGTCTACATACGATCCTTAATGTCTTGTAATAACTAGTCATTTACAACTGTTGCTATGTTGTGCTATGAATTGGCTCTGTGTTAACCAAATACATATTCTCCAACTTTTTGTAGTTACCATTTTCATTATGCGGAGTTTAAATTATAAAGTATTTACATTTTATCTTTATAATTTAGGGAGAGGGGTGACAAAAGCTTCCAAGGTCACTGATAGTGTCAAATGAAATATCTGCATTATTTAATATTCAGAATTTGGAGTCATCATGAAGGTATGATGACTGATACTATTTATACTATTGATACTGTTAATTAGTACCTGAGATTTATCATCAGAAAAGAAGATTGTTTCAAATCTAAGGCTGCAGGGTGTAGGCTTATGTATGCCAGCATAACATACATAAATTCTGTTGTTCAGTACCTTTGTTTCATAGTATTTCTGGTACCATAGGCCCCTTATATCTTTTCAACCTGTCTCTTAGTGACACCTGTTTAAATGTTAGGTAATTTTTTAATTCATAGTAGGTCATGTGGAATATGTTAGGATAGTGTTCTTTTCATATGTGGGCTCACTTTCCTAGTAATGTTAGTAGGAAATAATATAAAACAATTAAGGTAAATAGTAATAATAATATAGTGTACACTCTGGGTGAGTTTAGTAAGATGAGGGTTAACTTGTATATTTTTGTGTCACTTAACTCATTTGTAGAAGGATACCAGGGCTGAGTGCATGTTTGTGGTTGAACATCTGTATGCCCCTTATGCAGGTATGTTAGGGATGCACAGTAAATGACCATTGATAGTGGTATAAGGCTGGTCAGACACCCACCCAATTTTTTTCCTTGCCTCCTTGAAGTGACAAAAGGAACCATCTTATATGTCCCTTCATTTCTTCAGAGTTCAGAAATGCACTGGAATCTGTAGGGACATTACCTCACATTGCCTTTTAAACTATATGTTTACTGTTTTTTAATCACAGCTATGTACATTGGATAGATAGTCTTGCTCAGTATATAAAAGTAAAACATCCTAAGAGCCATATAATCAGTGACCATAGTTGACATTTGCACCCCTTGTCCAAAATCGCTTGTCTTGCTTGCTGGATTGGTGATGGGTTCATACTACTTGTTCTTTTTCTGTCTTGCAATCCATTCGTTTTCCTCTCCTCCAATCTACCCCATTTGCTCCATGACTCAACTCTGTCAACAACTCAAAAATGCCATACTGAACAACACATCAGTTGGAGGCAACCTTCTTTTATTAATCGCGAACCCAGGAATGATCCGGACGGAGGTGACTTGCGCGCATTGTGGTGCACACCTGGGTCATGTGTTCAATGATGGTCCAAAACCTAAAGTAAGAAGATTCTGCATCAATAGTGCATCTCTCAATTTTCATCCGGCAGAGGGAAGTTCAACTGCAGGAGAAGATGTGACCATGAATGGCCAGTAACAATTGTCAATTTACTTTTATCAGTTATTTTCACTTTGTAAATAGTACTGATAGAAATGTTTTTAAACATTGGCTTATATTAAAGAATTAGGATATTGTTTAACATTTTTTACCTATAATAGCAGTCTGTTTAGAAAAATTAATACCTAGAATGAATATGATATTATCCAGCCTAAAAAGCACTTGACTGTCAGAGGTTTATGACACTTATATTGTGAATTGAGTTGTTTTTCAGTGTACAGATTATATATTTCATGACCCCAGTAATACAGAAGTGAGATATGTGTTACAGTACTACAGTGGCTTCGTTAATCACTAGGTACTATGTCTGAAATTTTTCTCAGTATTTTGTTTGGTTGTGGTTTGCTTTGTTTGGTGGCATATTCATCTGTTGCTGTACACATCACTTACCCTGCAGTCTGTAAAGAAGTCATCCAGCATGGTAAACTTCCCATCGAATTAAGTAGTAATTTGCAGATTTACCACTTAGAAGGGGGAACTGTTTCACAAAGAGATTACTGTCTGTTGTCAGTAATTAATCCAATTAGTTTTATACACATTCGTAGTCCATATGATCTATCAGTTTAGGTTCCAACAGACAAATGTAGTTACTCATAAAAATGACCGTAAAAATGAAGATTCAAGCCTTCTGGGGTGTTACTACACCTGGTCATTAGGTATAAGTATCCATCATTCCAAAGGATTGTAGTGCCTTCATCTTCAGATCTGAGCGATCCTAGAAGGGGCCCTTCAAAACATGATGACCTGTTCACCTAGCAACACAACATAACATCCAAAATGCTTGAATCTTCTGTAGAAATGCTGTGAGAGCCTCAAATCTTGTGACTTTGAATAGGTCATTAAAACTTTCAAAGTATGTTACTCGTGATAATGTCACAAGTTTGTCATGGCCAGAGTTGTCAATTTTGTGTAACGTAAAATATCAAATGGATTTGCTTCAGGCACTGTTTCACTAACATTAACCTGAGATGAAAAGTGTTACAGCCACTACCCAACGTTAATGACACTAATGGTCTGGATGCAAAGAATGTACATTGTAATCTCAAGGAGGTAAGTAGTGTTTATTATTGAATCCCTAGTCATGTTTAAATATATCTGTACTTTTTCTTCTGTCAAGAATTGACAGATACCACGAGGATGAATGTATTCCTGTTTTCGTTGTTATAAACATCTTAGTGTTTGTATTTTATGTGGGGCACCATTTTTCTTATGTGTCCTGTATTATCATATTTACGTATATGAACAGTCGGATAGCTGCTGTGTTCCATATTTTGAAATCTGAATTTCATACTGACTGAAATGATGGTTCTTGGAAATAAGTCTGTATATAAGCTGTATCTGCTTATGCAGGAGCCGTGATGAAGCCAGTAATTAACCAGTGCATAATACAGTAGAGCCTCATTTCTTTGGACTGTATGGAGGAAAGGGCTGTCTGATCAGGTGATTATTCAAAAGATTAGGTGAATAACATATTGCGTCAGTGATGAAAAAATGTTACAAAACAATGTCTGTATGCATTTACTGTACTGCAGTTTGTGTTGCAGTGAATTGTTTTTATAATAATAATAATAACAACAACAACACGGTCCTAAGAAAACAGTACTTGTAATGAGTAAAAGTAGATTTGTACAGAACCAGTTATTCTGAATTACTACCAGATACCTGTTTCTAGGGAATGTAGTTTCAGAAGTAGATGCTGTGTCATGGAATGTATCCATTTTCACCTGTGTAAAGATGCCTTTAATTTGCACTAGTATGGAGCAATCTACACTTTTTTTCACCCATGGAATCACAAGGCAGATTATATGAATGGACATCTCCAGGATATTACAGACTGCATTCAAGAGCCACCTCAGAACAGCATGGTTTGCAGTCCCATTTGGGTGTGGAGGGGCAAAGGCTGCTGCATGCCAGTGAAGTCCATACAGTCAAGGTTTTACTGCATGAAATTTTATCATAAGAAAGCATTCTGATATTATTTTTGGGCATGAGCCAAATGGGTATTATTTATTACTACTTTTGGTATCGTGGGCCAGGTAGCTCAGTTGGTATAGTGACTGACTACAAGCTGGATGGTCCGGGATCGAATCCCGGTGAGGACGAGATTTTCCACCCGTCCAGACCAGCCCTGGGACCCGCCCAGCCTCCCGTACGATGGGTACCGGGTCTATCCCGGGGGTAAAGTGCAGCTGTGGCGTGCTGCTGGCCACTCACCCCCTTCTAGTGCCGCATTCATGGAAGAGTAGAGCTATACCACTACCCACCCTCTGTGCCACACCAGGCCTGCAACGGGATCACTTTACCTTTTACCTTTTTTTACTTTTGGTATCAGGGATCATAATGAAATGCTACAAAACATTGGTGTATGTGTGTCTAAAATAAGTGCATTTTGTGTTTCAACTTACAGTTAACACCCCTGATTTCTAGTGTACTCTCTCGTGGGGAGACGTGGGCTTATGAGAATACCATTCTGTATGTGTCCTCTGCCTCAGCTTTTGAAAGGCTGTACCATTGTTCTTTGCAGTTAGTGACTGGACCCTCACTATGAAGGCCCAGGTTTGAGCCCAGGCCAGTGTATGTGGGTGTTTGTAAGTTGTCATGGTAAACACTATAGCTGTGTTCTGTCTGTGGTACAGGGTGATGCAAACAAGCACAGTTGTCATAGTTACCGAGTGTGTTGTCTGTGATGTATGTACAGAAGCAGAAGAAACAGTGATGTTGAGCATGCAAGACAATATAGCAGAATCAGATCACATTAATTCTTGGTTTACTAGATGAATAAAGAAACAGCCAAGGATAAGTCATGAAGTAGTGCGTGAATGTTATGATAGCTGCTCATGTAATTGATTCTGTGTAAGGTACATGCAGAGGAAGAAGGAAGAAGTTTAACAACAAGCAGCGTTACTTGATGTTATCACTTATCCTCCGCCTTTCTCCTCATCAGTGTTTAGGTTGCTAGTACAAGACTGATCAAATGCCTCTGCTGTTTCTTTATTTGTCAACTGTTTAATTTATAAAGTGACCACTATACAGTACCACATTTCTGAATAATAGAAAACTACTTAATAGGAATAAAATGAACCAGTTTCTAATGTCACTGCAGTTTATTTAAAAAAAAATCATGGCCAGGGACAAACACTTTGGCTGTTAGTTATAATAAAGATTATAGTTTTGCCAATGGGAATTTCAGTATATTGATAATGGGACAGGTTTTTTATGAAAACTCCAGGTTTTCCCTGTCTGTGTCATGCCACTCATGCTCCATAATCATGTTTCATTTATCTACCACTAGTTCTATTTAATCTTAACAACTGACACTCTCATTAAACAAACATCTGTCTGTTTCCTGTGTTTCCATCTCTGTCAACTTCTGAACCAGCAGTCCAATTTTTTTTTTTTAAACTTGGTGTGAAGGTTGTGCCATTGGAGGCAACAGTGTCCTTTTTAATTTCCTACTCTCAGTAAGAACAACATGGTACACTTACAGACCTCTGAGACAGGAATGATAACGGGTATCACTTATGATCATGAAATGATGTTGGTACTAGATCTTCAAAAATGCAGATTTGTTTCAAGTATTTTTTTTTTTTGTAGAATTAACATGGCAACAATGTAAAACCTTTTCTTAGATCTCAGTTTATTGATAGTACCTAGTGATTCCCTGGAGCTAGGCATATTAAATCTTCCATGGAAATAGATCGTAAACATATGCATATTTTATGCATGAAATGCTGGTTGAAATTCAGCAGCTGCAATTATGGTGAAGATATGAATTTTTGAGGTTGTATCTTACAAATCTTGATCACTTAAATTAAATATGACCACATACTAAAACAGCTCTTCATGCTTTGAAGTCACAGCCTAGTCATGGAAACTATCAAACATGCTATGTGGGGTGTGATGTCACAACCCCATAATGGTGGCAACCAGGGTACAGCATCAAAACTTCATAACTCTAGCAGATATGGTTTGACGTCACACCAGAGTAAACGTGGAAACTTGTCACAGTAGCAGTGAAGTTTAATACACACCATGGTATACCTCACATTCAAGGGTGTAACTCACATACAGTATTTATGTAACTTATATTTTAACACTTTTGTTATTTTTTGTTAGCAACTGTATACTCTGTATTGAAAATTATTGCTTTTTTTGTACCAAGGTCTCATTGTCAACATCAGTTGCAGTTACTTGCAGTTCTGTATTGTCAACATCAGTTGCAGTTACTTGCAGTTCTGTTATATATGTGTTGACAAGTCCCCTCACCATAATTTTAAACTTCAAATGCAGATGTATAATATGTTTGGATATGACATCTTCCCAACTTCAATATAATGCACAGGTGTTAATTTGTACAATGTAAATAAACATGTTTATATATGTTAGTAGTAGTTAAATTTGTAGACTATTATTTGTATTGTGTAGTGTGAAATATAAGGAGGCTGGTTTTGGAAGAAGTGTTGTTTATGGATTCATGGATGAGAAGATGCTGGGAATTACTGGTTTACTGCATAAATTACATTTTTGCCAGAAAAATTAAAGAAGAAATAGAGAAAGTAGTCTCCAGTAGTGTAAGCCTCTGTGCAAAAGTGTTTCACTACACATATCAGAACTGAAAGGGCGATGTGGGATAGTGTATAAAATAAATGCACCACAATGATTACTTTCTGTTCTGAAGAAAGGAAAGATGCTACATTATGTGGACGTTTTGCATTCATATGCAAGTAATTGATTGTATTATCAGTTATTGGATATATCTACACCCAAAACACTGGAAGACTGATAGTTATGGAAAATGTTTTGTGCTCAGGTCATGAGTCCCCCACCAGTGTTGCATAAATAGAAGGGTGAATTAGGGCAGTGTGTCAGTTCCATAGGTTGTAGTTGTAAATACATAAAGCTGTTAACATGAAAAGGCCATTATCCCACTTGATTTTTTGCAAAAGGAACCAAGTTAGATCTCTGGTGAACATCACCTTGAACATAAGGATTAATTATAACATTTTAATTATAGCTCACAAGACTAATTTCAGACGGTGTCTGTTTTTCTGCATAATAAATGTAATCTTCACAATTATTACTGGCTGATTTAAAAGGGAGACTGAAACAGAAATGAGAGCTGTAGCTTTTCAGGATGGAAGTTCCTGCAAATACAGTTACACCCTTTATAAAAAGGATCGCAATTCAAAGTTAAATGTAACTCCTACCACTAAGGAAATGTCATATCATTTCAACTACTAAGGTCAGTCAGCTAAAGATTGTTCAGAAAACAGTTAAATTAAAGCCACATATATGTTTTCATAATACAAGTCCGCAGTATCTAGTCATCACTTTTGAATGGAAGTTGATGAACAGACAAAAGAGTTTTGGGTAAATGCATGTTTAATTTCCTTCTATTCAGATAGTCCATTTCATTATTGTAATTCACAGTTTAAGTTTTTCACAAATCCTGTGCAGTTGTTTCCTGCATGCATGTGTATATAAGGGTCTGGGGCATACACGTTTTGTTTCTTGAAGATATTTATATTTATTTCGAATATTTAGCTGTTTTCCTTCCATGTGTGTTGTATTATGTTGAGCATAATTGTAACAGAACATGTACAGCTGTTGAAGCATTTGTATAATAGTTAATTATTATTTTTCACATTGTGACTGTGTTTGTGTGATGCAATGAAGTACTGTTGCATAACAAAATGGCGAGGAAGATGGGTACTTGAAAATTTAATTTATAACATGCCAACAGTTGCAAATATGGTTCTATTTTATTGTGTCATTGAAGTAAGAGAAACAGTTTCTTACAATCTCTGGTGAGGTATTGCCCCCCCCCCAAGGTGAGACACCCCGTGTGTTCATTTTATTTAATGTATCATATCAAGACTATGTACAGAATCCTGAATTTAGAATAGTGTTAGGACATCTAAGGTTGCATATTTTTCATTTATATAGTTACTGTTGTTAATATTTCGATAATTGCATCAAGATGGGTGCTGAAACAGTAGCTTGAAAGTAATTCAAAATATAGCATGGAGAGTGAAATTGTATTTTGTCAGGTGTGTGGAAATAAATTTAATGTGAGAAGTATCAGCTGAAACAACATTAAAACACAAGTGCCCATGTAACAGCAAGAAAACATTTAAGTACCTGAAGACAAACAATGACACTGAACAGTGAAAACTTTCTGAAATCAGTGCTTTGTGTTGTTTTTTGTGATCTTTCTGAAACAGTGGTGAATGCAAACATATTTTGCATTAATATGAACAGTTAGTGTATATGATCTTTACTGGAGAACTGTTGTAAGCATTGTCCCACAAGATTTGACACCAAGGTGTGTATGGATTAGTGATCAGTTTGGTGGGCTATGCTATTGAATTTTGGAACTTTTTTACCTTTCATATGATGCTAGAAACTGCTTAGCATCAAGTGATTGGATGATATGCTACATAAATTTTGATTTAGAAATGAAACAGCAAATTAAAGCTATTCCAAGATCTGCCATTTGCCAGGGATTCATAAGGATAAACACAAGGAGCTTGGTGATTCTCCCATATTTGAACCAGCAGTGCCAACTCCTGAGTTGTAAGTTAAATCTGAGGCAGGTTGCACCACAGAACTGCATCTCATATTTATGATGTACCAATTTTATGTGATGTAGAATTAAGCAAGTGTTCAGTCCTTCGATCTGCAGGAAATTGATAAAATTTACAGGATAGTTTGTGTTCTTAATGTGTTTTTGTAATTCCCCAGCATTGATGTAAAAGTGATGCTAAATTTGTGTGCAATCACCTAATCCTTGATCTTGAGAGGAAATTACTTTTAAATCATGCATATATAGAACAGCAGGAAGATTGGGGGTAGGTTATTTTACTTGCAGTCCATGCATGTTGTACCAGCATATATTACAATCTTATGTGGATTCATACAGTAAATTCCCACACATGTAGTTACATTGGTAGGCATGTGCCATCTCTGAAGTTAAATGTTTATTATAGGATATCCAGTGTTTGAATTTTATGTTGTTTTATTGCTATATCAGTTTCAGTTTAAAGGATGATAAAGCTGAGCAGAGATCTCCTTTGGTTTTCCTTTAACAGAATTCATGCTTCAGCAACCACATGAAAGCTCTCATACTGCCAGTATTGTAGCTTAGGGATAAAGCTAGAAATTTGATTATCATTGGGTCATAGTTGTTATAAAAGAATTCTGTCATGAACACATCAGTATACAACCTTATTAATGGCATGAGTAATAATGAAAAATATGAGTGACATATTTTAACCCTAATACAATTTCCTTACAGTTGTTTATAAAACTTAACATCTCTCTTCATGGGAATATGACCATGCTAATCACAACTGATAATTGCATATTGCAATTTTCATATCGGATTTAGAGCATTTTGGTGCTGACACATTCATAATGGATTTTACTGCATATGATGATATAATGATTTTTCTGTTAATCAGTGTTAACAGTGGTCAGTGACCATGTCACTACATTCAACACAGATGCTTTGTAACATAAGAAATATGTGTATGCTGTGACATTGAGCCATTTTTTAAAAACATGAAGAAATACTCTGAGTTTCAGTCAGTTTTCATAGTGTTCATTCCTTCAGGGGTGTTTGCTTTTGTAATGCATATGTATTTTTATTTATTGTTAACTCTTAAGGAGGTAAATAATCAAATAAGATATAAAATTTTGTGTATGCTACTTAAGTTAAAATGGGGTGAAGTTTTCCGATAATGAACTATTACAGTTGAAACTGAAACGTGTGTTACTGAAGTTCTTGTGTGTGTGTTTATATATAAAAGTTTTGTATCAAAGGAGGGATTGCATTTAAGATGTGCTTAATACAATTTTGTGAGTAATGACAGTTTAAAAATTTTTTTCCCCATATTTAAGTTTCCATCATCATGGGTTTTGATAACCAGTCTTAATGGCTAGACATGCTAATTTTACTGTGAATTAATATTCTTTGCTCACCCCTTTTAAATGTACGGAATTCTTTGCATCTTATTGCTGATTTTCTAACAGGTTTTCCCTTGTGTTTACTGAGTCAACATCATAAAGTTCTTGAATCCTTACTCATCATCAATTTTGTCTATGTTTATAAAGTACTAATGCATAATTTTCTTTTTGAAACTCAACCAATAGGATATTTTAGCTTCTTGTATGTGGTGGTAACATTGTGTGGATTACGGAATACAGCAGTGCTTTGTGTGTAACATTATGTTCCTGAAATAACTGCTGAATTCTGTGAAAACCCCCACTATTTAAGGAGTGTTTGCATAAACAACTTTTCAAAACTGTTATACTAATGGTGAAATAAAATTTATTTTTTCAACAATTTCGTCTTTTAAATTCTGCAGTTTTCCTGGCTAGAGTGTAATGGCGGCTACAACTTCCGCCAAAGATTATAGTGGGCACATTTGCATCGAAAAGTCTGTTCACTTCCCTGCTATCGGGCACCGGCTTTGGTACTGTCGTAGGTGGCATGGGAAACCAGTTAATTTGTGACAGAACAAACAACTTTGTTGGCGTTGTAGCTATGGTCATGTTTGCGTGTAATGTAAACTAATGGTATTTTAGGAATAATACGTGTTTTGGAGCGTAAGAAGCCCGAAACGAAGTGTTTTTGTTTGAAAGTAATCTAACCTTGAAGTATGAATTTGTTAAATTCACGAAAATGTGAACGGGTGTTATTCAAGGTTCATTACGCGTAGTGTACGTGCAATGCATGACGTATTACTTGAGCTGTGATGACGTACGTATAAGAGTGACTTGTCATATTACGGGCGTCCGGTGACAACCAGCGTGTTGAGTGGAGTGGTAGATGGTTAGAAGTGAAAAAGTAGATTAGTCTTGTTCAGAGGTTTTGTATTCTGTTCACAACATGGGAAAGATAAAGGTTGGGCCGGTTGTCGACATTCTTGGAGATGAAATGACAAGAATTATATGGGATTTAATTAAGGATAAGCTCATTTTGCCATTCCTCGATATTGAACTTCACACGTATGATCTTGGAATTGAATACAGAGACAAAACCGATGATCAAGTCACCATAGACTGTGCAAAAGCCATACTGAAGTATAACGTAGGCATTAAATGTGCAACAATCACCCCCGATGAAAAACGGGTGGAAGAATTCAACTTAAAGAAAATGTGGAAGTCACCAAATGGTACAATTCGAAACATATTGGGAGGTACGGTGTTTCGTGAAGCCATCATATGCAAGAATATTCCTCGACTGGTGACAGGCTGGAACAAACCGATCATCATAGGGCGTCATGCACATGCAGATCAGTATAAAGCTACAGATTTTGTTGTCCCTGGTGCAGGTAAGCTTGAGCTTAAGTGGACCCCTGAGAGTGGTAATACAAAAGAAATTGTTCACACTGTTCATGAATACAGTGGGCCTGGTGTTGCACTGGGAATGTTCAATACTGATGAGTCTATTACTGCATTTGCTCATTCATCATTTCAGTATGCTCTAGATAGGAAATACCCTCTGTATTTGAGTACCAAGAACACAATCTTAAAACAATATGATGGAAGATTTAAGGATATTTTCCAGGAATTATATGACACTAAGTACAAGCCACAGTTTGAAGCACTAGGCATTTGGTATGAACATCGACTTATTGATGACATGGTGGCATATGCCATGAAGTCAGAAGGAGGTTTTGTGTGGGCGTGCAAGAACTATGATGGAGATGTGCAGTCTGATGCTGTTGCTCAAGGATATGGTTCTCTTGGGCTGATGACTTCTGTGCTAGTATGCCCTGACGGCAAAACTGTAGAAGCAGAGGCAGCTCATGGAACAGTTACACGTCACTACCGCTTCTACCAGCAAGGGAAAGAAACTTCTACCAACCCTATTGCTTCAATCTTCGCATGGACTCGAGGATTAGCACATCGAGCAAAACTGGATGACAACAAACCACTAGCAGATTTTGCAAACAAACTAGAAGCAGTCTGTGTGGAAACTATTGAGGCTGGTTACATGACAAAGGACCTTGCAATTTGTATTAAGGGCATGGCTAATGTTGAGAGTTCAGATTATCTGGAGACATTTGCATTTCTAGATAAGCTAGCTGAGAATTTGAGGAAGAAGCTGGAAGCATGACTTTCTGTAAAAGTAGGACACAGTAAACTGTGATCATTATTTTTATCTATATCCACTCCTTGTATTTCTTTTATAAACTGATGGCTTGTCTGATCAAGCATGTTCATGGGAGATTTAAAAAGGTTTATATATGGGTTAGTATTGAAGAAAGCATTTACACTTATGTTGATAATTTTTGTACCATGGTTAATTTGTGTTAGATTGGCATTGGGTATATTTAAACATTTTATTTGTTGTTACAAGATTCATACTTATATAATGCTGTTATGTTACATATGTGGCACAGAGTGTCAATATTCTACTTACTGTTTTGATTTTAAAAGGCCTTTGCAATATGTTGATATTTTAGTAATTATTTTTTGCTTATTTAACGCCAAAGTCATAACGAAGACTGTATAGCATTATACAATATGGTGATTTTGTAAAAAAAATTAATTGACGAGGATGTGAAAGAAAGTATTTGTGACCTAATATGAAGTACACTTGCCTGGAAGGAGTCAGGAAAACAACAGAAATCTTCAGCATATCTGGTCTCCAGGCTGAGGATTGAAGCCACAACTTCTGCATACTTGCAGGATTTCTTCAAGCTGACTAACTGCATATTTTAATATGGGTAATGGTTCCAAAACAGTCTGTTCTAATGTAAATGCTGCTATTCCTGTGCACTAATAGAATTGTGATTCTTTAGAGTTCCAGAGGTTATCAAATCCTTTGAAGAAGCAGTGTTGAATGTTGTCAACATTTTACTCTCCGTAGTAGTTCAGTTCAGTTTATTCAATTCCATCAAATCCATTACAAGTCTATGAGACCTATTGGATATAGAACTAGTCATAGTACAATATATATGGAGATACTTATGCATAAAGATTCAATTTACAAAGTAACAATTATAATTTGAGCTGGTAATAAAATTACATTAATATATGGTTATTTGATTGATTTAATTGATATTATTGGTCAATCTGTTTCCACAATTGCATTTGATGCAGACCTCGTTATTAAAATATGCATAATCGTTATATATTGTATGTGATAAGAGAATGGAACATACCTTTTTGTGGAGAGAATTCTGTGTACTGTACTGCTTACCTTGCGTACAGGAAAGGAAGCTGCAGGTTGGAGTGGGTTTCAATACCACTGCCACCTAAGTTTATTCACCTATTTATTATGAATGTCACCATTCTTGCAAAATTGTATTTTAATGCATGATTGTATTCTTAAATGTTTGTATGTTAAAAAACACAAAGAAGTTGAATTGAGATATAATGTTTTAGTAGGACATTACCAGGACAGATTTTGGGTGATTTCACGTTGGTAAAGCTTTAGATATAATCCCCAGGGTTTTGACTTACTTTAGTCTGGTAGGTGTTGTTTCTGCCTTGAAGAGACAGAAGCTGAATGTTGCTCTGGAATGTTAATCACCTACTAGACTACAAGGTACCATAACCTGTTCTTGCAAAATATTTATCTGTGAAATGTTTTTCCTGTATAATGACTGTGAAGGTAGTGGATTTGCTATGCATATTACACACCTGTAATTAATTCAATCACCCACCATATGGGGATGCTTTAAAACAAAATTGTAGATTTTATGCAACTACTGGGTAATAGAAAGTGATTTTCTGCAGCATTACACACGTGTAATATTTTATTCACCCACCATTTTAATTAATGTGTATTCCATATATATTTATATGTATGTATGTGTGTGTGTGTGTGTATGTGTGTGCACACATGCTTGCATATGTGTGTGTATGCATACTTGTACAGGGTTGCACAAATTTTTCAAAAGTCTGGGAGTCACCTCAAAATTCAAGGTGTCATTAGGATAACATGAAGCAAGGTCCATACTGATGACCAACAAATACTAGTAGCTACAGTACACAATGTAGTTGATGTTGTGACCTGGTGCCCAGGATTTGTTCACCCTTTTGTGTGCTTGTGTTTGTATGCAGTTTGCCAGGAAGAATCAGCCATCCACAGGAAGACATTGTTTAGATTATGTAAAAAAAAAAAAACAAATGTACCTTATCCATAGTTGGTCATGGAGATGCTGATGAGATAAGTTTTAAAAAATAAGAGCTGTTGTACATTTATTAAAACTTTAAGGAATTTGTACTTTCTATGATTTTAACACCATTGTTTACCATCTGATTAATGTTTGGATGACATTAAGCCATTAATTGTGCTATAAAACTCGCACTAGTTGCACAATAATCATCCTTGCGGTTCCAAGTACTGTACGTAGCATGAAGTGCCCTGCATGTGTCTTAGCTTGGCTGTCGTCAAGGTTGGATGTGCGCAGTGTGTAACACCTCATGTAACACGGGTGTAGTTCATGGAATTGTACAAAGACTAAATTTTTCCCATGTTATTGTCTCCATAACTGTTCAGCTTTGAATATAGATGCATTTGTTATGTCAGTGTAGATTAACCTAAGGCATGTTATCCTGGGCAAACTCCTCCTGGTACATTCTGTATATATGATAAGAAACCTGTTTTAGAACCTTATAGAGGATCTAAGGATTGAAGGACTTTGCAAGAAAAGACAGAGTATGCTGAAGACTATGACAAATACTGTTCTGAAAGTGTTATGCACAGAAATTAAAGTTTCAGTAATATTGCCTTAGTGATCTCAGATCATTTGAATCAAATATTAAGTGTTTCATCGTTAAGTTGTGGCCATATTAAACAGCCTGAATGGTCTATAAGAATTGCGAGTGGAGTGTGTCATTCCTGCTAATATGAAGCATTGTAACTGGCGTATTTTTGCACATCCAAGAGACTTTCATCTTGTTGCATCTGATCCCAGTGACCACCGTACCCAAGGGCATTTTACTTAGTGCTCTGAAAAGTGTTTTTGTATGCTTATTTGCTAACTGTGAGATCCAGGTTCTAGCAGTGGTGTTGTACATTAAAGATTCATAGAATGTTATGCCATATCAATTGGTAAACAGTACCAATGTTTTGAAGACACCATTGTACTTCAAAATGTCATTAACTATTTAGCAGTCAACATAGCATAACATCCGAGAAGTAATGACTCTTTGTTTCTGTCACTGTTTGTTGGCGGTACATAGTGACTTTGCTGATTTAACCAAATCTCTTCCTTAGTAGTACGATTTTTAAATGTTTAGATGTCAAGATGGTACATTGAATGAGGAACTGTTTGAGAGTTGCAGCTGTATTGACAGGAGAAGACAGGGTACCCAGCTCTTCATAATCAGTTTGCACTTATCCCAAGGGATCCCATTCATCCCATTTTTATGGACATCAAAGAACTCTATCCTGGTGTCCTGTAAAATTTTCTTTCATGATGCCCAATGTCCTGGTTTTTTTCACGTCATTTATATATGACATTTCTGAGAATGCACAGGAACATCTTGAGTTCCCCACAGTGGGAGAAAATGTCTAAGAAGGTAGAAACAGCCATCAGCCAGCCACGAACAGGAAGGAACAGGAGAGAGAGAGGAACATGGGTAAGTTAGTGATTATAGATTGTGGACTAAGTGTCTTGAGTTTTAGTATTCATACTATTATTGATTCATCTTTTTTTTATGTGTATGTCATAAATATTTGAGCTATCTCATAGTAATATTAATAATTACTATTATTTTTATTGTATGACAGGTTAAACATTTTGTTTTCTATCTCCACCATCGAAGTGTTAAATGGCCCAGTTTTTTTTCAGTTGGGATCCCTACCTAGACCTAATTCATGAGGAATGTTCTGAGATGATCATAGATTTTAAAATTTGCAAATAATGTAATGGACATTGATGCCTGCTGTAATAATGCAGTGTAGTTACATGCGTATGAATGAAATACATTCATAATACAGATTAAAATGATGTGTTCCTAAAGCATAATGGTTCCAAAGAGATGATGTGCAACATGGTGCCACAGATAAACCTTTCAAAGTGGGTTGTGGGTAGCGTATTATAAGGTACCTGGAAAGAAATAAGGGAAATTATGGCTGTGGATGGTGGGTATATTTCAGGTTCAACCTTTCTTACCACAAGATGTAAAGAATACCTGCTACTAAATTTATTTCACCTGTCAGACAAAATGTTTGCAACCTTTGGTTTGTGTGTTGATTCATAGTGGCTCTTAGGGTATCAATTCTAGTCACAGTGTTTTTGTTTTAAATTATTTTGTGTTTTATTTTACCCTATTAATCATATTTATATGTATGAATTTTATGCACAAAATAGACTTGTAATGAGGTTATGTTCATGGCACTCCATCTGTCCATATATTTCAGAGTGAAACTTCTGAATTTGGTATTGGGGTCAGCACCCAACACACAAGTTAATTTTTGTTCATATTGGTTGAGCATAAACATACTTAAGATGAAGCTGGAATTTCCTTAGGCCATATGAGGTATTATAAAAACTTACTTGTTTGGAACATTTTTACTGTACTAACTATTTAATTAAATGGAAGGAAAAATAAATTATGATTCTTATGTAGCCTGAACAGTTGTGCCACAGTGCGTTTGTGATCATGACGTGACATGACTTTTCTTCTGTTCTTATGTCCGTGAAATAAACTACATAATTGAATGTTTAAAGAGTGAAAGATAATGGAAGATACAGTGTGTTGATGGGATAGAACAAACATATTTGAAGAGAGTTGCAGTGAGGCAGTTCAGCCAGTTTCAGGGAGTTTTCATTTACAAAATGTAAATGATAACTTTAGAGACATAAGGATACTAGGAGCAAATATCTGATGGTTATCTTGCTATAAGATGTGTCACAATTGCACTTCAATGTCATTGAGGACTGTAACCTAGTAATCAGTGGTTTTTGATAAAGGTTGTCTGGACTTGTTTAATCTCTGCTCATACCACCGTGATGCTAAAGAATTTTTTTACTTTTAAAACCTCTGAAGTTTCCATTGCTGTTCAAGAAACCAGGAGGCATCTCAGAACAGGACATCACAGATTTTCTGTGAAAATAGGTGCCAGGTAGGAAATTCAGGACCCAAGTTTTTTCTTCTTCTGTGGGTTTATGTTGTAACAACTGTCAATCTTAAAACTTCCACAGTTGCAGTTCCATGTTGTTTATATGTATGTCTAATAAATCACAAGATACTGATACACACAATATTTTTCCAAAATGGTATCACTTTTTGTGAATTTTTAATCTAAATAGCCCCCAAAACAAGAATTCAAAATTACAAAACCTTATGGTGAAGTGAAACGTTTCGTGCAACTCATTATTGAGCTTTAAAATGCATGCAGAATGAACCTGGGAAGTATCATGCACCACCTACTCTCTCTGAAGTTCTGCTCATTTTATCATTTTCTCTCTGTGGCGTCACGAAGCTTATAGTTCCTTCCACAATTTTTCATATTATGCTAAACTGATTTTGATGGTTAAACTATTGGTTCGTGGTGAAAAGCTGTTGAGTAACAAAGCGTGCTTCTTGAACTGTATTTTCAAGCAGAAAATAAGACAGTAAATGATATTTTTTTTCCAAAATTCTAGCTGCAAGGGTGACCAGGTTCCCAAGATTTGTTGAGCCCAATCTCAGGAGAGTTTGTGTAGACAGCATAAAGGTGTTTTGTTGAAATTGCAGTCCTTAATTTTGCAAATAGTATGTTTTTTTAAATTAGGTGTAGCATTGAAATTTCATGAAACAGAATGAAGCTTTCTAAAACATCTCCCGTTACAGATTTTTAAGCGTTTCATGTTTTAACCGTTCTGTATGGGATTTATTTGTTGATGAAACTTTCTTTCATCTTATGGGCATCATTTGATTAAAATCTTTGTAGTGAAGGTGTAGTGTTTTCTGAGAGGTGGGATTTTCATATTTAGTTTGGATGAAACATATAGTTGAGGTATGTAACTGACCATGTGATGCTGAAGTAAATGCATGGAGCCGTATCTACACACTGTGTAGTTATTTGTGGTGTAGTGTCTGAGCACAGGAACACACTTCCATCAAGTAGTTTTGTGGTTGTACAATTGCCATCATATTCTTAGCTGACTGGAAAATACATGACATCAGTATTGTCCATAGTAAATAAATTCCTACAACTGGGCTGCAGTATAAATGTTGTTTATTAAATAACACCAACATACATCATGATTTATAAAATCTTTCTGTATTTTGTCATGGTCCGTTAATGTCCATGGTAGGGTGATTTTTTTACGGCTTGTATAATGCAAACATGTAAACTCTTGTAGGTGATTACATTAAAATTACAGTTCTTATCATGTTGTTTAAAATGATTAATATATCATGTACATCATGTAGCAGCCCTTAAATTTTTTGTCCTGTTATGCAATAGGTATTTTTCAGAGTTCTTATGTGATTATAACTTATGCAACTGTTAAATTAAGAGTCATGTCCTTTGTATGAGATAACCAGTGAATCAAAGTTTCCTGATTGGCGCATACTTCCCCTCAGATGTCTGAAAAAATCCTGTGCCATGCTGAGTATATGCTCTACCTAGAACTACTGGATTGGGATTTCAGAGTGGCAGCTGCCAACAGGCCCAGCAAAATAGGAATTACTCTCCTCATTTGCATGTGATGATGGAAATAGATACACTTTGCGAAACATTCTACTTTACAAAAACATAAGAGGGTGGATATTGTTAAAAGTACCGGTCATGTGTGGTACTGTGTGTGTTTTAGGCGTTCTTTGCCAAGTGAACTGCTCCTCACATAGGCGTAACTTCCCTAATAACATGCGGGGAGGGGGGAGGTGTGCGCCAAATTCGACCATGGGTATTAGAACTATATTTTAAAAAGTGGGGGGAGATTGGGCTGAACCAGTCTCTAATATACATACGCACCTTTTCCCCACTCACCCCAATACTTCGGTGCGTTCGCAAAATTGCTTTGTCATGTCTATCCTTCCGTCCGTTTCTGTCCGCATGAAATAACATGGCTCCCACTGGACGGAGTTCATGAAATTTGGGTATTTTTCGAAAATCTGTCGAAGTTCAAGTTTCATTAAAATCTGACAAAGACAGGTAGTTGACGTGAAGACCTATGTACATTTGTGACATCTCGCTATATTCTTAGAATGAGACGTTTCAGACAAAAGTTATAGAGATCCCCCCCCCCCAAATTACGTCTGTGCTCCCCATGTGCCGACCATGTCTGTGATATGGCATCATCGGCTAAACTGTGATCAGATTTTCCCGAAATTCGGCTGAGGGGTCATTTACAAGAAATTGTCGAGGAAGCCAAGTGAGGTACAGCCAAGTTTACGACGCCTGGGTCGAGTAATCACAACGTCCGTCCCAAACATAAAATATGAATTTAAGAAAAAATAACTTTTTTTATTTCTGTTTTTGTGAATCAGAAATGTAGAAATTGTTGCACCCAAACAATTAAATTCATGTAGAATATTGCGCCTTACCGTGAACAGTGGGCTAGCTGCACCACTCAGCACCCAATTATGCCACTGGACAAGTGTGAGTTTTGTGGAAATCGGCTCGTTAACATCCATAAATAAATGAATTTCTGGCCGTGTTTTACGATTTCCTTGGCCTATTTTGGTGAATACCGGCGCAGGGAACGGCATAATTTATCTAAGGGCATATATGAAATTTGTATTTTCTGCATTTTGGGTCGCTTTGGGGGGGAGGGGGAAATCGGTACTGTAGGTGTTCACAAAACATAATTCAGTGAATCTTATGTGTGTTGGACCGTGCATCATCTTGATATTTGAATAAAGGTAGACCAACTTGATGACACTTGCTTTATTATGTCAATTTACTGTTCAACATGTTTCGGATGTTAATACATCCATCTTCAGGAGCTTGC
>Ga0131853_10003494_pt1 | contig 28170 bp, 20 predicted proteins | sample TergutLab28metaG_FD_92764 | JGI IMG/M metagenome (GOLD analysis project Ga0131853, IMG submission 92764) | Labiotermes labralis P1 segment gut microbial communities from Petit-Saut dam, French Guiana - Lab288 P1 (version 2) (version 2) | ecosystem: Host-associated > Arthropoda: Insects >...
CAGTCATGAAATTGGAAGTCGCGGCGGCTATGTTGATGTTCGCTTGAAAATGGATCAAATTACATCGTATGGCATGTGCTGGACGATGTTTACCCTGAACTTTGATACCTCGGTTCTTTCTAATCCAAGACTTTCACCAAGGATTGACCGCAATGCATTGCCTCCTGACTTGCAGGAAGCATATGACACTTTGCCGCCATCCTTGTTTGGGACGGTGTTAGGACCATTCCGTGGAGGGAATGCATCTTTACACAACATGATTTTTGAAGGTGTGATTAGCTGGCAGCCCGATGAAGCTATAGTCTCGTGGCAATCGAATCCGAATCCCGCAATACCGGGTAATTTCAGTTCAGGTATATTCGTGGACATACGCTTTGATATCCTTGAGAATGCTCCGGTTGGCGAATCTCTCGTAACTATTTCCAAGCAGCCCGGTGATGTTTTCCTCGGAGGTGTTGGAGCATTAGTTCTGCCGATAGCTTGGGATCAGCTTGCTGACGGTTCGGTTACGGTGAGTCCTTAGGACTATGCCGGTGAGAGTTTAACAGATCGGTGACAAATCCATTATCCAAAGCAAAGCCAAGAGCATGGGAAAGCCCCATGCTCTTGGTATCCTACTATAAAGCCCTTGCCATTGTATTAGAGTGGGCACCTAGATGACAGTGGTCGTTGCGGGGTAGAAAGGAATTATTCGTAAATTATTTGCCTCTTAAATAAATTATACCCTTACATATCTGGTTAGAATTTGGTATAATACTAAAGTAATTTAGCAATTGTGGAAAATAAATACAAATTATGTAATGACAAAATCAATAATAAACACGGAATGGACAAACACTAAAATGCAATAAAGGAGAAAAAAGCATATGTTGGATTTTGAATTCTATGCACCAACGAGGATTATTTTTGGAAAAGAATCACTTGCCTCATTACCGGATCAAATTCGCAAAACAGACGCAAAAAGGATAATGCTGGCGCATGACGGAAGCACAGGCACGCAGGCTATAGTAGACGAGGTAGTGGGTGTTCTCAAAAAAAGCAAAATCAACTTTGTCGAATTTTCCGGGATTCAGCCGAATCCCTTGCTCTCACGTGTCCTTGCCGGTGTTGAGGTCTGCAAAAAGGAAAACATTGAATTCATTCTTGCGGTTGGCGGCGGCAGCGTGATTGATACAGTCAAAGGAATCGCGGCGGGTGTTAAGCTGAAAGAGGATCAGGATCTCTGGAGAGACTTCCTTTTCCCGAAAATCAGAGTTACAGATGCTATCCCTATGGGTGTTGTCCTGACTATTCCGGCAGCCGGAAGCGAAGCTTCTTTTGGCACAGTTATAACACATGATGAGCTGAAAATGAAGAGATATACAGGTGGGGAGTCGCTCCTGCCCAAGTTTGCGATCCTAAATCCCGAATTTACAACATCTCTTCCACCTTATATGACTGCATGCGGTGTGTTTGACATACTTTCGCATTTGATGGAGCGTTACTTTGTTAACTTCCCCCATGTGGATTTATCCGACCGCATGATAGAAGCAGTGGCACGTACAATCCTCAATTGCGCACCGACCTTGGTGGATGATCCCAAAAACTACGATGCCCGCGCCGAAGTAATGTGGGCAGGATGTATTGCGCATAATAAAATCTTGGAAATGGGACGCACTCATGGTGACTGGGCGAGCCATGATATTTCACATGAAGTCAGCTCGAATTATGATCTTGCGCATGGAGCGGCTTTGGCAATCATCACGCCAGCATGGATGAAGTATGTATATAAGCATAATCCGGCAAAATTCCATCAGTTCGCCTGCCGTGTTTTCGATGTAGATGTTGCTTTTGACCGCATGGATTGTGTAGTTCATGAGATGATAGCGCGGCTCGAAAACTTCTGCAAAGTCATGGGGCTTGCAACTACGCTTAGGGGCGCAAAAATAGACGATAGTAAATTCGATTTGATGGCAACCAATGCGTTGCAAGGCAGAGAATATGTTGGAACAGGTCATGGTATCACTCTGCTCAATAAAGCAGATGTGCTCAATGTTCTGAAACTTGCCCTTTAATATTTCTTTACACAAAAAAACAAGTGGTGTATAATTTGCGCAAGAGTGGCAGAAATTCTGCCAAAAGGCGGGCGGCGAGCATTTGGATTGTATCCATACTGCCTGACACAGACAAATGAAATGGAGTGGAAATATGCACGGATTTGTAGGGAAGATTTTGATTGCTGACCTGAGCGATCAATCGTATGTAATTGAAGATCTCAATGAGCAATGGGCGAAGGAGTTTCTCGGAGGACCGTCACTAGGCGCGAGGTACCTTTATAGTCTTATGCCGGCTAATACCCCGGTATATGCGCCGGAAAGTGTTTTGGGATTTGTGACAGGTCCGGTCAACGACACAAAATCCTTCATGGGTGGAAGATATACTGTTGTGAGTAAATCTCCGGTGACCGGTGGATTCAACGATGCTAATTCCGGTGGAAACTTTGGTCCGTATATCAAGAGATCAGGATTTGACGCTGTGTTCGTAAAGGGGATATCGGAAAAGCCTGTATATCTGTTCATTGACGACAGAAAAGTAGAGTTCCGCGATGCATCAAAACTATGGGGAAAAACAACATTGGCAACCGAAGCCGCACTGAAAGAAGAAATCGGCGACGACAACTTCTGCGCAGCGCTGATAGCTCCGGCAGGCGAACGCTTGTCTCACATGGCGGCAATCATGAACGATGGACATCGTGCAGCAGGGCGAGGCGGCTCCGGCGCTGTTATGGGCTCGAAAAAGCTCAAGGCAGTCGTTTGCCGAGGCACCCATAAAGTGACGGTAGATAAACCAGCTGAAATTACAGCTATCAATAAATCATGGCATGATTATGCAAAGTCACCAGAAGGTGTCAGAATCGGTCCGTGGAGCGCACATGGTACAGCATCGAATTATGAGTTCTGTGTTTTAATCTCGGATGCGGGTATAAAAAATTGGGGCGGACAACCTGCGGATATGCCAGAGGAAAAAGTAAAGCCTCTGACTGGTGAAGCCATGGACGCCAAGTATAAAGTGAAAAAATTCGCATGTCATACATGTCAGATAGCGTGCGGTGCCGAGTATCATGTTAAGGAAAATGGAAAGGACATCAAAGGCGACCGTCCGGAATATGAGACATTGGGCGCATTTGGAAGCATGCTGCTAAACAGCGATCCTGTCAGCGTTATTGAGTGCAATACATTGTGTAATGAGTACGGATTTGACACGATTTCTCTTGGCGGAACAATAGCATGGCTTATGGAATGCTATGAAAATGGTCTCTTTACTCGCGAAGAACTTGATGGGATCGACCTTAAATGGGGCAATTCCGAAGCAATAGTTGCAATGGCACAGCGTATTTGTAACAACGAAGGCATTGGCGTCCACCTCCAAGATGCGACAGTAAAGGCAGTCGAGCATTTTAAACGCGGTGCGCAATACCTTGGTGTGGCGAGCGGAATAGAGATACCGCACCATTGCGCAAGATGTAATCCTGCCATGGCAAGGACATTTATGTATGATCCGACACCGGGGCGTCATGTCAAGGGAGGTAGAGGTGCCGGGTTTGGTTTTGGACCTCCCGAGGTGAAATATGTATTTGATAATTTTGGCGAGCCTGACAAGGCTGGTGTTATAAATGCAGAGTATGATAATCTCTCCGGATTTTGCCATTTTGCGTTCCTGATGGAGCCGGGCTCAAAGTTTAAATACCTTGATGCTGTATCAGGGCATAATCACAGCAGAGAAGAGCTGGATGCGCTGGGGCTTCGTTCTTTCGCGATCCGTGCGGCATTCAATATAAGAGAAGGCATAACAAGAAAAGACTATACAATCAGTGAGCGTAATATAGGCAAGCCTCCTATAGTCGGCGGTCCGTTGGATGGCATTACAATTCCTCTTGAATACTTAGGCGATCAGTTCTTCGAAGCAATGGGATGGCATGTAAGTACAGGCGTTCCGACGAAAGAGTTCCTTGAAAACATCGGCGGAATGGAAGATGTCATTAAGGATATTTACCCCACGTAGGACTTTGAGCGACACTATCGAAGACGCGGCGATCATTGTGAAAGACTATCGACCCGGAATACTTGATTCCGGGTCGATAATTCGATTATATTCAAGTAATCTGACGTACTCTACCTGATAACCGAATTCGCAAACGGAAACAGTATAAAGATAACAGGCACATAAGCTATTACCAAGTAAGTGAGATTGTACTTCCATGTGTTGGCGACCGTGATATGCCCGGGGCCGAACATCAGCGGAGATGAAACCGTCGAGGACGGAACGAGTGCGCCAAGACTTGCTGCCAGACCGATGAGTATCGTGACGCCGCCAAGGCTAAGGTCGGTTCCTACGAGCAGCGGAATAGTAAGGTGAACAAACAGCAACATGGTAACAGTGTTTGAAATGAATTTTGTCAGGATGAGTGAGCCGACAAGTGCGATACCGACAAGCACATAGGGGCTCAAACCATATGTTATCGGAGCAAGTGCGCTACGTAATTCAGCTATGATTCCCGCATCGGCATGATTAAGGGCGCTTCCGAAAACAATAACAGCGGCAACGAAACCAAGCACACCCAGCGGAACGATTTTGACCATTTCCGAATATGATGCAATCGGCTTATTGTCGATTCGCAAAATGCAGAGGATTGACACGCCTATGATAGGTGGAACGGCAAACCCAAGTCCCCTGACCCAAGCGGCGGCGGCTGGTGCAAATGGTCTTGCATATTCAGGGAACAGCCAGACAAGAACAACAAAAATACCCACTACTGTAGCGATCTTGCCCTGCTTGGAAAGCTTTGGTGAATTTTGTTTGGACTTTTCAACATCGTATGATGCGAATTTAGAGGTATCAAGATTTCTCCAGATCACACATATAACTAGCATCATGAGCCCATACATGATCAGAGCCCACGGTACGCCGATGGTTATCCACTGCCCCCATGAAATGTAAACTCCATGCGCGGCATAGACGGCATCCATCATGATTAGCGGCAGAGCGTTGGAGAACGGAGTTGCGACAGCAGTAACGGAGTTAACCCACAAAATAGCGAGCATTATTGCCGTATAGAATGAGTCGCCCTTCTTATAGCCCATTTCTTTTAAGAAGGTCTCTGCGATCATGATGTAGATAATCATCAGAGCCATGCTCTCCAAAAACAGACCGAGAAATAGATTTGAAAAGACAAACATTGCGATGAAAACCCGCGGACGTCCTTGAACAAACTGTCTTGTTACGAAGAACCTTGCCACTTTTTCGATGACGCCGGTTTCCCTGAGTATGGCATTGAGCACCAGACATGCCATAATGAGGATGATTATCTGATTACCGAAGCTTAACTGCCAGACCAAGACAGGGGTTAAAATGCCTGTGATGATTAAGCCTGCGCACATAAGCAGGCTGACCCAGTCTGTGTGATTAGTAACCCACAGATATAGGGTCGGGATTAGCACTGCAAGAACGTGGATACCCATTCTTGTCAGATTTTCACCGGGCTGGAACGCAATTAGAATAATAATTGCAAGAGCAGCCGCCACGAGATAATGTGCATACGATTTTAATTTTGTCATTTGCAAGCTCACCTTTCTTTTGTGTCATTATCCATTGTGAGTATTACATGAACGCCATGTTGATGTCAAGGGATTATTCATACTTTCTTTATCCGAAAATCGGGAGAAAAAGTTGCGAAAAAACTGCGTGACAAACATCTTTTTTGATGATACATTACGTGGTGGAGAAAAATTATCGGAGGTGATGAAAATGGCTGATATTGCAGGCGTTAACGGACTAAGAGAAAACTTCAGGGTAGTTGGTAAGCCAAACCTTCCGGGAAAGGCTTCATATGCTTTGGCGTCGGGCATCGCAAAGTTTGGGATTGATTATGTTGTGCCTGATATGCTCCATGCTAAATTCCTCAGAAGCCCCTACGCAAATGCACGAGTAAAAAGTGTAGACACCACCAAAGCCGGAGCACTAGAAGGTGTTGTTGATCTGATAACATGGGAAGATGAGGATATCAAAAATCTGACAAATGGAGTCCGTCCGTGGCTGGATGATTATGCCGACAGGGAAGGCATTGAAGTAGCAGTCATTGTTGTCGCGAAATCAGAGGAACTATGTGATGAAGCGCTTAGCCTGCTGGATGTACAATGGGAAGTGTTTCCGCATGTTGTAGATATTCTCAAAGGCAAAGAACCTGCTCATCCGGTAATCAGACCTTCTGGGGACACCTTCCATGGTCCACAATCTGTCCTGCAGCAGATGGCGATGGGACCGTCTGAAAAGCCTAAACAGGGTAATGTATCTTATGCGGACTTGGTGCAGGGTGACGTAGCGAAAGGCATGAGCGAAGCCGATGATGTAATAGAGTATTCACTTATGCTGCCTGTGTTTGCATCGCATATACCAAATCCACCTGCTTCTGTTGCATGGTGGTTTAACGACCCATATAAAGGCGCGGGACCTTCGCTTCATATCGAAGGCGCGGTTCAACGAAGGGAGCATATAGCTCAAATGTATGGCGTGCCGGACGACAATACAGTCCAAGAGGGAATCTTCCAAGGAGGGAAATACTGTGATTGGGGCATGCGTCGCTCACAGGAAATCACACCACTTCTTGCAAAGCGCACAGGGCGGCCTGTCAGATGCGCGGATACGCGGGAGGACACATTCGATTTCCAGATGAATCAGCGATATATCCATATGAAGGTGGGTTATACAAAAGAGGGGCTGATCACAGCCATTGACGATTATTCTATCGCCGATGGAGGCATATTCAGCAATGCCAGCTTCGCAACAACAGGCGATCAGAAATATGGTCCTTATTATACGCTAAAATGTACGAACATAAGACAGTACATGGAAGTCATTGATTCAAACCGTGGCAAGATGTATCTTAGTGGGCAACATTGCCCATTTAACTGGGATTCGGTGACCATGGCATTATATCTTATTGCGGAAAAACTTGGTAAGGACCCGATAGAAATTACAAAACTAAACCTCCACGGTCCTGATTCTCAGGAAGATGACAGACCGGTGCCGAGTTTTGAAGCTTGCCTTGAAGAAGGCAAGAAACTCATGAACTGGCAACATCATCCGTCAGGGGCTAAAAGGATGCCTGATGGGAGATATCATGGGGCGTCGTTCCGATATCAAATATGTCCACGCCATGCATTTTCGGGATATAACTGCAAAATAGAGTTGCGAAACGGTGTGATCCGAATGCCATCCCAGGGACCGCTATATGGCGTGTATAGCGTTGAGGTAAACGCGATGGTAGTTGCGGAAGAGCTAGGACTTGAATATGATGATGTCGTTGTTGACTACGACTACAAAGAGGCTTTTACCCCGGTTGGCGGCGGTTCTGACGGAACGGCTGCATCAGCTTGGGCAATGAAAGAATGCGCGAATAGATTAAAGGAACAGATTCTTAAAGCAGCGTTGGAAGATGCAGAGAATCCGCCTCCGATCACGATTTCAGGTGGAACAGTCGATCCTCCAAAAGCCGGCTGGCAAGGGATAAACCCATTTAAGGGAAAAGGTCTGAAACCGGAGGACCTTGATATGGTAGCCGGAAGGGTTATATGCAAGCGCGATCCATCAATAGGTCTGATGCTTAAAGAGGTGACGACAAGAAACCTTATTGCTACGTACTCAGGGATGCCTCCCGTTTCTGCGTGGTCACGCGGATTTGGCAAAATCCTTGATACTATGAACACAGCTTTTTGCGAAGTTGCGGTAGATACCGAAACTGGTGAAGTCGAGATACTTCGTTTCGGTGTAGCGGCAGACCCCGGGAAAATCCTCCGTCCGACTTCGCTTGAAAGCCAGGTTGATCAGGTAATGTATTTCAGTCAAGGCTGTCAACTGCTCGAGGATATAATCTATGATGAGCGGACAGGCGTAAAACTCAATAATAATATGATCGATTATAAAAAACCAACAAGTCTTGATGTTCCGCGAATCGATAAGACTTTTCTCGAAACCAGATCGGGAGACGCAGCATATGGAGCAGCAGGGATAAGCCACTCACTGGCGAACACTCATATGGTGATCATTGCTATTCATAATGCAATCGGGGTATGGGTTGACCCGCCTGCAACACCTGGCAGGGTTCTTAAAGCTCTGGGCAAAATATAGCCAATATGTATTGTCTTTTCGCCGCGCTGCAAATCAAGGCTGAACAGTAACCATTACTTAATAAATAATTTTTCAAGCAGAAAGGTATGATATGATATGACAAGAGAGAAGCTTCAGGAAATAATAAACGAGTTCAGTGACAATTCACCGCTTAACTATCTCAGCTTGAAAGGAACACACACAAGCACCGATCAAGACAGCTATGCAAAAAACAACCTCAACCTCCATGGGTCAGGTTTTGACCCGGCGATGCTTGGTGCCGAAGAGGATAGTGGACTTGTTGGAATGCGCTTCTATAATCGCCCGATCTTCTCAATAGGACGCGCTGATGACCCTGCTTATTGTGAGATAAAGCGAGCAGGAGTTGTCGGCGAGCATCATCTCATGCCACAAGACTGGTTAAGCGATGCAAAAACAGTGATATCATTTTTCCTGCCATTTAACCACGATACAGTTGAAGCGAACAAAAAAGATCCGGCAGAGCCTGCGGTTGAGTGGGTGTACACTCGTGTTGACGGACAAAGATTCTTGCTTGCGCTCGGTACGGCAGTGCGTGAGGCTCTGATAGCCGATGGGCATAAAGCAGTTGCTCCTTACACAGAGGACAATTACATCATGCAAGTTACACTTGAACCACCTCCCGGCACAGAGCATGTACCACCATATTCAACGAATTGGTCGGAGCGTCATGTCGGTGTTGTAACAGGGCTTGGGACATTCGGAGAGTCCACTAACTTTATTTCAAAGATTGGCAGCGCAGGGCGGCTGATCAGTGTTGTAACTGACTGGGAAGTTGAGCCGGATGAGCGAGATTACGAACATTGGCTTGGATACTGCAATAAATGTGGCGCATGTATACGCAAATGTCAGGGCGAGGATGTCTATTTCAAGGACAGGCATGGCAAGGATCATGCCGCATGCAGCAGGCAAATTCGTAAAGCATGTGAAAAATTCGCGCCACGATACGGTTGCGGAAAATGTCAGTCGGGCATTCCGTGTGAATATAAACCAATGCCGCCGAGGTAAAAGGGTCTATTAAACCTATCCGCAAGGATAAGGAGTAAGGTTTAATCAGCGCTTACCATAGGGGCTGGAATATTTTTTAGGAGGAGAAGAGCATGTCAATAAAAGTAGTTGCAAAACATTCCATCAAACCGGAGAAACTTGACGAGTTTATAAAGCTTGGAAAGCAGCTTGCTGAATCAACAAACAAAGAAGACAAGGGTTGTATCCACTACCAGCTGTACCAGGATATAAACAACCCGACGACAGTATCAATGCTCGAAGAATGGGAGAGCATGGAAGCTATTGAAGCTCACTTAAAGGCGCAGCATTTTCTTGATATTTTGCCGGCATTAAGGGAATGTCTTATTCCACCATCGGATATCACAAATTATAAATTGCTCTAATCAATGCATTTATAAGCGAATTTTATGTGCCAATGTAGGGCGCGATGTCCAAGTCGCGCATTGAGATTTTACGGTTAATCCGGATTAGCGAAAGGAAATAAAAATGAGAATACCAAATATGGAGTTCGGACTGCGCCAGAACATCAGCCAAGGTGCGGGATGTATTTCAAAGCTAAAGGAAATACTACAACGAGAGAGCTGGAAGCGTGTGCTGCTAGTATGCGGACCAACGCTGTATAAAAGCGGAGCGGCACAGAGCGTTGAACAGCAACTAAAAGATGCAGAGGTAACTTACGAGGTATTTACAAATATAAGACCAAATCCCGAAGCATCGACTATTGATAATGAAGCAGTGCCATTGGCATTGAAATTCAAGCCTGATGTTATAGTTGCCGTCGGTGGAGGCAGCACTTTGGACACAGCAAAGGGAATAGCATTTGTTGGTGATTCCGGAAAGCCTGTACTGGACTACACTATATTCAGAGTGCCGCCGAGTACTTGTTTTGCTCATAAGACGTATCCTCTGATAGCGATTCCGACCACAGCAGGAACCGGCAGTGAGGTCTGCAAGAATGCTGTTATCTCAGACGAAGCCGGGCTGAAGCTTGTTTTGGCTCATGAGGTTATATTGCCGAAATATGCGCTTTTGGATCCGGACATGCTAAAGACAATGCCGTTTAGTGTTGCTGCAGCAACATCAATGGACACATTTGTTCAGGCGCTTGAAACATTTACTAACCGAAACGCAAATGATTTTACTCGCACTCAATCCCTTCGTGCGCTTGAGCATATAGGACAGCATATTAGGGCGTTTTGTGCAAATCCTGCGGATGCCGAAGCTGCAAATGGCATGAGTCTTGCATGTATGTATGCAGGATTTTCGCTCGGTCTTGCGGGAATAGGGCAGGATCATATCATCACTCACCCGATGAGTGAAGACCCATTCTACATATCCCATGGTGAAGCTTGTGCTATGGTGCTGCCTGCTGTTATTGAATATAACGGTCTTTCATGTAAGGAATTGTACAGGCAGGCTTTCAACGCACTTACAGGGATGTGCCTGATGGAGCATGAGTTTGAAGTGCAGGATTTGGTTGATTGGGTCGTCGATCTTAACGATGACCTGCACATTGCCGGAGATAAATCGTTTGCGGAGTGTGGATATACCGAAGAACTACTGGAAAAGATTATGGCGCACCCTGTAATCCAAGGTGCGGTTGCCAGAAATGCAAGTGCCGATGATACCGAATTCCCACGCCATACCAGCCTTGATGATTTCCGTGCGATTATTAAGCGCATGGTGGTTTATTCTCAGGCGCAGTCGGACCGTGCAAAGGCGCGGAAAACACAGGTATAGGGCATCCTTACGTCCTGCCAAGCCGGAAGCATTGGACAGAAATCCGCAATAGTTTTTAGGAGGCAGTCTATGTATAGTTTTAATCCAATCACAATGAGGGTGGCAAAAGCCAGAGAGAAATACCGTGAGGCGCTACCCGCAATATGCCTGTCCAGATATAAGCTTATCACGGAATTTTATACCAAAAATCCGAATGAAACAGGGATACTCAGACGTGCCCGAAACTTCAAACATATATGCGAAAATATAGCCATTCGTGTTGAGGATGGAGAAATCGTTGTAGGGACCGCAACAGGCTCCTACAGGGGTGTGCAGCTGTATCCTGAACACTCGATTGGATGGCTGCTTGAGGAAGTCGAGAGCGGGCTCATCTCAACGAGAGATTCAGACCCATATATAATATCAGATGAGGACAGAAATTATCTGCTGGAAACCGGTAACTATTGGCGTGGCGAATGTAATAGTGCAAAGATAGACGCTTATATTCCGGATGGTTGGCTTAATCACGCCCCGAACGGCGTAACGCTATTTGGAAAAAAAGGTCAATCACCTCATCCAGTCGGACATTTTTGTGCCGGTTATGAGAGAGCGATAAATGTTGGATTTGGAGCAATAAAGGCGGAAGCGGATGGAAATATCAGCAAGCTTGAACGAGAGGGACTTCCCGGAGAGACGATAGATAAGTACAACTTTTACCGAGCGATTTCGATAGTTTGTGACGGTATGATGATACTCACCAAGCGCTATGCAAAGCTTGTTGAAGAAATGGCGAAAGTCGAAACAAAGAAGACCCGCAAGCAGGAGCTTGAAGCAATGGTGGATACTCTCAACTGGATTATGGAAAAGCCATGCCGTAACTTCCTTGATGCTGTGCAAACGACATATATGTATCAAATCTGCATGACGCTTGATGGATGTATGCATGCCGTCAGTTTTGGCAGGCTGGACCAATATTTCATCAAGTTTTATGAAAACGATATAGCAGCAGGTAAGATAACGCCGGAGTACGCGCAGGAAATAATAGATATGTTTTTCATAAAGATTGCGGAAATCAACAGGATTTGGGGAAATCTGGCGACAAAAACGACTGGCGGATATACATCCAACCAGCTTGTAACATTAGGCGGTGTGACAAAAGAAGGTCTCGATGCGACGAATCCTGTGACTTTTATGTTGCTGCAAGCCTCTGCAAGGCTTGTATTGCACACCCCGCCGTTAGCCATGAGGGTTCATTCCGGCACACCGGCGCAATTATGGGAAGCGGCGATTGAGACGTCAAAAGTAGTTGGTGGAATCCCGACCTTTGAAAATGACGACCTGATAATTCCCGCACTGATGAAACGCGGGCTGAGTCTGGAATCCGCGCGTAACTACATTCTTATAGGCTGTGTAGAGCCTGCGGGATGCGGCGATGAATGGCCGGCATGTGGCGGGACAGGGAGCGACACTTATCTTAATTTGATGGGTATGATGATGCTTGGGATTAATAATGGCTATTACACAATGCCAGATCGCAATGGGGATGTTTGCGATGAGCAGGTAGGATTGCCCACCGGGTATCTCTACGAGATGGAGACCTTTGAGGAAGTGTTGGAGGCATATAGGAAACAAGCAGAGTTTTTTGTGAAGTGGTACGCTATGTGCGTCAATTCTTATGAATATGTCACGAGACAGAATATACCGTTGCCGGTAGTATCCGCAACAATGGAAGGCTGCATGGAATCAGGAAAAGATGTGACTTGGGGCGGCGCGAAATATAATTCGACAGGTGTTGCGGGTGTTGGGATAGGAAATGTTGCGGACAGTTTGAACATTATAAAGCATCTATGCTATGAAAAGAAAATATGTACAACACGAGAGCTATATGATGCGCTGATGTCGAATTGGGAAGGATACGAACAACTGCACGAATATATCAAAAATGAGGCAGCCCATTTCGGCAATGCAGATGCGGATGCGGACAGGTATGCCTCATGGGCGTCTGATGTGTTTGTCGATGCAGTCGATTCTTGTAGTGGTCCCAGAGGTAAATTCGCAGCAGGGCTTTACCCTGTGACAGTACATGTCGTTTTGGGCGCAATGACGCAAGCAACGCCAGATGGACGTCGTAAGGGTGAACCTCTTGCCGATGGAATATCGCCTGTTCAGCAGATGGATAAAAGTGGACCTACATCAACGCTTTTATCAATCAGCACGGTTGATCAGAGCAGGTATTCAAATGGCACATTGCTTAACATGAAGTTCCATCCAAATGCTCTATCCGGCGTAGATGGCGTGTCCAAGATGTCGCGACTCATACAATCCTACTTCGATATGGGCGGAATGCAAATCCAAATCAACTTTGTATCTGCCGATACTCTGAGAGCGGCTCAGCAACGCCCCGAAGAGTATAAAAATCTGGTGGTTCGTGTCGCCGGGTTTTCTACATATTTTGTGGAACTTTATGAGGACTGTCAGAATGACCTTATCAATCGTACAGAACTCAGTTTTTGATGGAGCAGGAAAAGCGTGGGCAGTTAGACATGTAAAGTATAAAGGAAGTTAAGTAAGGGGCTGCAATGCAGCCCCTTACTTACAAGCGAATCTTCAGGGTCCACTATTTCTGATTTTCGTAAAACTCCCTGCTGTAGCAGTAAAGTTCAGCAGCCGTCGTCCAAGTCTCCTTAGGATCGACGTTTCGCAAAAACGGCACATAACCGCCGCCCTTGGCATACATATCAACCGATTCGCGGACTATCTTTATAATCTCATCATCGGAATACAGAACGCCCGGCTCTAAACTATCCATGGGGAAAACGAATCCAAGCTTATCACCATATTTCTCCTTCAGCACCGGCATATAATTAGCTCTAGGCTGAAGCCAGACCAAATCGACATTCAGATCAGCAATGTATGGGAAAAATCTTTCGATTTTTCCGCAAGAATGCAGTTCGAAGATAACCCCCTTGCTCCTTACATGGTCAACTATTTTCTTAGTCGGTTCGTAAACAAGATCTTCCATCATTTTTTCTGAGAAGAACGTATCACGTTCTGTTCCCCAATCGTCATGATAAGTGATGTAATCAATGGGATACAGCTCGCAGAGAAGGTCGAAATAATCTGTCATATACTGGGCAAAGCGCCAGAAAAAGTCCTTACATGCCTCAGGGTCTTCTGCCAACGCCATCATACCTTCTCCATAACCTCCAGTGAAAGCAACCAGCATCTCGGTAAGTCCTTGGTAAATATTTACATGCATAGCCTTCTCGGGATCATACTCTTCTTTCATGAACCTTGCGGCTCTCTCTTTGAAGTTCCAATCGTCAAAATTAGGGAACTTGATTAGCTTTTCCCAATCACAAATATCTTCAACAACCTTTGTGCCGGGCGTCAACATAGCGCCACCGGCACTTGCTTCCCAAGACCATGAATTTCCAAAGGAGTCGAGAAAGCTGTAATTCACAGGGGAAGGATCTTGAAAGCGCGGTCCCAGTTGGCGACCGGGTTTCTCATCAGCCAACTCATTTGGTAAACGATATTGTATATCAGTGTAAGAGATAGGAACCCATAATGGGTTATCACGCCTTGCAGCGCGAAGAAAATTTTCACGGCGGGTGATAGGTGTGTCGAACACCGGAGCTGTTGCAGGTACAGCACCGAAGAAGCCTGTGCTATTTGTTGCTGTTTTGGAACTTGGACCCAAGTATGGAGGGCGTGGATATTTCATTTTCTAAATGCTCCTTTTGAAAATTTGTTGTTTACCGATAACTGAGAGGTAATTAAGCCTCTCAGTTATCATAGCTGCAAGTTTAGTGCCGTTAACCGGCGAAATGCGCAGGAGGGTCTTGGCGGGCTGAGAACATATCAAGTGTTGGAGTTACCGGGAAATTGCTGACGTCAAGTCCGGTGTACAAATCGACCCACTCAAGGTAATACTGATATGTCTCATGTGTAATAATGATCGTTGGGAGCATGAGGTATGCATATCTCTCATTGTTGGAATGGTTGATCCACTCCGGTGCAAATAATGTCTCCTCTGTGGCATAGCCCATTACCAGTGCATAGAGTCCGAAGAAAATAGGCTCGGCAAAAAGTACGCCTATGGAAACAAACGCAGCCTTGTAATCATTTACAATGCCGGCTTCCCATTGTTGTATGAGACCCGGACCACCCATTGAAATAGCGGCGGTCTGTCCTTCAAGACCTGCGTCCCTCGCAGCTGAAACAGCGCCATCGGCAAAGTCGTCGATTGTGCCAAGGATCAGCCAGTGGGTTATATCAGGGTTAGCTGCAAATACAGGACCGGTAACCTGATAAGCTGTTGCGGAGTTAAGAGTTCCGACGATAGTGTCGGGTCTGAAGAATCTGTCTTCGATGCCCGGAATCTCCGGGAAAATTACGTCAGTTGCACCATCGATACGAACGCTAATTTCGTATACATGCGACCAATCAACGCCCATGAGTCCTATATTTTCGACCGGAACATCCTGCCAGTTATCCCGCCAGTATTGAACAAGCCATCTGCCCATCTCTTCACCGACAAAGCGATAGTCAAATCCGACGAAGGGATTTTCGAGTCTGCCTGTATCAGCATTTAAAGGCAACCCCATGCCGGGCATAAACGGAACACCGAGATCGCGTATGATTGAAACAACGGCGGGATAGTTAACCATTTCCGGATCAGTCAGAAGACCGTCATAGCCTCTCAGCACGAGCATTTCAAGCATCGAATTGAAAAAGTCGTCATCATCGTTAGCGTCATAAATGTTAACTTCAACATTTGCTAATTCGCCCCAAATTCTGAAAGAATTAGCCATGTCCTCATAAAGAGGGCTGTTTCTTATGCGTAAATACGCAAATCTTAGTCTTTCGTTTGCAAAGTAGTCATAGTCAGGGTTGAAAAAGCCTATGTCTGTCTTAGGTCCTGGACCGTCGCCTGTGGGTGCTGTAGTTTCTCCGCCTGTATCAGGGGCAGGGGCAGGCGCAGGGCTGTCTGCGGCGCACGCAACCAGCGCAAATACCAGTGCGCATGCCAATAGAATTGCTAAAAGTCTTTTCATTTTATTTCTCCTTTTTCATTCAAGCTGTTCTATACTATGCCTACATAGTATAGTAAGTTATACAAGCACAATGCACCCTACATGATATGTATCCTACGGATACGCTGTGCGTCTGTAACAAAATTTTCCCAAGTTATGCTACACTGGCAGCTTTTTTGTTTTGCTATTCGATTTTTTATTTGCTCCTCTTGTGCGAAGATAATCAAATGCAAGCGAGATAAGAAGCAGCATACCGAAGATTGCCTGATTCCAAAATGAATCCACTCTGAGCAGGAACATCCCATTTGCAAATGCGGAGAAGATTAGCAGACCCATGAAAGCTCCGCCAAGCCCTCCGGTACCTCCGCCGAAAGATACTCCACCAAGAATAGCCGCTATTAACCCGAAAAACTGGCGATCGGTAATGCCGAGAGTGGTTGCAGCGGCGACTCGCGAATTAAACATAATACCTGCAAAAGCGCCCAACACAGAGCTGTTTACAAACAGAATAAAAGATATCTTTCTAGGGTTGATGCCAACAAGTCTCGTAGCCTGAGGATTGCCGCCGACCAAGTATATCTGCCTTCCGAACTTTGTTTTTGCAAGTATAATGCCATAGACGAGAAAGAACACGAGGAGGATTATAATGGAAAATGGTACCGTGTTGTTTAAAAATCTTCCGGTTGCCAAAGCTCTCATGAATGGGTCGGACAATGAGACATTTGCGCCGCCGGAAAACAAAAACGAGATTCCTTCCGCAACGAATGCCATAGCTAGTGTTGCGATAAATGCTGGGAATTTAGCAAAGTTTACAAGTGTGGCATTTATTAACCCAAATGCGGCTGCCAATAAAATGCATATTATAAATGCGGGTGCCCAGTGAACAGAGTATTCTCTCAATAAAACCGCAAATAACATGCCTGACATAGTACCAACGACACCGACGGAGAGGTCAAGTGCTCCGCTTATAAGTAGCAAAGTGGCGGCAATCGTAAGCATTCCGGTGATTATCATCATGTCCAAAATCGTCCTGATGTTTATGGGGTTAAGAAATATTCCACCTGAGCCGATTTGCACAACCGTTGTAAGAATAGCTAATAAAACGACTAGCGCAAACATCTTTGCCTTTACGATAGTTTTTAAAACATCTATAGCTTTAGCCATAATTTTATGCATCTCCAATACTTGTACTCTTACTCTGCCGTGCCGTCTGAGAACAAAAAGCCTGCATGAGTGACTGATTAGTGCAGCATCGCAAGTTTCAGCACATTTTCTTCTGTTGCATCTTGTCGTTTTAGTGAGCCTGTGATCCTACCATTTGCCATAACAATGACCGTGTCTGAGAGATTAATAACCTCTGTTAGTTCCGAGGAGATAAATATCACCGCAATACCTGCCTTGGCGAAATTGCAAACGGTTTGATATATTTCAGCTTTGGCACCGACATCTATACCCTTTGTAGGCTCATCGAGTATGAGCACTTTGGTTACCATTTCTTCAGAGGTCCACCTGCCCAGAATTACCTTCTGCTGGTTTCCACCGGAAAGCTCTACAACTTTTTTTTCAGTTGAATGGGTCTTTATAGAGTATTTATCAACAGCGGTATTTGAAAGCTTTCGCTCCTTCTTTTTGTCAAGAAATGGTCCTGTTCTTACCTTTGCAAGCACGGCAGAAGAGACGTTATTGCAGATTGTGCGATCCAACACAAGCCCTTGTTCTTTCCGGTCCTCAGGGCATAGCGCGATACCGGCCTCTATAGCGTCCTTGGGGGACTTAAACTTTACCTTTTTACCATCAAGCAGTATATCGCCTGATATAATCGGATCTGCTGCAAATATAGCACGCGCAAGCTCTGTTCTGCCCGCTCCGATAAGACCGGCAAATCCCAGAATTTCACCTTTTCTCAAGCTAAAGCTTATATCATGGACATCATCAGTTTCTAGGTTTCTGACCTCAAGCAAAATTTCTCCCACATTCTCATTTCTGCTGAGGTTTGCATAAGTATCCCCAATATCGCGACCCACCATTGCGGTTATGAGTTCTTGCTCATTAGTATCTTTTGTCTTTAGCTCGCATACGAGATGACCGTCTTTGAGAACTACTATTTCGTCCGTTATCTGGAAAATTTCAGCCATCCGATGCGAAACATAAATGACAACCTTGCCCGATTCTTTAAGACGCCTGATTACTCTGAAGAGGACATCAATTTCGACATCAGCCAAAGGTGCTGTCGGTTCGTCAAAAGCAATTACGCGGGAGTTACGACGATAGGCCTTCATGATTTCGATCATCTGTTGATGCGCGACAGAAAGGCGACCTACTGTTTCTGAGGGGCTGATATCAAGCTCAAATTCATCAAGGATCTCCTGCGTCTTTTTTCTAAGCGTGACTCTATCAATGCGAATGCCTTTTTTGGGCATGTCTTCAATGAAAATGTTCTCCATTACGGACATGCCGGGAACAAGCTGTCTCTCCTGATAAATAACGCTGATACTCTTTTTCAGCGCATCATGAGGGGAATTAAAACTCACGAGATTGCCGTCAATAGAAATAACTCCTTCATCAGGCTGATAATCACCACTTAATATCTTCAGCAAAGTGCTCTTACCGGCACCATTTTCGCCAAGAAGTGCACAGACCTTGCCGCCTTCCACGCGGAAGCTAACGTCGTCTAAAGCCTGAACTCCCGGAAAACCCTTTTTAATATTGCGAAATTCAACATAATTCGTCAAAGTAAGACACCATCCCTTATCCCTGTTTGGGTTTAGCTGTGGCAACAATTTCTCCAGACCATCCTAGTGCAGCGTGTGCGCTACACAAGTGTACCGATTTGCTTTTTTGCTCGTTGCTTTTCTCTGAAATAGTCGAGCAACAAAGCTGCAATCAAAATCGCACCTCTCGCGAATGTTTGCCAATACGAGCCAATCCCTATGATCATAAGCCCATTGTTAAAGAAGTTAAGCAAAAGCAAGCCTACAAGAAAACCGCCTGTTCCACCGGCGCCGCCCATAAACGATATGCCACCCAGAACTGCTGCAGTGACAGCGTCCATACCCCATGTTATTGCAATGGGATCGCCTCTGCGGAAGTTTGAAGCATATAGCACTCCGCAAAGAGCGGAAATAGCGCCGCTGTTGATAAATAGGAGACTCTGTATTTTTTTGGGATTGATGCCTGCTAGTCTCGCTGCGATTTTGTTTCCGCCGACAATGTAAACGCTTCTGCCGAACTTGGTTTGTGAGAGCATAAAGCCATATAAAGCGACAAAAAACAACAGTATGACAAACAGGAGTGGTATTGCTCCGAAAAATGTTGTATCAGCAATTAGCCAAAATCCAGGGTTGTTGATAGTTATGGGATTGCCTCGCGTGACGACTAACGCAATGCCCGACCACACAGACATCATTCCGATGGTAGCAATGAATGACATCATACCCAATCCATTAACAAGTATTGCTGTAAGCCCGCCTGCTGCAGCTCCAAAAAGTATCGTAATAACTGCGGAAAGAGGCCAGGGTATGCCCGCTCTTATGAGAACCGCAATAAGAACGGCAGACATAACAGCAATAGCGCCGGTTGAGAGATCAATCTGCCCCGAAATCAACAACAATCCAACCCCAAGACCGAGAAGACCAATAAAACTGGCAATTGTCAACAGGAAGAGAATATTCGATGCTCTGAGGAAATTTGGGTTCATAACCCAAAAGAAAGCGACCACAACTAGCGTAACTATTATAAGCAAAGTTACCTTGTGGTTTAAAATGTACGACGCAACACTACCTGATTGGTGGCGTGCTTTCTTTTCTTTTATTGAATTTTCCATAAACACTTCCTAACCGATTAGTCAGATGCTATCTAACAGTAAGCGCGGACTATTTCTGCGTTTTTGTGATTTCTATATATCCTTCATCCGCGTTAACAAAGATGATATCACCTGTTTCGATATGCGGCAGCGGGTCCTCTTCAAAATCCGTCATGCTTGGAACGCGAGCCTGCATTGTGCATAATACAGTCAGCGGGCTTGACTTTGTGTGAACGAAAGCAGCGGGTTTCGCCCCTGCTCCGTATCTCATAAAGCCGCCGGATCCGCGAGGCGAAAAGAAAACTAAGACCTTATCTGTGTATGAAACTCTGCATAATGGGTGGTTTCGCTCCGTTGTGAATCCGCGCACGGAATCGACATTGGTAAAGCCCTGGAGATATTTTGGTGCAACTAGTGCTTCTGCGGTCACTTTACCCGGATACTCGCAACGTCCGTATATTCGTTTTGCCATAGCTACCTCACAAACTTCAGCTTTAATCGGTATGTACTAAAAATTTTATCATGAACGATAGAAATTAGCAATGAAAACTCTTGTGATTTGACTCTTGTTTATACGCGCGTTACCGTTCCTGTAGCTAAGAGTGCGCTTGCGCTCAGAGCCTTCAGCCTGGGATGAGCAGTAACATGCGCTACACTGAATGTAGCTTAACGCCTGCGGCAGTCAAGCGCTCCTGTAGCTCGGAAATATTCGTCTTGGTAAAATCATTGCCCATTGCCGCGGCTGTACCGGCGGCCTCTCCGGTGACAGCACAGGGTGGGATCACACGAGTAATATCCCACATAGTATCAGTTACCGAGATATCACGTCCGGCAGCCAGCAAATTAGTAACCTCATGTCCATAAAGTGTACCGAACGGAAGCTCGAATACAGGACCTTTCTTTCGCCAGTCTCCGGTCATGCCTATGCTATCCTTCATGAACACTCTCTCTTCGGAATCATCCATTGTATAGACCCCGACAAGACGGCGGGACATTCTCACCAACGGAATAGTTGATATTGTCACAGGCAAGTAAGAGTTATCCTCATTGTGGAACTTATTGATATCTTCGAACATTTTTTCATGAGCCGCGATAACAGCTCTGCTGAGTTCATCACCGTCTACGCCCGAGAATCTGAGATTTTTATCAAGGCTTTCAACTTTGATATTCTTATACTCTTTGCCGGCGGCCGTATTTTTACCATCCGGCTCACGTCCGGGAACGACGTCAGCAAGACCAAACATTTTAAGTTTAACTTCGCCGCTTTGGATATAATAATACCAACTAGCCAGACCATTGCCTTTTGCATGCAAGGCGGTTTTCGCGCCTGCTAGGTGACATATATCGGCATCGCCGGTGCCGTCTATTACAGATTGCACTTCGATCGCTGTACGTCCGGATTTATTTTCAAGGATAACATGGCTTATCTTATTTCCATTCTTTTTAACTGCGCACACGACAGTTCCGTACAATATGGTTACTCCCAACTCGTTTAAAAGCGCCTCAACCCTGAGTGCAAAGAGATGTGGGTTATATTGGGCGATATATCGCTGTTGCATGCGTTGCTCAAGGTTTCCGCCATTAAGCCAAGCTTCGGGATAATTCGCTTCTGCACCATGTTTGATCGAGAGTTTAAGCAGCTCTTCGGCAATGCCGTAAACGACCTGATTACCTTCACCATCGCATAAAGGTAAATAAATAGTGATCAGACCAAGGGTGGCCATTCCTCCGAGTGCATACTCACGCTCAACAAGAGTTACCTTTTTACCGCCTCTGGCAGCAGCTATAGCCGCCGCAATACCGGCAATGCCGCCACCTGCGACCAAAACATCACAAGAAGATGTAACCTCAATTTTTCGCTCAGGCTCAATAATAAAGTTGTTCAAGCCAATTCCTCCTAAAATATCAATTTATCCTTATGGTCCGGTTAGACTTGATCAGCAGGTGCTTATCCACCGTAAATCTCCATGCTACGATAGTAGTTTTCGGCACAGGCGTTCCATACAAGCTCCTCGTTTGGAGAGAACATCATGAGATAACTTCCTCCGCCGGGCGCATAGATATCTACTGCTCTCTTGATAGCTTCCAGATATTCATCAGGGGTGAAAGGTTTGGTGAGGTCTATCCCCTCGGGAGTTGCACAAAAGCCGATCACATCTCCGAACTGAGCTTTCATTTTGGGCATATCAATGACCCTGCGTTGAACTTGGGCAATGTCACATTTTAAGTCATACATATATTTGAAGAATCTGGTAACATTTCCGCAAGTGTGCCACTCAATGAAAACACCTTTTGATTTGATATGGTCGATCATACGTTTGGTAGGTTCGAATACAAGCTCCTCCATTACCTTCTCGGAAAAGAATGTATCACGCTCGGTACCCCAATCATCATGTATTGTGATAATGTCAAGCGGGTACAATGCGTTGATTTCATCAAAATATCTAATCATAAAGTCAGCATATGCGCTGAAAAAGTCAGACACAGCCTCAGGTTCGGTTAGCAGAGATTCCATAGAATCCTCGTAACCACCCATGATGGAAACAAGCCGCTCCGTAACGCCTCGCCCCATGTCATAGGAAACTGCCTTTGTGGGGTTGTATGCGGTTTTCATGAATTCATCAGCTTTTTCTTTAAAGCCCCATTCGCTGAGGTTTGGAAATTCGACTTTTTTCTCCCATTGCGTAATGTCATCCAGAAGTTGAGTTCCCGGGGTGAGCATCGCGCCTCCAGCTGAACAAACCCATGTCCAATCAGTGTTGAACCAGTCTTTAAATTCATAATCCTCAGTTGGTTTGCGCAGGAAATTTGAATGAATCTGCATTCCGCGAACTTCATGCAGCGCGACATCGTTTGACCCCAGTGTAATCTTGTCTGTGAGTGCATTGGGCATCCACACCGGATTTTTTCGCTCAATGCTGCGTCGGAAATTCTCGCGTGGGGTAATTGAGGTGTCAAATTCAGGTGCATTTACGGTGTCCGGACCAAATGCTGTTTTAACAGTCTGCACTTTGACTGATGGGTCGAGGTATTGCGGACGTGGGTGCTTCATGGTTGCATCCTCCTGTTGATGGATTATTATTTATTATATGGATTATATCTATTTGTTTCGGTTTTGTAAACGCATGGACTTTTTGATTTCAGCAAGATTAGTTTTCCAAATTTGAATTATTATTGCTTTTGACCTGATTGTTTGTTAATATTACACGCAATAGGGAAGAGAGTGTGAAAGCAGTACCTTACACATACTTGTAGAGGTAGGGAGTTGATTTTATTGACATACTTACAGATGAAGTGCTTCATAAGCCTCGCAAAAACCCAAAAAATGTCCGAAACTGCTAATGCGCTTGGTTTGAGTCTTTCAACTCTGTCGAAATATATCGATAGGATGGAAGATGAATTATCAGCGCGTTTATTTGATAAGAGCCTTTCTCGCAAAAAGCTAACGCATGAGGGAGAGCTAATTTACCCAAGTATCAAATATATCGTCAAACAGTATGATGATTTAAGCGCCGAAATATATAGATTTAGTTCAATTTTTGAATCGACTATTAAGGTAGCAATAGGTTTTCAGCAATCGCATATAATGCGGCAATTGACAGAGTTTATAAAGGAGTATCCCAAAATTAAAGTTGAAGTTACAGAAAGCTCGGCAAGTGATGTTTGCGCAATGCTTGACTCTGGGGTTGCGGATGTGGGTGTTGTTTATGAGCAAATCATCGACAAGAAATATCCGATATCTTTTCCTCTTGGAAACGACAGGCTCTGCGCAGTTGTGTCTGAAAGGCATCCGCTCTCTGACTGTAAGACCGTGTCAATGAGTCAGTTGCGTGGCGAGAAGTTCTTCCTATACAAGGGTGATAACCTGATGTACAGATATCTCTTGAATGTATGTATAGCAGCTGGATTTGTGCCTAAAGTGGAGCATAGTACGCTACGTATGAGTACATTGCTTATGAATGTCGCCGCAGGAAATGGTGTGTCGCTACTATCGGAAAAAACTATTGATATGCAAAATATTTCAGGAAACGTACCTTTGTACCTAGAGGAAAACCCATTGTTGACAATGTGTGCCGTAAGCGTTGCTGAGTATCCATGCAGATTGTTGGATGCGATGATGCTATGCCTATCCAAACATTAAACTAAATTCGGTGATGGCAGCGAAGTTATCGCAAAATATGAGAGGGGGATATAACATATGAAATATCCAAGACCGGTATATCTTGATCCTGATGTGAAGGTAGAAAGCAACCTGCCTGCTTTTGGTTTGCAACGGATGGAAGTACCCAGATTTGAAACACCAATAACGCCACGAGAGAATTTTAAACGCGCAATGACAAGGAATGACCCGATTTGGGCACCATGCGCGATTACCGACTTTCAGACAATTATGGCGCAGGATGTCGCTTATAAAGGCGAAGACGGTGTAGTGATCCACACAGACTTCCGTGATGCAAGGAATTTGTCTGAGGTATACAGATTTGTTGATTGGTTTAATACCGATTGGACTTGGGAGCCGTCGGCAGGCGGAGCTATGTTAACACCGGGTAGTATGCTTGTCGAGGACGTTTCTGACTGGGAGAATGTCATAAAATGGCCAAATCTTTCAGATTGGGACTTTGCAAAAAAAGCCGCAGACTACATGAAAACTGAATATAACCCTGATAAAGTAATGCACTATGACATAGGCAGGGGCTGTACGGAGCGATTTATCTCTGTGGTCGGAGGTTATACTGAAGGGATGATTGCATTAGCGGAAGAGCCGGAAGCCGTATCGGCATTCATGGAACGATATGCCGATTTGGTAATTGATTTATTTGATTCAATCAATGTTCTTTATCCGCTTGATATGGTTACATATCATGATGACTGGGGTACCGAGCGTGATACGTTCTTTTCAGAAAGGATGATGGAAGATCTTGTTTTGAAACCTACCAAGAGGATTATCGATCACATTCATAACAAGGGTGTTTTATTTGAGCTGCACACATGTGGAAATGTTCAGAGGTTTATGCCGCATATTCTTGAAATGCAGCCTGATTCGCTGCAGGTCCAGCGTCGTGCCGTTGACATTCCTTTAATTAAAAAATCTTATGGTGACAAGATTGGATTTAGTGTGCCTATTGAAGGATTCGAACCCGGCTTAGGGTTGAGCAAAGAAGACGTGGTTGCGATGACAAGAAAAACGGTTGATTTATATGGAAAAGACGGAGGGTTTTATGCGATGATCAATACTCGGGACCCTGAAGAACGTTGGACAATGCTGGCTGAATTATATGCATATAGCAGGGAATATTACGACACCCAATCGAGCCGAGACTAAAAAGACTGCGAAAGAGGATCGCAAGACGACATTAGGGGATCGCGGGATCGACGGAGGAAAATTCACAAAGGAGAGGAATGCGATTTAAGTCAGTAGTTATTAAAAGAAAGGAATTGACATGAAAGAATACAGAAGTAATAAAATGAACCACGCTGTGAGGCGATCAATGTGGCTGGCATTGGGGATTAAAGACGAGGATATGACGCGACCCAAGATAGCTATAATCAACTCATCTTCAAACCTTGCGGTTTGTTATAGTCACCTTGATGAAATCGCAAAGTATGCTGCTAAAGAGATTTACAAAGCGGGTGGTTTGTCCTTTGAGATTCGAACCGTTGCACCCGCGGACTTTCTATATGGCGGACACGAAGGAGGATATATACTCGGCAGCAGAGATTTGATCACAAACGAAATTGAATCAGCTGTTGAGGGACCGCAGCTTGATGGGATGATTTGTCTGGCTTCGTGTGATAAAACAGTACCGGGTCAGTTAATGGCTGCAGCTCGGATAAACATACCTACAATTGTTGTCTGTTGTGGGTATCAGCCCTGTGGTACATATAAAGGAAAGCATTTTGATATTGAAGATTTGTATCAGGCGATGGGGCATTTCTCCATGGGGAAAATATCAAAAGAAGAGCTTGATGAAATGAGCGAGGCGGCAATTAAAGGACCAGGCGTTTGTCAGGGTATCGGTACAGCTAATACTATGCATATGGCAACTGAAGCGCTGGGATTCTCTCTTCCCGGCACAACTCCGATATTGGCAAACAGTTCTCAAATGTGGGAAGCAGTTTCAGCCTCCTGCAAACGGATTGTTGAAATGGTAGATCAGGATGTTCGACCGCGCGATCTTCTAACCCCGCAGGCATTTGAAAACTGCGTTAAAACCATACTGACGGTTTCAGGTTCCACTAACTGCATAAAGCATTTTCAGGCAGTTGCGAAAGAGGCAAAAACAGATATAGATGTATTTGGGATGATCGACAAGTTTGGAGATGAGATACCCTTGGTTGTCGGGATTCGTCCGAATGGGGATCATAATATTGATGACCTCGAAGCTGCAGGTGGAACAATGGGAGTTCTGAAAAGCCTTGAATCTAAGCTTCAACTTGATGCAATGAACGCAAATGGAAAAAGTCTGCGCGAGAATTTGAAAGATTTTGAAATCAAAAACACGGAAGTAATCAGGGGCATCGACAATGCATTTAACTACAGACCGTCAATTGTCCTTGCGAAAGGCAATTTAGCCAGAGATTGCGGAATAATAAAACTACAGGTCAATGACGAATACAAGCCAAGCTATTTCAAAGGACCGGCTAAGGTATTTACTGATATACAAGTGGCAAGCGAGGCTGTCCGCAATGGTGAGATAGTCAAAGGCGATGTGGTTGTTATGTGTGGATTTGGTGTAACAGGGACTCCCGGAATGGGGGCAACCGGCGGGATAATATTCGAACTAGATGGAATGGGGCTTGGCAGCGATGTTGCTATTGTAACCGACGGACATGCCTCCGGACTTTGCAATCTTGCGCTGATGGTTATTGATGTATCTCCCGAGGCAGCCACAGGCGGCGAAATTGGTCTGGTGCGCGATGGTGATATTATCACCATTGATGCTTTGAAGCGCATTTTGCACGTCGATGTTTCTGACGAGGAGTTTGAAGAGCGCCGCAAGACAGCTCCTGATTATTTGAAAAAAGGCGAAGAAGGATGGCTCAAGATAGTTCAGGAGCGAGCACGACCACTTACTGAAGGGGCAGTGCTTTGCTAGGCGTGTGATTTACTATTTGATCAATATACAGCCTGCTTAATGCAGGCTGTATTGGTTTCAAAAACGGATATAAAAACTTGCCAAACGGCGATTGAAAAATGTGCATTTAAATCTGTATACTTACGACAAAAGATTAACTAATACCAATGGCGAAATTGTAGAAGATTTGAGCAGTCTCATGTTCACATTCTTCGGAAATAACTATTTTTATGTGAAACTTTTCGGAATCTATTCCGATTACTTTCATATCTTGTTCACAAAATATCTGTGCCACCCTTTCCGGGAGTATCGCTGGAATACCCAATTCGCGAATCGACTCTCGTGCGGTGTTGTACCACAAATCAAGAGGTGCGATATTGGGGAAGAGCGCTGATTTTTTGAATTGCTCCAACGTAAATTCATTCAAGAAACGTGACTGCCTTGACGAAATGACTTGAACCTGTTCATATCCAATGTCATGAAGTTGTACGCGTTTGCTTTTTGCTAAATAGTGTGATTTATCTACGAGTGCCGCAAGTCTGTCAGAAACAAGTGTATGGCACTTCGTCCCTAAATCCGGGGTCTTGTTTGTAGAAAACAAAATGCGGACAACGTCTTTTTGTATGTTTGAGATATTGCCTGTTACGTTATCTTCGACTAGCTCAATGAATTCTGTCTGAATTTCGGGAAAATGCAGCTTAAAGTTGGTAAGCAGGGCATTGTATCCGTAGCTGCTTAATGGATCTGTATAAATAGTGACGCGCTTTTCTGAAGAAAGCCTGTAGTCTTTTAGAATTTTGTTGATATGCTCATACTCGTCAGTTATTTTCTTAGCATATTTGAGGAATGCACAGCCTGCCTCAGTCAATGCCAGAGCGCCTCTTTCTCTTGTGACTAAGTTTACGCCCAGTTCCTTTTCAATCGTCTGAATGTTATTTGAGAAAGATGACTGAGAAATATATAGTTTCTCTGCGGCTTCGCTAAATGTGGTGGCACCTGCCAACGTGACAAAGCATAATAGCTGAAAAATACTCAACAGACATCCCCCTTTCAACGTGAGATTAAGTGCATTTGCATCGAATGTTTTCGTCCATTTTACATCGGCATTAAACTTTTTGCAAGGATTGCATACCATTGTTTAAGTGAAGTACTGCTGTTTAGCTCGGAACTACAGTGCAAGCGCACTTGTACCTATGCGAAAAGTAACGTACTATTAGGTAAACGCTGATTAAATCGCGCTCCTCGTCTTTGCGGGTCTTATTCCGTCTGTTTTCCGCATTTTTCAGTTAAATACTGCTAGTATTCGCCCTCAAAATCCAAAAAACAGGCGAAAAAATACCTCGCA
>Ga0131853_10003496_pt1 | contig 28160 bp, 28 predicted proteins | sample TergutLab28metaG_FD_92764 | JGI IMG/M metagenome (GOLD analysis project Ga0131853, IMG submission 92764) | Labiotermes labralis P1 segment gut microbial communities from Petit-Saut dam, French Guiana - Lab288 P1 (version 2) (version 2) | ecosystem: Host-associated > Arthropoda: Insects >...
GGGCAAATCTTCCGTGTCTTTGGGTAAATCCTCTGCGTAAGAAGTGTCGCTTGCATCCATAGGCATGTCGCTTGTATCCGCACAGGCGGCTAGGGTGACAAGGACAAACAGCACAAATATAAATATAAACTTTTTCATAATCAATTTCTCCTATCGAAATAGCCAATTTACGCTTTGCTGGTCAAACGGCCGCGGTGTCTGCACGTCGTTTCTGTCTCGGCCCAAATTCATAATGCTATTATTCCTGCCACCGCCGAGAGGCTGGTTTATCGCCCCGTCAGCCAAGCCAAGGGCATGGCCAATCTCATGCGTCCAAGTGCTGACGGCAACATTGGTAGCTGAGAATCCGTTTTCGGTTGCATGTTCGGCTATGGTGTGTGAATATAATCGAATCCGAAAGCTAGTAAGACGTCCTTCAGGGTTATGGTTTCCGGGGCTAAACGAACCAAGCCATTGTGGAAAGTCTGGATTTCTCGGCTGAACAGCAGCCGTATTCTGCGAACTTGTGGCAAACTCAACTCTAATTGGGGTGGCACTAGCGTTCCAATTGCGCATGGCAATATTTAAGGTGCCCAGCCAAGGTTCAGCCAAGTTCATTTGACGTATCCTAATTGTCGGTGACCGATACCAATACCCCAGATGCCGCCTCCCCGGGCCGAAGTCGAGCCATCTGGCGTAGTATGTTACATTGTTGTTTGGCACAGTCGTACTCGCGGTTACCGCGTCGCCCGGTGCATAACGGCCGTTTGTCGTATTCCACCCGTGGAAATTGGTGCGAATAATGCCCCAAGTCGGAGTAGGCAGGGTGCCGAGCGTTGTGCCGGGTGCCCTCGTCCAGCTGGCCGGGTTGACGCCGCCCTGCGCGTTCCATGTGATGGTCACGTTACCCGGCGTCCCACCGCCCCCGCCCGGCTGTGTCCAGCGAATATGCAAACTATTAGCCGGCCCCTTATTCACATAGCGCGAAGTACCCGCCCTGTCAATCCGCCACCAAGCTCGGCAATCGGATTCGCCGATAACGGTTACGGGATTCCCTATGTTCAACGTACCATCGGTGGCGGCACTTGAGTTAGGCCGCATTCGTATCTGAAGCGAATTGACATGCGACCAGCCCTGTCTGGTGTGCTGGACCAAACTGCTATGTACATACCCGTCTCTCGGGTACGAAACACGCCACCAATGGCGGGAGCCGTTCCAAAGGCCGCCGTCTTCTCTTGCGCCGACAATCTGTACTTCGTCCCATGCGGACAGTACGTGAACAGAACTGTAGTTTGTGCCGGCACCGATTCGCACTTGTACGCTGTTGCCGGTTGACCAACCGAGTTTCCGAAGCTCTATGAAATCTTTGCTCACATACCCCGTTCTGGGCTGTGAAATCCGCCACCAATCGCCGGACTCACCGACAATTGTTACTTGGTCGCGCCTCTGCAAGTTGGGGCCGGCAGGAAGATGATTTGTGCCGGGGCCGACTCTCACCTGCAAAGAATTGGCCGTTGACCAACCGGGCATGCTATTCATCTGCCATTGGGCAATGTACGCCTCGTTGCCGGTCATCGTTGTGCTTGGCGTAACTCTGCCGCCGTATCGTGTCCAATGGAGAAACGTACCGTTCGGATGGGTCGGCTCGGGCAGGGGGCCTATGGCTATTCCCGGAATCCGTTGCCAGTTAGCCACAGTTGAGCCGCCGCGGGAATCCCAAGTAATCGTGTTCGGTACGGGGTCTCTGACCCTGTCCCAGTTGCCGGTAGCCCTGCCGACCAGATTGAGGGCATCCAATCTCGAAATGCGCTCATGCGGCCGGAATGTGCCGTCCGGGAAACCAAACAGCCAACCTTGCGCCACAGCGTTTTGTACATGCTGTACCGCCCACCAAGAAATTTGGTTGGCGTCGCTGAAGTGGTCGAGCGATTGGTTGCTGTTGGGCGGGTTCCGCTCTCGGCCGAGCATGGTGATAAATTCTTCCCGTGTTATGTAGCGGTCCGGGGCGAACTGTCCGCCCCCAATGCCGTTGACCCAGCCTTCGTGCGTGCCCCAAAGGATAGGGAGAAAGTCCCAGCGTTCTATGCCGACATCTGTGAAGTGAATATTCGGCAGGTGGCCGTTTGCGACCAAATCCGGCCGTGTGGCATAGAGTAATATGGTGACGACCCGCCCTCGTGTGGCGTGCGAACTCAGGCTCAGCGGTTGTGCGTCTCGGGAAAACTCGGATTCTCTCCCGGGTTCAAACTCGGAACTCTCTACATAGTCAAAGCGTTCCAAATAAACGGAACTCTCGGGGTTACGTGTAATTTCATCATCGCGCGATAATGTACCCGCCGCAGGGACAACCAAGGAAAAAAGCAGGGCAAGTACGAGTAACATAGCTAAAAAGCGTTTCATACCTTTCAATCCCTTCCTATTTTATCATAAGTGCGCAGGGGTTGCCAATATATTTTTGTCGAAATCGGCTATCGTGCAAAGTGAGATAATAAGTGCGAAAGAAGTTGCGAGGCTTCGGACGCACTTATTTTCTATAAAAAAGGGTAGGTTGGAGGTGCAAGAGTGGCAAAAGCAGTAAAGCGGTTAGACCTTGAGGGTCGTAAGAAACTTGAGCAATTGTATCTTGCCGAAGAGCGGGTTGGTGATATCGCGAAACAACTTGATGTCTCAATAGCAACGATATATCGGGAACTCAAGCGCGGATATACGAACACCCAAGATAAAAATGGCCGCCCGGCGTATAGTGCGTTTGTGGCTGAAAGGGTAACGGCAGTAAATAAAGTTCGACGTCGAGGCCCATATGTTGTTGGAGAAAGATAGTAATTGTATTTAAATCACAGGTTCGGCGGCTGTTGGGTTTTTGTTGAGGCATCCCTCCTCCGCCTACTCCTTTCACTTTCCTAGCCTAGCAGTCGTGGAACCTGTGATTTAAATTTGAAGCAATGTTTTACTGCGAACATAAGTGATACCAGTAAATTCAAGGAGGAATCACCATGAAGTTAAAATCTATCTCAAGGTACTTAATAACGGATGTACTCTACATTTGTTGTGGTGGCGAATTTGCATTGTATGAGGGCATGGATGCCGCAGGACAGGCTTGTAAGCGGTTTGGCGATTGTGAAGTTGTGAATATAACGCCCGGAGATAATTGTCTAAACGTATTGATTAAGTAGCTCAAGCGGTTCTGAGGGGCATCCGTATAAAAGCCCCATCCCAAGCGACAGAGGCGGTCAAGCCGTCCGGCTGACTTGTACCTTGCAAATTGAATTAGCTTGTCCCTTTGATATGAGGCGGTTAAAATCCGCCCGAAACGCATAGCGCAGGAACGGGAGGGAGTTGGCAAGCAATGAAAGGTAGTAAGTAGTGTAGTAAAGTATGGGTCAGTTTGGCCTGTGATATAGAGGAGGTCGGCGATGAAACGTCAAAAGCGCATCCATGCGTATCGCCTAACCGCATACATGATGGGTGCAGTCGTTGACATGTTGGAGACAGTTAATCGTGACGAGGCCCGACATTTCTATCGGCGGCATACAACCGGGAATAGTAGTGTGCGCTTGGTTGTTGACGGTAAGCGGTTGCCGTTCTTGGAAGCGAATAAGCTATTTTTGAATGGGATGCGGGATAATAATTGCGCTCTCGTTGTTTAATGGAAACCCTTGACAAATCAATGGTTCCATGATAGCATAAGCCATAATCACACAAGCAGAAAGTGAGGATGTGACCATGAAGAAAAAAGTATTAACGATTACTCTAATCGTATTCTGCGTTGCAGTAGTCGGCGCAAGCGCGGTATTTATGTTGGGCAACACCGTAACGGCGGCAGAGACGCCGCCTGTGGACTTGCCTGTGTTGGAGGAGCCGGAAGTCTGTGAGCCGATTGAGGCCGAAGATGAGCCGGACGCAGATGTCATTTGCGAAGCCGAAGCCGTATGCGAAACCGCACAAGCAGAGTTTTGGGCATGGCATTGGGACGAGATGACGGCATTCTGGCTTGCATACTACGAAGCCAACCGCCCGGAGCCTGTAGAGGTCGCTGACGATGCCGAAGTTGCCCTGATAGGCGATGACGCAGTAGGCGGCACAGAGCAAGGCACACCGGGTACACCCGGTACAGGTGCAACGAACGCACCACCCACGACCACGCAAACACCGTCCACCCCACCCGCGAATAATAACAATAGCGGTGGAAGTAGCGGCGGTGTGGTTGACCTTCCTATGAATGATTCAAGCTCTTTAGGAGAGAATCAATTTGGTGGTCAAGATTTTGGGTGGGGCGGTTCAGGGTGTTTCTGGGACCAGTAAAAAACTAATCGTCCAGGATACAATTTAACAAATTCCATTTTAGAGCAGACGTTTTCCAAGCGTCTGCTTTTTGTATATCCATTTTATTAAAACAAAACTGAAAGGAACGAAAAAATGAAACACAAAAAAAGTTCAATCACTCGTATACTCGCCCTACTGCTCGTGGTATCGTTGATAGTCGGTGCGTTTGCCGGGTTTGTGATGCCGGATGCGTATGCAGAGGGAGATATTACGGTAGAGACCTATCAGGTCGCAGAGGATGACGGCGCGGTATTGGAACCGTCTCAGCCCACGGAAGATGAGACCGAGGATTCGGCCCCGCTTGTTCCTGAAGCGGAAGATGCACCATCGGTAGAGCCTCCCGATGATGAATATGTCGTTATTGAAATTGAGGATGACGATGGTAACGGATATCAATTCCTTGTCCCTTCGGATGTACTGCCCGCGGCGGGTGCGGGAGAAGTACAGTTCATCAATCGCGGTCAATGGATTCCCGTTCCCAGCGCATGGCATTTTGCGGGCAATCCGCTTTCGGTCGGGTTTTATCAAATCCGAATTAACGGCGTATATTATCCCGCCTACTGTCTGCAACCTCGCGTCCCTGCTCCGCTGACGGGCGTATATGCGTATACTGTCCTCAACGAAAATATATTGCTGGCCAGAGGTTTGTTTTATGTTTTCGGTGCCCCGGGACAGCGGTACTATTTGGACACTTTAACCAATCTGCCTTTGGCCGCTACTTCTCATACCGGCAGTCGGCTGGGTGATACAAAGTATCTCTTGTCGCATTTGACTCTCTCCATCATTTATCAAGGACAATGGCCGCCGTTGCTCACGGGTATCAATCAGCAGGGCAGAAATGCTGCTTTTGCTTTCCGGGACTGGCTACAGACTGCCCCGCAACCGCCTCATGCACGGAAATCATTTTCTGATGTTAATGTGCAAGCGACAATTAATGTAGGGGGAGCCAGACAGGAGACCCCGGAGATTACGTTTGAGGCTGACTTTCGCAATTCTATTACGATAGACCCAAGCGCGTTTGGGGATGGTGTCATTCTTCTCAGGACAAGAGATGGAGGGGAGCCAACGTTTCATTGGTCGGCCACGGAAATTCGAGGTGGAGACACGTTCCATTTTCGTGTTCCGCTTTCTGCCGCTGTCCCCGGTTCTCATATGAGCGGTCCCTTGCAAGGTACAAATACAATGCACTGGCGTTCTATTTTGTTTAATCAGGGGGCGGTAGCTACTCAGACGATGGGTGGCTGGTCAGCACTTGCCGACCCCGTGGCACCGATTCAACTTTCGGTCACATGGCAAGCCCTGCCGGGTGAACTGGCGATTATAAAGACCTCCGAGAGCGGCAATGTGTCCGGCATACAGTTCCGCATCAGCGGCAACGGCGTGGACGAGACCGTCACCACGGATGAAACCGGGGGCATCCTCGTCTCCGGCCTCACACCCGGCAATACATACACGGTTGAGGAAATCAATCTGCCGAGCCAATACCGCCAGCCCGCAGCACAGACCGTAACCATCGTAGAGGGCGAAACCGCCGAGGTTCGGTTCCACAATGAGCTAATCCGTGGCCGCATCCAAGGCCGAAAGGCAGGTGCCGGGGGTGATGGCTTAGCCGGGGCGGTCATCGGCCTGTTTGGTGAAAGTGAAACCGTATTTACGGAGGCGAGGGCGATAGCGACTACCGTATCCGCAGAGAACGGCGATTTTGCATTCGACAACTTGACGCTCGGCCGCAGACAAATCCGCGAGCTTCGCTCCCCGACCGGCTATCGCCTGAGCGATGAGGTCTTTGCGGTAAATATCACCTATGATGGTCAGGTGGTGGAGCTGACTATTGTAAATGAACGGACACGGGTCTCAATCCGCACTCAAGCCCACACGGGCGATGGAGCCAATCAGTATTTCACGCACGGCGATGTCTTGCGGATGTTCGATGACGTAGAGATTACGCACGAGGGTATTCTTGACGGTACAGAGCGGGCTTTTGAGACTTTCCTCGTGGCTCGCTTGCCGAACGGTACGGTACAAGAAATATGGCGTTCCGGCTTGATTGATTATGTGGTCGAAGACGCTGTGTTTACGCACCGTGTCGTGACGGAGTACGTGGACACAGGCCGTTTCCCGTGGGGTACGATTTTCACATTCCGCGAGGTCGGCTTCAATGAATACGGCGAAGAAGATGCGTGGCACAACTGCGATTTTGAGGACAGAAATCAGGATTTACGTCCTCGCCGGAGAGTGCCGGAGATGGGCGATGGTGTGGGTTCACCGTGGGTGATGTCGGTTGTGGCGGCTTTGGGTCTGGTTGCTGTCGGCGGGGTGTTTTGGTATGAGCGCAAGAAACGCAAACAAACAGGTTAAGCGGTGGTTGCTCTTCTGCGGTCTGCTCTTTGTAGCGGCGGGGCTGTTGGCGGTCATCGTCATATCGGGTCAGCAGATACTAGAGCGGCAAGGCGAATACCGAGCGGCGCGGCGAGAATACATCCAACTGCGGGAGCAAGTGATGACTGTTGCCGCCGATGACGACGAGCAAATGGAGGGCATTGACTTCGATGCCCTCTCAGCGATTAACCCGAACACGGTAGGTTGGATTACCGTGCCGGGTACGAGTATCAGCTACCCCGTGGTGCAAGCTTCGGACAATTATTGGTATCTCAGACGCACTTTTCACGGTGCGCGTAACGCATCCGGCACGGTATTTATTGATTATAGGGACGCATCGGATTTTAGCGGTCATGTAAGAGTTTACGCTCATAACATGCGCGATGGGTCAATGTTTGCGCCCTTGTTGGAGTGGGGCGGTGATATGTTCATCATCCATACTTTGGACGGGTGCATTTTGACCTATACCGTGTTATCCCGTGGAGCTGCTCCGGTCACCGGGGACGTGTTCAGCTCGACCGCCGAGGGGGTCTTGCTTGTGACCTGTGTTAACGGACAGCCTGACGTGCGGTTTGTGGTGTGGGCGCGATTAGAAAATGAAGAAAGTAGGTAAAGAAATGACAAGTTTGTTTAACCAAAACATTATCGGTTACGACCAGTTTGTAGCGGATTACCAAGCCATCACAAAGTATCAAATCCCGGACTTGGCGGGTCGGCTGGAATCTTGTGTGATTCGCAGCATCCGAGAAGCCGGAGGCCCGGAGAAAGCCGCCCAAGCGGAAATTCCTGATGTCTCTTTGCGGTTCGGTGGCCGCATTAAAAGGGATTACTTGTTTCGCTTCCGTTGGAACGAGGGTGCAGAGCGTTTTGACGCTATGTATACGGGCTGTCGGGAGGTTGTGGAGGACAAGTTAGACTTCTATGACATTGAGTGGCTTTCTTGGCCGCAATTCGAGGATGATTACCGTGCGGTAATGGGCGAAAAGGGCGGTGGTGTCGGGGACTTGCAGTATGAGCTATATACCCGATTCAGCCGTTCCGCTTGTGTGGATGGCCAAGAGGAGCGTATTTGGGTCTCTGATTCTGACGGTAATCGGCATTATTTCAACTTCATCTTCAATGAGCCGGATGGTAAGCCGATGATTACCTATGCCCTGTCCGGCAAGTTGGAGATGAAAGCGTACAAGTTGAGTGAGGTGCATTTTGAGCGTTGGGGTGAGTTCGAGGAGATTTGTGAAACTCTGCTTAGACCAACCGGGTGGCCGGACTTTGTGGCGGTCAAGGAGGCTTTCGCCGGGGACTGTGTAGCGACACCGGGCGAAAGTGTAAACAGTTCTGTTTATGTCGAGCGTCGGCATTCGTTCAGCGGCAAGGCGTACAAGTTCTGGTTCACCTTGTCTAATGACATGGGCCAGCCGATTGTAACATATCGGAATTACCGTGTAGTCTAATCAAAAATAAAGGAGAAAATCAACATGAGCAATAGATGGTCGGAAGTAGAATTTGATGCGGTTGCGTATTATGGCACTTTGTCTTTCGCCGGATATAGAGGCGAGGCAACCGACACGCGCAAAAATTGGAGAACCAGTCGAGACGAGACGTATGTCGCTTATCGTGAGTATTATCTGATGAGCGAAACCCAGCCGGACGGGCCTATCACGGTGCGTCTCCCGATTGGTGCCGAGATAAAGACGTTTGACAGGCGTACCCCTGTTGTTTTGGAAAATCCGAGGCTCAAAGCGAAAGCAAGCCGCAGGGGTGCCGAGGTGGTTGTCATCGCGGACAACATGTTTGCGGCGGCAGATACAGCAAAAGGAGGACGATAACATGAGTTTTGAGAGAATTTACGGGCGTGTCCCGTGTCCGGCGGAGCCGTTCGGCGACTTGTTTTTCGTGGCAAAACGTGAACGCAAAAAGTTTGACGACACTATCGGTAAGGAACTCCCCGATGTGGGCTATTGGGAGTACACCTTAGATTCTATCGGCAAGGGCAGTCTCATTTTTGTACGTTTGCCGGGCGATAAGGAGGAGCGTAGCTTCAAGTTGGATGAAAAAGTGGAGCTGGCGAATTCGTCTGTGTTCCCTTACATTAGTGGTTCATATCCTGACCAAGAGGTTTCTTGGACTGTCCAAGTTGATGACATTCGTCCGGTAAAACCGGGCCAAGCATCAACTTCGCCGCAGACAACGGCATCACCGACAGACAAGCCGCCTACCCCGCCGCAGTCGGGCCAGGGCGGCGGCCATGACAAGGTGAAATAAAGGATGTTATATGGGGCTGCGAGGGGTATACTCGTGGCCCCTGCCCTTTAGCAAACGGCAGTTTGCGCCTTAACACATCTTGACGACAACGCCGTCGCAAGGTTCGGACGCTGTCAAGGGTTCAAGGGTGGATTTTTCGTCCTTTGAAAAATACGACCCGTCCCTTGACTGCGGCCGAGCCTTGTGACATGCCCTTGACCTTAGTCTTAACGATACCAAAGAAAGGATGCCCCTATGTCAAAGACACCGAGGCGTAAACCGCCGAAGCTGTTTGTCCGGCGCGGCAAGCGGATACGTCCACGTAATGTAAATCTGTTGCTCCGCTTCGCGCTGATGACGCTCGTCCCGCTGTTTCTGTTGGTCGTGGCGGTGTTCCATATCCGCATTCTTTTGACGCAGGACTGGCAGAGTATCACCGTGCCGTATGCGTTGGTGAGTGTGGGCGTGGCTGTGGTAGTGTGTGCGGTAGCGGCGTTTTTGTATCGTCATTATCGGTATGACAGTATTAAGAAGCGTTCCCACCGCCAGATACTTGCCCGGATGATTCGGGATAATGGTTGGTGTGAGAAAAAGACGGTAGAGGGCCGAGAAAAGATACGCCGCTTTGCTCCTATGTGGTATAAAAAGGATGACTTCATAGTCACCGTTACGGTTACACGTGACGGCGGCAAGCATTATGAGCAAATGCAGACTTTGGCTCCGCGCCTAGAGACTGCTTTGTTTTCTGAGTTGATAGCCAGTCCGGCTTCTGAGGGGTACTTAGAGTACAAGTTACTGTATGATTCCATCAATGGCCGGATAACCATAGACAAGGTAACGGTCACAGATGGCCGTATGAAGCTGATGGAGACGTGTTATTGGGATATTGACGGTCAACCGCATATGTTGGTAGCGGGTGGCACAGGCGGCGGAAAAACATTCTTTTTGCTGTCGGTTATCTATGCCCTGCTCAGTCAAACAAATGCGCGGTTGACCATTTGTGATGTCAAGTATTCTGCTTTGATTGATTTAGGGGAGTTTATGCCTCATGTGTACTCGGATGCTTATGACATTTTGGATGCCTTGATTCGGTTCAAGGACGATATGCAAGAGCGGTACATTAAGATGCGGGAACGTCCTGGCTATGATTCTAAACAAAACTACGCCTACATGGGCTTAGAGCCGCATTTTTTTGTCTTTGATGAGTATGTGGCAACCTATGGGCGTTTGGATTCAAAGGCGCAAGGTGTATTGGTTACTGCTTTGCGTGACGTTGTTCTGGCGGGCCGGCAGTGCGGATACTTCATGATTCTTGCGACCCAGCGGCCTGATGCAAAGTTTTTAGAGACGGATGTCCGAGATAACTTTAATTTCCGTGTTACCTTGGGCAGTATGACGGCGCAGGGCTACGCTATGATGTTCGGCGAGACAAAGAAGATGTTTATGCAAAAGGACATCAAAGGTCGCGGTTATCATAGCGGCGGTGATGAGATAATCCCGGAGCTTTTCGCGCCTTATGTGCCGGATGATTTTAAATTTCAGGCCAAGGTGCAAGAGGCTCTGTTAGCTCGTGGCGATAAGCTTGTCCCTGCGACCAAAAAGAAAGTGGACGCTGTGGTTGAGATAGGGGATGAAGATGGTTGGAACTAAGCTAAAACCAAAAAAGATTTTCCCGCTCACAAACACCCATAGGGCAAAGCCACTATTAAGGCAAAAAAAGGATTACCCCCGCCGCCCCGCGCCGATTGCCGTGCGGAGCGAAAGGCGGGCGGCGCGGAGCGGCGAGGGACTATAAAATCAAACATTTCCCCCCCCACCTAAAAGGGGGGTACAAACCGTGGCCGAAACTGCGAATTGAGCAACAAAAAAACCTGTAATTTCAATGGTTTGGAGGTGGTTCAGCACCGAATTTTATGAACTGGGCTTTTTACCAAAAAGCACAGTTGTGTTTGGAGGTGGTTGGGATAGCGGATTTACGGCAAAGTCGCGAGGCGTGCGGGCTTACGCAAAAGGAGTTTGCAGAGCTTGTCGGAGTGAATATTACGTACCTTGCTCGTATCGAGCGCGGTGAGAAAGAGTTGACTGAAAAGATGCGTCAGCGGTTCGAGGGTGTCTTTGATTTGTTGGGGTACACCGTTCCTATGGACGTGATTTATGACTATGTGCGTATCCGCTTCCCTTTCTTCCTGTCGGGTACCGCCGAACTAACGCAAGCGAAAGTAAACGCCAAGGAGATTATCGAGGGTTTGTTCGGTATACGGTTTGAGGCATGGGAACAGAAGCCGATTAAACGGTATCACTATGACGGGATGTACATCTACGGAGACTTCACCGTCCTGTATCCGAGCAAAGAGGATGAAAATTTGGGCATCTTGGTGGAGTTGAAAGGTCGTGGTTGCCGTCAGTTGGAAAATCTCATGGTCGAGCAGGGTCGTACATGGCGCAGCTTCTTTTTTACTTGTTTCGAGTACGCGCCTGTGTTTAAACGGCTCGACTTGGCAATCAATGATTATTTCGGCATTTTGTCCATCCCGGAGCTGATTGCGAAGTGTGAGGATGATGCGTATGACTTAAAGCGTATGCGTGTCTTTCACGTCCACAAGTCGAGTACCCCTATCCATGCGGAGGTGTTGGACGAAAAGCCGCCGATGGCGTGTACTCTGTACCTCGGCTCACGTAAGAGTGACATATATTTTTGTATCTACGAGAAAGACCGGGAGCAAGAGGCAAAGCTCGGCATTGCCCCGGAGGATGCGGTTTCAAAGAACCGCTTTGAGGTTCGGTTACATGAGGACAGGGCAAATTTGGCACTATTGGAGATATTAGCTCGTGACAATGTAGAATCTGTCGTCTTAGATATCATTGACGCATATGTGCAATTTTTCCATAGTGTCAAGAACAAAAAGCGGCCTTGCCACCGTTGGGCGCAGTTCATCGGTGTAGGCCGCCAAAAGATTAAACTCACGATGCACCCGGAGCCGTATGATATACGGCGTAGTTATGGTTGGATGAAGAAACAGGTGATGTCCACGCTCAAGCTGATGGCGGGGTTGGAGCAAAAACTGGGGAAAGAGAAGATTCGAGAAATGGGGCTGACAACGCTCCAAGACATGTTCGCTAATGCGGAACTGAGTGACCGTCACGAACGGTTGTTCGGCCACATGACCGCGCCGATGGAGGACATACTCACCCCGGCGTTTTTGCAAGAGCGGGATTATCCCCCGGCAGTACGATTGGACGAGCTTGTAAATGTGAAGCCGGGCGAAGCTCTGATGATAGAGCGACTGTTCGCCGAGGCAAATAAAAAGAATGGAGGAAATTGAGATGGGATTGATAAAGAAGATTAAGCCTTTCCCCACGGATGGTATCTTTCATATTTGGGCTGTAGGGAGTGTGATTTTGGGTGTCATGTTGGCGTTTGTTAGTGCATGGGTGGAGTTAGGTTTTACTTTTGCGTATATATTGCATGTGTTGCCGGATACTTTCCGACATTTTATGTCCGTAAGCGTCAGGGACTATCTTTGGGTTTTGCTGATGCTGCTACTCACATGGACGGTAGTTATAGTGTTCTTGGGACAAGTTGTGTTTCAGTTTGCAAGGTTGTTCCGGCACTTGATATATAAGAAAAATAACAAAGAAGAAAAAGGAGAAATATAACATGGAAGCATTAACGAATTTACAACAGCTACTCATACAAGCCGGCGGAACAGTCATCATCATTGGGTTGGTGATTATCGGCGTCAAAATTATGGCGGCAAAGAGTATCATGAAAGCCCTGCCCATGCTCATCCCTATTGCGCTCGCCATCCTGTTTATCACGATGCCGAATCAGACCTTGGGTTGGATCCAAGGCATCTTACAAAGCATCTTCGGTTAGGAGGCAACAATGCGAAGAATACGAAGTTTCCAAGATATCTGGTCAGCCCCGAAGATGCTGTATTCGTTCGGCGACGTACCATTACCAAGAGGCGTTAACGCAAACGGTGCGCTGTGGTTCAGCGTTTCACTTGTAGTGCTCCTCCTCACAGGCGGGCGCCCGTTCCTGTTCCTCGGGAACCCCGTCTTCATATACGGCGGGATACCCTTTGTCATAGCGTTTGTGTTCAGCCGCCCGATGTTCGAGGGCCGCCGTCCCGATAAGTTTTTCGGGGCGGCTCTTTCTTTCCTCTCCGGCCCCAAGCATATCTACGCCGGGCAGAGGGTGGAGCTTGGGCGGCACAAGTCTAAATTCAACATTACAGCGGTCAGGAGGTATACGGCGGATGGCAAAAATCCAATGTCCGATTAACTATGTCGAAAACAACATGGTACGCACCCAAGACGGCCATTATTGGGCGTACTACGAGATGAACTCATACAACTATTCATTTTTGAGCGATGCGGAGAAAGCAGCGATATCCGATACACTCCGTGGTGTGATATCCGAAACAACGGCTACTGAGTTCCACCTCTTGCAAATCATGACGGAGGCGAGCATACAGGCCGTGCAGAATAAGGGTATCTCCCTCATCACCGGGAACCTGGCCGATGTCGCAAAGAAACGTATCGAGGCGGAGACTGCGGTACTCGCAAGATTGGCCGAGAAACGGACGGGCAGTCCGAACCAACAGGAACCCCGCTGCTTTATCGGCTTCCGCTTGGCCGAGGCATCCATTGACAAGAGTTTAAAGGGTATGCTTGCGCGGATGGAGGGTGTGTTCGGCGACTTCAAGCGCAGCGTGAATACAAACCTGATGGGCGACTATGTACGTGTGTCGAAGCGGGAATTGACCCGATATATCCGGGCAGAACGTTTCTTGTGTAAGCAGCTTGCAAATAGTTTGGATGTCCAAAGAGTGACCCCGGACGACTTGGGTTACATCATCGCGCACCTCTCCGGCCAGCGCGGCGTACCGTACGAGAAATACAAGTGGCACCTGCCCGCAGAAGAACACGAGGACGAGATATTTGTCCGCAAGTATGATATCCTCTCCCCTGCCGGGGCAGAGATTGCGATAAGACCCCGGCACTTGCAGGTGGAGCATGAGACGGGGTCATCCTACGTCGCGTACTTCACTTTTTGCAAGGCATTGGAAGAGTTGATGTTCCCCGGCTGTGAATTTTTGTACCATCAGCAAACATTCCCTTTCCCGATAGATGTAAGCATACGGGCCGAGGTTGTGCAACACGCCAAGGCGATGCCGAAGCTCAGGGATAAGAAAAAATCATTGGACGATGCCGTGTCTCACGCCTACGAGACAGGCAACAGTCCAACAAGTGAGTTAGAAGATGCCGTCGCATCGGCAGACGAATTTGAACAGTCTCTGAGCCGGACAAAGGAGCCGATGTATCAGGCAAGTTGCCTGTTCCGCATCTCTGCCGAGACACCCGAAGCATTAGAGGAACGCGCAAGGTTGGTATTAGACCACTACAAAACGCACTACGCCATCATCCTGCGGCGGCTGTTCGGGAGCATGTTGGGCGCACACTATGAATGTTGGCCCGGTGGCAAGGTGAACAGCGAGGACATGCGGCAACCCGTGGAGAGTTCGTTCTTCTCCAGTCTCGGCTTCGGGGCCACAGACCGCTTGGGTGACGGGCAGGGCTTCTTTATCGGCTACACGGAATCTGAATCGCCCGTGTACTTCTGGCCGCCGTTGGCGGCACAGAGTGTGAAAGGTGCCGATACGAGCTCCCTGTCGATTTCGATTACAGGTAAAACAGGCTACGGCAAAAGTATTGCGGGTAAATCCTTTGTAACCAAGGCCGTACTACATGGTGCTCGTGCAGTCGTGATTGACCCCATCAAGCCGGAATGGGGTTGGTGGCATGAGATGTTGCCTGAGTTGGGCGATGAATACAATGTCGTTACCATTGAGGCCGCCCCGGAAAACGAGGGGCTGTTAGACCCCTATGTCATCATGCCGGAAGACGCAAAGGCCGAAGAACTCGCCAGACGTATCTTGACCTACCTGATGGGAATTAACATGCAGGAGGATGGCGCGAAGTATGGAACTTTGGGCCGTGCGCTTGAGCGCGTGAGCAGTCAGCCGCCCGGCACCCGTGGCTTGTTGCATGTGATAGATGAGTTGCGCAACGATAAGACAACGCTGGGTGACGAGATGGCTCTGCACCTTGAGAGTATCTCTAAAAGCGGCACGGCCAAGCTTTTGTTCAGCCGTGGGGATGTCAAGAAGCATCTCAGCTTTGACAAGCAGTTGAATATCGTACAGTTCATGGGTATCAAACTCCCGCAAAAGGGCGCAGACCCGAACAAGTACAAGAACGACACAGATGTCATCCTCGGTGTTGCTATTTTGCACGTTGTAGCGGCGTTCACCGAGATTTTTATCCGTTCCGACAGGGAGACATTTAAGATAGTCGCCTTTGAGGAGGCTTGGGCCATTTTGGATACCCAAGAGGGCGAATCGCTCATCGATGACCTCTCTCGTGTCGCCCGTTCATTTAACGGTGGTCTATGGCTGATGACACAGACGGCCTTTGACCTGTCGCAGAAAGGTTTGAAGAGTAGCATCGGACAGAAGTTTGCCTTTAACCCCGGCGCGGATATGGAAGAAGTCCGTGCGGTCTTGGAGTATTTGGGTTTAGACCCTGACGATGAAGCATATCAAAGGCGGCTGCAAACCCTCCCGCCCGGTGTCTGTATCTATCGTGACCTGCTCGGTGAACTTGGAAAATTGGATGTCGAGTTGAAACACACGGCACCGAATATGTATCGGGCGTTCGATTCCCGTCCGCCCGATGCGCAGGGTATTCTGAGCGGGGTACGTGCGGATGAGTAAAAAGCTGTTACGCCTGTTATGGTGTGCTGTCTGTGTGCTCGGCCTCGTTGTGTTGACTGCACCGACTGCCGCCGCATCGGGTTTGCTGGATGACACGTCATTCCCCATTCAGAATTACGATATCGCCACCTACATAGATACGTCGGGTTTCTTCGGAAATGTGCGGGCGGTTCCGGCAATCATCCTGAATGCGCTGATGAATATGTTCTTCAGCATCTCTGTCATGCTCGGCTCTCTGACGGGCTATGTCGTGCGTGAATCGTTCCGCTTGGATTTCGTCGGAGACGCGGCAGATCAAATCGGCCAATCGGTGCAACGTCTCATCGGTGTCGGAAGCGGCGGCATAGGCGGCACGGGCTTTTTACCCGCCCTGATGCTCTTCGCGGTCGTGACCACGGGCTTGTATCTCATGTACCTTGTCGTGGTGAAGAAAGAGACCACACGGGTACTGAGTACCGCGCTTCGCTTCGTGTTTGTGTTCGCGGCTGTTGTCGGTTTGACGATGAACGCCCCGGCAGTCTTGCGGAACCTGAACGATTTTTCCATCGGGCTGTCCGAGGTCGCACTTGATACAGGGGTCTCCTTTGCGTCCCCGCTTGGTGGTGCATCCGAGGGCGATTCCGTTGCGGGGCTTGAGAACATGGTGCATGACATTCAGATTCGCCAACCGTGGCTGTTACTCCATTTCGGGACAACCAGTATTGATTCCTTGGAGAACGGGCATGAGCGGGTGTATGCCCTGCTGTCCTCGGCCGAGATGCCGGGCGCGGTGCGGGACATGGTGTTACAGAGAGAACTCAATGTCTACGGAAACACGAATGTCACGAACGTGACCAGTCGTCTGGGCATGGTGTTCCTGCTCTTCTTCGTGAACCTTGCGCTTTCCTTTTTTATCATCATGCTGGCATTGCTCATGGTTCTGTCGCAGCTGCTCCTTATCCTGTATTTCTTCCTGTTCCTGCTCTCGATGGTGTTCTCGCTCATTCCGGGTTTCCAGTCTGCTGCGAAGCGCGGGATGGATAAGTTCATCAACGCGCTTCTGATGCGCTTGGGCTATACCCTCATCATCGTACTAGCGTTCTCGCTCTCTACCTTGGTGTATTCCATTGCGGACGGACGCGCCTTTTTGTTTGTTGCGCTGTTGCAGATTCTGGTTTTTGCGGGCATCTACAAGTCACAAGATGATATTTTAGGCCTGCTTCGTATCGACAGCGGTGAGAACCATCGTTTTGCCCGCGGCGTGGGTCAGCCGTTCCGGCGCGGACGGCGGTCTGTCATGCGGACGATAGGCAAGGTCGGTGCCGGGTTCAAGCTCGGACGGGCTTCCCGGAGACGGAACGAAACGCCGGGAAGCCCTGCACCGTCCGGGTCACAGACCGCTTCCCGGCCGCAGGAAAAACAGAGCTTCGGCGGTCGTGTCGGCAGTACCATCGGCAAGGTGAGAGACATCCCCTCTAGTGTGGCGGACAATGTAGGCTACACCAAAGACAGGGTCAAGAGTATGCCCGTCCGTGTGAGACACCGCGCCGCTGCAAATGTCGGTGCGTTCAAGGATGGTGTGGCGAATACCTCCGGGGCCAGGCACGCCGAACGCGCGGCGAACCGTGCGGCGTTCAACGCTTCCGTAGACGCACGGCGGCAGCAGCGGGACGAGGTGATGCGGGAGTCGGTACCGCAGGGTACCTCCCCGGACTTGAAGCCGAACCCGACACGGAAAGAACGCCGGGCCGAACGCAGGGCGGCGAACACAGTAGACCAACCGACTGCACGGCCTGACCGTGTGCCAAGGCCGCCGCGCGAAAGGCGTTGAGCGGGGAAAGGAACATCATATATATATGAAAACAATTAAGAGATTTTTTATCTTCTCTGTCCTGCTTCCGACATTTCTTGTCGTTATGGTCGGGTTTGCCGTTGCCGGCAGTATTGATTCCGATGATGACTTCGGCGGCATGGGTATGGGTGTCGGTGCCGTTGGTATCAACCTGTCCGATGAAGTGATGGCATGGAAGCCCTTGGTGGAAGAAACCGCCGCAGAGTTCGGTATCTCGGCGTACGTTTGGCATCTATTAGCCATCATGCAGGTAGAGAGCCGAGGTATCGGCCCGGATGTGATGGGGCGGTTCGGCCACGTGGCATATGGTGTTACGCCGGAGTTGTCCATTCGGTCAGGGGTACGGCATTTCGCCGAACTGCTCCAACTCGGCGAACAGTACGGGAGCGACATAGAGACGGTGGTACAGGCTTTCAATTTCGGGACAAGTTTCTTGTCCTTTATACATCAAAACGGCGGGCGGTACTTCTTTGAGTTGGCCGTATTGTACGCGCAGGAGCGGTCGGATGGTGTGCAGGTGCCATATTTCCACCCCAACGCGGTCTTGGTCAACGGCGGTTGGCGGTATGATTTCGGCAACATGTTCTTTGTGCCGCATGTGACACGTTATCTTGCCGTTGCCGGGGTGTCCGGGTTCCTCTGGCCGTCACCGGATAGTGACCTCGTTACGTCCCCTTTCGGTTGGCGCATTCATCCGATACGGCGTACGAACAGTTTTCACGGCGGGATTGATATCAATGCGTCCTTTGGTACATCGGTGTTTGCCTCGGCGAGCGGCACGGTGACGGTGGCTGCGTTCCATCACAGTTTCGGTAATTACGTGATGATAGACCACGGGAACGGCTACGTGACCTTGTATGCGCACAACAGCCGGAACCTTGTACGTGTGGGCGACCGTGTGGGGCAAGGCGATACCATCGCGCTTGTCGGCAGTACAGGGGATTCCACGGGGGCGCATATCCATTTTGAGATTCGTTATCGCGGGGAACGGGTTGACCCCTTGTTGTATTTCGACCCAAGTCAATTTAGAGTGAGGTAAAGCAGATGCAAAAAAAGAAAACAGGCACTACAAATGCCCGCCGTGTGCCGATTATCCTTTTGTGGGTGCTCCTAATCGGGAGTATTGCCTTTGGGGTGTTCAACAACTTCACGGCGGCGGACACTCACACCTACATCGAGCGTGAGGTCGTAGAGATGCACCTTGCGGACACGAGCGGGATTGAGAGTTTCACATTCAATTTTGCGCAGGTGTTCCATGCGTGGCCGTCCGACAGCGAGGGCCGGGCCGTGCGGAACGAGCGGTTACATGCGTTCATGACGGACGAGCTGCATATGCTCAATCTGAACATGCTCCGCTCGGATGCAGACAGCAGGGCGAGCTTACAGGCGTTTCAGATTTGGAGCATTGCGCAACTGGACGACTACAATTTTCAAGTGCGCTACTCCGTTCGGCAACTCGTCCGGGTCTCGACGATGGAGTATGTAGACGAGACGATTCAGGAGCGCAGATATACGGTGTATGGGTATCCGTACTATGCCGATGTGGTTGTTCAGCATCAGGCGGAGCAGTATACGGAGGAAACGGTGTTGTCTTTCTTCGTGGTGGTCGTCCATGTGGACGAGGGCGGCGATATGGTCATCGTGCGCAATCCCACCGTGACGCCCGGTGTCGGACGTTCGGACTACACCCTGCCGCTTCGGGCTGATGGGTTGTTGGATGCTGCTGTCCGCGCGGAAGTGATGCAGTTCTTGCGGGACTTCTTCGCGCTCTACCCCACCGCGAGTGAGAGTACCTTGTCCTCTTTTGTGCGCAATGATGCTTTGGTCGCCCTCGATGCCGAGTATGAGTTCGTGGATATCGTGGCGAGTGCGTTTGTCGCGGATGGGGAGCGTGTGGTCGCATACATCACCGTGCAGTTTTATGACCCTCGGACGTTTTCGCATTCGTTGTCGCAGTTTGATTTGGTGCTGGAAAAGGGCGATAGTTGGGTGGTTGTGGAGCGGTTGGCGTGAGGGGGTGTAGAGATGTCGGAAGATAAAAAGCATAGGAATGGTGACCGCATACTATCTACGGAGGCTCCGGGAATAGCTGTGTTTCTTGATGCCGGTTTGGTTAAACAGTCAAGTGTTCGGTATTTGTGGACTTGCACTATGACTGGCTTAGACCTTTTTGCTTGTGATAGTGATTTCGCTGTAGAAGGTCTTGAGTTTATAGTCGATGATGTAATTGCTACGCAGTTTTGATGTAAAAAGACCCCTCTCCATATGGGCTTCAGCCTGTGTGGAGAGGGGGTTTTCTATTACCTGTGTCTGGTAAATGTAACGGTTACATCGAGCCTTTCATTTGTAAGTATCAGAATGTTTCCTGATAGTTCATAGTTAAGGGTGACTGACCCATGTTGTCCAATGAGTATGAGGCGGTCATCTGCAAGTCTCCATGAAGTGATAGGATGTCCTCCAAAAAGTCCCGTTTCATCATCGAAAAGTTCGATTTCATCTGTTCTGACATCTCTGTCTAGGGATGGGCTATCCTCCTCAGCTATCCATCGGCCTACAATTGCGGATGTTTCATTACTGCTACAAGCTGAAAGTGAACCTATTGCGATGATAAATACGAGAATTACAAGCACCAAATATTTTTTTGCTTTCATAATGCGTCCCCTTATTTTTAAAATGTGAATGGGTTACTGATTTCGCACCTATATAATAGTATCTTTCATAAATCGTGTCAATGGCTAAGTGGAGTTTTTTACGTTTCTATATTTTCTTTTGCTGAAGTTGACATTATTTCCTCCTCATGCTACCATCAAAGTACATGAACGCTTTTCGTACAAAAAACAATGTAGAGAGGTGATTGTGGGATGAGGAGAAGATATAAGCATTTGTCGAGAACTGACAGAATAAGAATTGAGGTGTTGCTTCGCAAGAAAATTCCTATAAAAGAAATCGTAGCCGAGATTGGTGTCCATATCTCCACAATCTATCGGGAAATTAAGCGGGGAAAGGTTTTACAACTGACCTCCGAGCTTATCGAAGAACATCGTTATTGTGGCGATACTGCTCATGGTCGATACAGACAGCATCTGCGAGAAAAGGGGCCGGGTTTGAAAATCGGGGATGACCGGGCTTTGGCTGACCATATAGAAAATAAAATCCTCTTTGAAGATTATTCCCCTGCCGCAGTATTGGGAGAGATTGCTCGAACGCCGGGGCTTCGTTTCTCAACAACGATTTCAGAGTCAACGTTATATAGTTACATTGAAAAGGGTGTATTTTTAACCCTTACAAATACGAATCTTCCAATCAAAGGTAAGCGGAAGAAAAAGCATAGGACGATAAAACCCATTTCTCGCCCACCGCAGGGCAGGAGCATCGAACGCCGACCGGAGGAAGTAGCCGAGCGAACAACCTCTGGTCATTGGGAAATGGATACGGTTTTGGGGCCGAAAGGTTCAAGTCCCCGCTTGTTGGTTTTGACTGAGCGAATTACAAGGAAATTTATTGGTATTCGGGTGCCGGATGGTTCAAGCAAAAGTGTTATACATGCGCTAGACAAGCTCGAAAAGCAATATGGAAAACAGTTTTCGCTCATCTTTCGCACCATCACCGTAGATAACGGCCCGGAGTTTTCCGATTGCGCAGGTATGGAGCGGTCGAGGAATGGGAAGAAAAAGCGGACGGATGTATATTATTGCCGTCCCTATGCGGCGCATGAGCGTGGAACTGTAGAAAAGCAAAATCAGATGTTGCGCCGCCGCTTCCCAAAAGGAACAGATTTCAGAAAGATATGTCAAGTGTCAGTTGACAAGGCTGTTGAATGGCTAAATGAATTGCCACGAGAGATATTCGATTTCGACACCGCAGACAACCGCTTCCAAGAGGCCCTAGAAGCACTCGTTTAAAGTTTTTTAATATTTTTCGCATTTAACTCTTGACTTTTCACGAAATCGGCTATCGCACAATCATAAAATCACCTGTCCTTTCGCTCCGTTTGTTGATTCCTGCCTTTCTGTGGCTTCTTTGGGTAAATGTTAACACATTGGCCACAGACTGTCAATGCGAAGTGACTATGAAACGATGGGCGGGACGGGTGTTTTTGTGCAATGCGTAAAACGCACCCCCACCGCCCGATGGCGGGTAGCAGGGGTGCGTTACAGCCGCACCATCACTCACAGACAACATTGCCCGAAAAATAATCTATACCGACATGCGTATCATCTCCGTGTATCCCGCTCATCGTTTCCGCGGGACGCTGCATATCGGCACCGTTTGCGCGGAGGTGGAACTTAATCTTCGCCGCGCCTGCTTTCGCGTTCTTCTTGGCTTGGGCGGCAGACGCGCCGATAGCGATGACATAGGCGTACCGATGCCCCATGGAGGCCGGCGGCACGAGGACGCTCCCTTTTTTGGGTCTGACATATACGTGCTGAACACCCGAACTGTGCTGCGCCATGTTTTTCCCCGTGACCTTATGCAATATCCCCCCTCGCGGGACGACAATATATTGGAGGAACGCCTCTCTGTTGTGTTTGCGCTTGAGGTCCGGCTGAAGTCCGAGGGCGGACTTCAGCGTTTCCTTTGCCAAGTTCACGCCGTAAGCCGTCTCAATCAGCAGATTCATAGCCCCGCCCGATATTCTGGGGTTTGCTTCAATCAGTTTCCATTCCTGTCCATCGCGCCGGAACTCCAAATGGCAGGAGCCGTCCCGCATACCGAGGGCAGTCACAACACCTTGGACGGCCTGTTGCAAACCGTGAAAAAACGCGCTGTCCGTATCGGTCATCACTTGATATCCCGTAACAATGAACTTCCCTGAGAACAGGATTTCCTGTTTGACAACCGCCGCGATATGCACCTTGCCGTTTACCGTGAGCGTCTCCGCCAAATATTGCGGGCCGGGAATATATTTCTCGGCGAGAATGGGGGTGTTCGGGTATCGTTCCCGGAGATTGGAAAAGGTATTTTGATATTGCTTGGCCGTTGAGACCACGTGGACGTCCCGAGAGGCGGATGACACGGGGGCCTTTAATACTGCGGGCATGTCGAGTGTTATCTCCGAGGCCTGCGCCGTGTCGTCTATGACGTGATAAGGCGGTGAATACGTCGTTCTCTGCAGGGCTGTTCTTGATTGTATCTTGTCAAGCATGGTTCCGATGGTCTGTTCGGTGAAAGGATGCAGTCCGTATTCACGGGACAAGAGTGCCGCGGTGTGGCAATGGGGGTCGATGAAACTTACAATGGCAGAAATCGTAAAGCGGTCTTGGGCAATTCGGTCAATGGCACTTTTGATGTCACTTATTTTTTCTAAATCACATATCCGCATCGAGTGTACGTGCGGGAAGTCCATTCGCTTATCAAAAAAGGATCGCCTGTCTGTGAGCAAAACGGTATAATAGTGCATTTCTTCAGAGGCTTTTATCGCTTCGTAACTGGAGCCGGATTTATTTGCGCCGATGAAAACAATCGTCTTCATTTATCACACCTCGCTGTTTCGGTCGCGGCCTTCGGCTCTGCGCACAAGGTGCATCGCATACCGAATGGTGTTTTGTATCACACTTAAATTGATATTGGTAAACGGGGGATGTCCGGGCCTCCAGTTTACTTCGTACACAAAGATTCTCTGCGCTTCGTCCAGCCCGATGTCGATGCCCAGTTCATTTAATTCCTCGCCGTAGAGTTCCTGTTGGATGTCGTCCATATGCGCGGCGAGCTGTAGAGAAAACAGTTCGATATACTTTCGTATATCATAATGCTGCGCACCGAATTCCCGCTGTAAAAAGCCGGTGAGGTCGCTTGTATACCCGCCTTGGCCGATGTTGCATACGATACTGCCGTTTGAAGAAATCCGCGGATAGATAATCGGATTTACCCACTTGCCCGCGTGGCCTTTCTGTACATGCAGTCTGAAATCATACGGAACGCCTGTCTTCGTTCGGCAATTGATATACGGCTGGACAATATAGTCGTCCTGTTCTAATCTGCTTCGCACGAATTCTGCGGCCTGCGCGGTATCATAACGGGCTTCTTCCGCCCCATACCGAACCCTTAGTGCGCCGCCCTCTTTTTTTACATAGTAGACATCCATCCCTTTGTTTCCCCAAGAGGGCTTGAACACGATTTCCGGGTATTGTTCCAAAAAAACAAAAAATTGCTCTGCTGACGAGATTTGTTCTGACGGCACCAAGTAATCCGCATACTTTTTATAGCGCGTCAGATTCCGATACACGGTCACTTTACTGCCGATGGAATAACTGGTAAAAGGGACCTTTTGACTTAGCCGCTCGGCGGCATCCATCTGCTTATCCCGAGAGAAACTGTTCGTGTTATAAATCACATCCGGGTAAGGGCTGACGGTGTTTTCCCATTTTCCGTCGGCGTATTGATATCCGTTTATGGTGCCTTTCTCAAAGTCTACCGCACCGGGAGAAAAGTAAAGGAGCTCCGCCCCCTCCGCCTTGGCGGCCGCGGCAAACGCATAGGCCCTGTTCAGTCCCGCAGGGCTTTTTCTGTAGTGCATATAACCGATTAACATATATAATCTCCAACGCTTTTCGGCGTATTATATTTTGGCGTGTTGAGGATAGGAATGCCGCCGGAGGGCGAGGCATTCGCACTATAGCTTATGTACCGGGCAGAAGATAGGTGTGAGCCTGTGCTGCGGAGAAACTTTAGCGGCGGCACGGCATAGAGTGGGTTGTTTGAAAGCGGGAGGCAGCTCATTATGGAATGGAACTTAAACGGTTTTATAACACCGGAATTTCTGGGGACCTTTTCCGGCGCGGTTGCGGTCGTAACGCTTCTGACCCAGCTTGTCAAGAATTTTGTGACCATTGCAGACCCGAAATGGATTGCCCTGACTCTGGCCGGGGCGGTATCGGCAGTCAAGCAGTTTGCGCTTGGAGATTTTAGTGCGGCCGGATGGATATTAGCGGGGCTCAACACCGTTGTCATCGCCGGAGCCGCCATAGGGATGTTTGAGGGCCTCAAAGGGCTTGGCAAGTTTTTCGACAGGGAAAATCGCGGCGAATGATAGGGGCGGATATCTTGTCACCCCGAAACGATGGAAAGAAAAAGTACGGTTGATATTTTCTCGGCGGATGAATGCGTCGCAGTCGTTGCAGAGCAGATTGAGCGTTTCCGTCCAACCACGAACAAAGCCTGGTAAGAAAAGGGAGATTGTATCCCCAAGCTTACCGGGCTTTGTTATTGCCCTTGCCCTTTTTCCAGCAGGAAATGTATGCGCCTATAACATTTCCCGCAAAACCCGCTCATCCGTCACAGGCCGATGACACCCGGAACGGTCGCAATAATACGCCGCCGCACGTCCGTTTACAGGCGCGGCATCCTCCGCCGCAGAGACAAGCCGCTCCACGGGTGCATCGTCCTGCCCGCCGACCACCGCTACCTGCAAAAAGGGGAAATACCCTCGTGCCGCATCCACCAATACCTGTTGGTCCTGCCCCGGTGAGATGGTCAACGTGCTGACGTTGCCCAAGAGCAAAATCGCCGACAGCAAGCCCGTGGCCGAGGAGGGGTAACGGCTCATCGCCCCCAACCCGCCGGCGAGGATGCCCTCCGCGGCGGCGAGGTAGCTCTCGTCTTTCGTCAACGCGTGGAGCCGCAGCAGATTGGCGCACGCCACGGCGTTGCCGGACGGCAATGCGCTGTCGAGGTAGACTTTTTGGCGCAACGGCAAATCCGTCACGTCCCGCCCGGAGAGGAACAGGCCCCCGCCCGTGCCGCCGAAAAGTTCCATCATATGGGCGTTCCAGTTGAGCGCGAGCCCCAGCCACTTCGGGTCGAATGTGGCTTGGTAGAGTTCAAGGAGCGACCAGACAAAGTAGGCGTAGTCGTCCAGCACCGCTTTCTGATGCGCCGCCCCGTCAAAATGCGAGGCGTAAAGACGGCCGCCCTGACAGAGGTGCTCAAGGATGAACCCGCAAATCTCCTCCGCGCGGCCTATCCATTCCTGCTCACCCAACAATCGCCCCGCCGCGGCGAGAGCCGCCGCTAAGAGCGCGTTCGAGGAGGCCAAGATTTTCTCATCCCGAAACGGGTAGTCCCGCTTCCCGCGATGCGCATAGAGTTGCGCTAAATCTTCGGTAAACGCATCCCCCAAGCCCTGCCCGATGCGGTGGGGAAGGCTGAGGCTGTCTCCGATTCCATAGGTCTCACAAAACGCCGCCCCGCGCTCCGAGCCGAGGGCTTCTTCGACTTGTGCGCGTGTCCAGAGGTAGAACACGCCCTCGCCGTCCTCGTTTTCGGCGTCGAGTGCCGTGTAGAACCCGCCGTCCGCACCTCGGAACTCACGTTCTGTGAAACCCGCGCAGGACCGAGCAATATCCGCAAAGTGCGGATTGCCGAGCGCGACGGAGGCCTCGGCGTAGGTCAAGATTGCCATGGCGTTGTCGTAAAGCATCTTCTCATAGTGCGGGATGTGCCATTGTCCGTCCGTGCTGTAGCGGAAAAATCCGCCGCCCACATGGTCATACAGCCCGCCCTGCGCCATGCCGGACAGCGTAGTGGATGCCATCCGCGCCGCCCGCTCCGGTTCCTCCTCCGCCCGTGCGTGCCGCAGGAGGAAGAGCACCCGTTGCAAAGCGGGAAACTTCGGTGCAGGATGGAATCCGCCGTATACGGGGTCGAAAGCATCTTCCAAGGTCTCGGCCCCCGCATCAAGGCAGGCGTGCCGTCCCATAGACCCGCCGGGTACGGGGCGGGAGAGGAAACTGAGCAGTTCCCGCCCCGCTCCCGTCAGTCGTTCCCGCTCGTCCCGCCACATGTCCCGCACACGGGTTAAAAGACTGAGCAAATTCTCGCGCGGGAAGTACGTCCCGGCAAAAAACGGACTTTTGTCATGGCCGAGGAACACGGTCAGCGGCCACCCGCCCTGTCCCGTCATTGCCGTACAGGCCTCCATATACAGGTGGTCGATATCAGGCCGCTCCTCCCGGTCGAGCTTGATGGACACGAAGTTGTCGGCCAGCATATGCGCGACCTGCTCGTCCATAAAACTCTCCCGATTCATTACGTGGCACCAATGACAGGAGGAGTCGCCGACGGATAAGAAAATAGGCACATCCCGTTCCCGCGCCTCGGCAAAGGCCGCAGGACCCCACTCGTACCACGGGATAGGGTTCTCGGCATGGCCGCGCAAGTAGGGTGATGCGGATTGGTTTAATCGGTTTTGCATGGGATATCATCTCCAATAGAGGAATTTTTCTTGGGTAGTCTGCCCGCCGAGAAGAAAATCATGAGGGGAAATTTTTTCATTGTCATTGTTGCGCATGTCGTGGGTTTGAAGAAGTGCTCTGTTGCAAATCCTTTCCTTCCAAAAGAAAACACACGCTTGGGAATGAAGAATTCCAAGCGTGTGTTTTAGTCTTTTGCTCTTGTCCGAAACGAGCGGGTCTTCGCCCGTTTCAGAAGCGCAACGACGCGGGGACGTAGTATAGTTTTCGCCACAGGGTGCAGCCCGGTGGCAGAAATGGACCGCAGGCATCGCTAGAGCGAACATGGTCGGAGTGGTTATAAGGGGCGTGGATTTTTCGCATGGGGCATGGTATAATCCTTCTGCACGTTACCTGATTTTTCGTCTGGTGACGTAGGAATTTTATAGTAAGAGCGTTGATGTAAAGACCCTTTGACAGCCCTAGCAATGCTTATGTAAAGGACTTTTGATAGACTCCGCATAGTGAAATGTCCTATAATGAGTGCAAGGAGGTTAAGCATGAACATAAACAACACAATCAGGGAACAACGAAACAAACTGTCATTGTCGCAAGAAGAGCTAGGTGAGCGAATATACGTTACAAGACAAACAATTTCAAGCTGGGAAAACGGTAAATCTTATCCAGATATCAATAGCCTCATCTTGCTTTCGCAAGTCTTCAATATGACGATTGACAATCTAGCCAAAGGAGACTTGGAAATAATGGAACAAACGATTGAAAAAACTGATATTCGAGAAATGAATCGATACGCCATCTTAATGGGCATAGGCTATGTGATAGCACTTGTTTTACTTCCCTTGTCATGGTATTTGGGATTCATTCCTGGTATAGTGGTTGCGGCACTCGTTTTTGCAGTAGCGTTTTATTTTGCCTGCAAAGTGGAGAAAATAAAAAAGCAGTATGATGTGCAAACCTATCGCGAAATTGTAGCATTTTCAAAAGGCGAAACTCTTGATGAAATTGCCAAAATACGAGAATCAGGAAAGAGGAAATATCAGACATTCCTCATTTTTGTAGGCTCTGCTATTGTCGGGTTTGTCGTGGCATTAGCAATTATTTGGATTTTGCGGATGGTATAAGCAGATAGTGAGGCAACAAGCACACCGTCCTACGTTGCGTTAAAAACAAAGACTTGCTACGTCGCAAAAACAAGCCCCTTATGACTACTCGCGAGATACGAGTGGTCATAAGGGGCTTACTGGAGCGGGTGGCGGGAATCGAACCCGCGCGGCCAGCTTGGAAGGCTGGAATTCTACCATTGAACTACACCCGCATCGGCGCACACATTTTCTGCGGAAAATGTATGGTTCGCTTCGCTCACGGTGCGCCTTCGAAGGGGGACTAGTCCCCCTTCGACCTTCCCCCTAGCCTCCGGCGGGGTTTTAAGGGCAA
>Ga0131853_10003497_pt1 | contig 28158 bp, 21 predicted proteins | sample TergutLab28metaG_FD_92764 | JGI IMG/M metagenome (GOLD analysis project Ga0131853, IMG submission 92764) | Labiotermes labralis P1 segment gut microbial communities from Petit-Saut dam, French Guiana - Lab288 P1 (version 2) (version 2) | ecosystem: Host-associated > Arthropoda: Insects >...
AACCTTTTTCTATTTTAAAGGTCACTTGGGCCAGCCACTAGGCCCTTTTTATTTCAAACCCCAACCCAATTTGGCGTTTTTTTAAAACTTCTTGAAAATTTCTCTTTCCATTTTTAAATAGTTTTTTTTTTTTTTTTTTTTTTTAGATTTTCTGGCTACAACGTTGCATGTTTTTTCGCCTCCTTTATGCTCCCAGTGTGTCCGCCCATCTCATTCCCTTAATTTGATTACGCTTATATTAAGCGGCGAAGAGAAAGGAATTTGCAACTTCTCACTATGTAATTTTTAACAACCTCCTATACTCCCTTTATTTAAGATTCCAGTAATCTACTCAGTATTCTATACTCGTACTTCCGCCATTTATATTCTTCCTTAGAGCAGCAGACTGAGAGGAATTCAATGTAAAACTGGAACAATTTCCAAGTTTCTTACTATGCTTTTTAAACTGTTTCTATACAATACGTTGTGACATTCATGTGCTGGAATAATACAAAGACTGTCGTTCAAAACTCAGAATTTCAGTTATTAAATATTTTATACAACATGTTTCGACCATCTGCCTGTTGTTTTTCGCGGGTGCGAAACTTGTTCTCTCACATTGAGGGACGAACGTAGGCTGAGGGTGTTTGAATATAGGGTGTCCAGGAAAATATATGGGTGTAAGAGGGACAAAGCAACGGGACAATTCAGAAGAGTATATAAGGATAAGTTTGATGATCTGTACTGCTCACCAAATATCAACCGGGTGATGAAATCAAGAAGAATGAGATGGGCGGGACATGTGCACGTATGGGAGAGAGGAGAGGTGTGCAAAGTGTTTTGGTGGGGAAACCTGAGGAAAGCAGAACACTTGGAAGACCCAGGAATATATGGGAGGATAATATTAAGATGGATATTCACGAAGTGGGATGTGAGGACATGGATTGAATCGATGTGGACCAGGATAGGGACATGTGGCGAGCACGTGTGAAAGCAGTAATGAACCTTCAGTTTCCATAAAATGCGGGGAATTTCTTGAATAGCTGAGATCCAACTAGCTTCTCAAGAAGGACTCTTGCTGCAACTGAAGGAATGTCTGACGACATCACTTATTAAATGAAGAAGTCAAGACAGCTGTGAAAATGCGAATCCGTCGAGAATATATAAGCCCTACTTTGTCGTACTCATGAAACTACCTGCAATTCGGAGGAAGTGTGTGATCTTATTGCGACGAGATCGTAAAATTATAGAACAAATTTCGGGGATATTATTCGGCTTAAAAACAGTAGAAAGGTGCATTATCTGACCTTTCGGGTTCCACACAATGCGGGGGATTTCTTGTCTAGCTGAAAACCGGTTAGCTTCTCAAGGACTCTTCTGCATAGAGTAAGTAAGTAATTTAAGTACGTAAGTAAGTAAGTAAGTAAGTAAGTGAGTAAGTAAGAGAGTAAGTAAATAAGTAGCTAAGTAAGTAAGTAAGTAAGTGAGTGAGTGAGTGAGTGAGTAAGTAAGTAAGTGAGTAAGTAAGCAAGTAAGTAAGTAAAGTAAGTAACTGAGTAAGTAAGTAAGTGAAGTAAGCAAGCGAGTAAAGTAAGTAAGTATGTAATTAATTAAGTAAGTGAGTAAAGTAAGTAAGTAATTAAGTAAGTAAGTAAAGTAAGCAAGCAAGTAAAGTAAGTAAGTAATTAAGTAAGTAAGTATTTCGGCCATTATAAGGTAAACAATTTTAAAAGACTTTGAGGAAAATGGACGAAAACTCCAAGGTCGGCGGAAGGATGACGCCAACACAACAAGTTTTTAAAAAATGCCTCTTTTTCCTTTATAACCCGTCTTGTAACATATTTAGTTCTTATTAAACTGCATAAAAAACCATATTAGAAACCTGAAGCTAATATACTTGTATATAAGCTGTTCGTATTAAAAATGGTTTTCTAGTACACATTTTTAATATTTTGATCCTACTTTTTCTACCCGAAAGCTTTGAACTAAATCTGTAAAGAGGTTTCTCAAGTTTAGATTTTGTGCTTCTTCGTAGTACGTAGTTGCAGCTGAATATTCCCGGATTTTAATATTAATTTAGAGTTGTTATATTTTTGTAAGTATCAAAATTTCTTTGTTGGAAAATGGTATATGTGGATGGTGAGTGTATCTCCATGATCTTCAAAGTACCTTATAATTATATAAATGATGACGACCATGTGTGCCAAACAGTTTGTGCCAAATACTGAGCGACTGAAATACCAAGCTGTGATCGGCGGTTGTTTCCTTTTGTTTCTTACTTTACTTTTAATCTTTTGGCCAGGAGAGAGAACGGCAAATATTTTTAAACTGGTTATGATTCCTGGAATTCTGTCCATTTTTGACTGCTTGATAAAAGTTACTTATTGAGACCAAAGTGTTAGTTACTCACGTATTATACAGGCACGCACAGATAACTATGTCTTACACCACAAATACGTAAGAGAACTTATATAATTTTTCTAAGGAAGTACCTTAGCTTAATCTCCTGCAAGCATCTTCAACGCATTCGTAAAAATGTATATTAAAACAACACTCAATAACAACTTCCAGCCAAAAATTAGTTAACTGCACAAAGAAGCTTAATTTTTTCAGACTGATGTGTTCTGGAAGATGAACTGATGTTTTGTTGTAAATCTATAGGAAAGCTGAGAGGAACCTCTTGCTTATATCCCCTTGCATGGAAAATGAGGCAGAGGGCCTCTTTAAATCGTTTTTCATATTTGCAAAGCACAGGGCAGCACATCCCAGGAGACGGTAATATAAATATTTGTGTGCATTAAAATATCAATTTTAACAAATTAATTCTTGGTTTCATCAAATTCAGGTTTTAAAAGCTAAAATTCCTGAAAGATTTACTACTATGACTTCGGCTGCACAGCATGGTGATAAGGCTTTAAAACACCATAAGCGAGTATTCATACTCTATATAACTCTGGAATTTCTTCTAAAATTTCAGTGGCTGTACTACACGGGAGAATTCGACCTCGATATTTTTGGATATCCTGTAATGAACATTTCGCTAGTTCCAAAAATTGTGTTCGATTATTTATATAGAAGGGAAGGCAAGATAATTTGCCTACACATGGAGCGCGTGTCATGTAATTAAGACCCTCTAATTTTCACACATCTAATTCTTCATTATGTATGACAAAAAACTTAGAAAAATGTCATTCTTATATCTAAGACTACAAAATTTAAAACAAGGGTTTAGAAGATTTTATTTAAAGAAAAACCAACTTAATGTACAATTTATCTTCAATATATTTCGACAAGCACTTCTACATGTTTCGGTCGTATCTATAGCCCGTCATCAGGAGGTACACCGTATTGATACAACAATTAGTACTTCTTGTTCTTTTTAGATTACTGTCCGTTGTCCTGCCAGGACAATAGACTGTAATAATAATAATAATAATAATAATAATAATAAATAATAAAAGCCAATTGTTGTATTCATACGGTGTACCTCCTGATGATGGGCTATAGATAAGCCCGAAACATGTAGAGGTTTTTGAAGAAATATACTGAATATAAATTGTGCGTCAATTTGGTTTTTTAAAATGAATATACCGAGACGCACGGCAAAAAACATAAAATCTGGAAGATTTATTGTTACTCTCTAAAGTATGTATGTATGTACAATACACAAATATTTAAGTCTAAAATCCGCCAGGGTGTTTAAAGCATCCCTCGCGCATATTGCAGATTGAATTTAAATTTACAGCGGACTGTGAGACACAGTACGATCATTTACAACGCAATGTGTAACAAAGAATTGTACGTACTTGTGAAAAGATAAGGTATGTTACTGTGGACTGTGAGAAAAAATAGTGTGTTTGCTACTTCATACTCAGTGACAAATATTCTACTGTACCCTGGATGGGTGCTGAAATATCTCTGCGAACTGAGTGACAAAACAATATGTTACTGCGCAGTGTAAAAAATGATTTGTTACTGAGGACTGTACGACGAAATAGTGCAAGTCGCTGAGAAAATACGTATAAACTATTTTCTATGCGTTTTCTTTGTGATTATCTCATGTATTCTACTCCGAATAACTCTAAATAAAAAAAATTGTTTTTTATTTCTATGTTTAATTTTTTAAAGTCTCACAGCTTATAATATGTAGAATGATAAGATGATTTGTATATTATAAAATTAAAGGAATTGGAAGAAAAATTTTGCTTTGTAATTGGTTTATTTTCCTACATTCGACTGTGAGTGGCTAAGAATAAAATACGTAAATTTCAAATTGTGTGTCTTCGTCAGGATTCGAATAGAGACCACAAGTTTTAGTGCATAAGCCAAATTACTTATCATTCTCTTAGCGAATCCTCAATACTATTGGCTCGTATGCAGAACGTATGGCTAGCACGTAATGTATGTTAAAGGTGATCACTTCTTTTACTGTCTTATTTACATAGACCTCAAAACTTGAAGGTCCCTCATAAACGGCCGATGTAAAAAGGGCCAAAAAAATATGACGACAGTGATAATGACGGTACTGAAGAGGACGAACTGCAAGAGCGCACTGAGGAACTGGTTTCACGACGGCGGCCGGCTGTTCATTTAGTGCCATGCGCCTTGAATCTTATACTCAACACGAAACAATGCGTGGACGCTATGACTTTATACTCAACATGAGTAGTAAGCATGGCGCTTTAGGGACCGCAAGTGACGTCATATGCTAACAAATATGGCGGTGTGGTCAATTACCTCTCCAACACCTACTTAACACATTGAGGACGGAACATTTAAATTGTTAAAATGCCCGTTCCCGAGGTTTAAACAACTTAAATTAACATTTGTACTGTGTTTCTTTAAAATTTTATGACAAAATCGCTTTCTAGTTTTGTGAACTGAAATTTTCATGATATACTCACCAAACACCCTAGTAGTACTTGAGGGTGTGTTACCTCTAGAAACATTCCCCATTGTGGAGTGGCATTAAGCAGAACTTGCAGATGTACCGAGTTTCACTTCTTTTTTTGTGGGCAGCACAAACATGGCACCTCCTAGCAGGATATTTTCTTTTACCCCGTCACTTCCAACAATTTTCTCTAGCACATGTTCCCGCATATCACCCAAAAGTCTCCCAGGGAGTCCTCATGAGGCACACGAGGGGTTTGGGATGATGTTCCTGTGCGTACTGCGTCTGTGTCTGTATCTGAGTCTGTCTCCACCTTATCTGTAGCCCAGTCTTTTGTAACTTGTAGCAGAAATTATTTGTATCTCATTTGTGATGTAGGGTTTAGTTTTCATAGATTCGAAAAGAACTAAAAAGTGCACAATTTATAAGCCAAAATGCAACTTTCTTTGGCCACTTCACTCTTTTTCTCAAGACAGAATAGTAAGACAAGTACTGATCTTACCTATCAACACCCTTCATGAACATATTATACTGAAAAATACAAATAGAGTTTTTCTTTACTTCTTCATTTCTCCGTAGAACACCATCCATTGTTGAATTTGAATAGTGGAGATCATGTTGACAACACGAGTATTCCTCCAGGATTGAAGAACTTCACCCTTTCTCCTGAATGAGGTTTCGCCACGTTTCTGAGACTGTGATTCGTTTTTCATTTCTGGAGGAAGACCCATGTTCACTGTGATTGTTCCACATATTCTAACCTGTCTTGAAAGGAGAGTTTCAGCATTTGTCACATGATTGTAATAGTTGTCTTGGTAGACATGGTAATTTTGTTCAAGATAAGGTTCCAAAAGTGTAAAAATAGTTTCCTGTAATTTATTTCCTTCACCAGCATAAATGTCGAAATTCAAGATATAGCCTGAGGTGCTTACAGTGACCATACGGCCAAGTAATCCATACTTTATAAGTTTCCCCGGGTTATATGTTCGTATACGAAGCATATCCCTCCAAGGAATCATTGCTTCATCTACGGAAAGTTGTTGATTTGACTTATGAATAGTATGAAATCTTTCAAGGAAAAAATCCATCAAGGGTTGAATTTCGAAAACCCTGTTAGATGATTGCTGCAGAAGTTCGTTGTTACTGAAATGTAAACACCACCAAACAGAGGAAAATGAAGAGCCCTTTGTTCTCTATATTTATCACAGATCATTACTTCGGAGTGAGGTCACGTTTCTATAAACATCCGTCAGCAGGACCATCGCAGAAAGGCAGCATGTATTGCATAATTAAAGTGTATAGTGCATGGAAACCAAGCTAATGTTATAAACGCAGATGTGCGTCACCCGTCTTGCACAGTTGTAATGTATAGACGCACATCTGCGTCACTCATCGACAATGTGTTAATTCGCAAATGAACTAATTGATATGCAAATTGTCTAGTTGATATACATAAGACTTTAATCTACATGCAAATTACTTAATTGATATTAATACGTCCTTGTTTGATACGCAAGTTATCTGAATAATATGTATACGTCCTTGATTGTTATGCAGTTGATCTAATTATTATGCAAATTACTTTAGTACCAGACAACTTGGTGCCTTTAACATTTTTGTTTTGACCGACAGACTGTTTGACGCCTATTTCCCCGCCATCTTCGATGGCCGCCATTTTCCAATATGGCAGACACGGGCATAATTTTTTAATTTTGAAATGTGCCATTTTACAATAAGGATGCATTTTTAATTATAACGTAACTTTCAAGTAACAATTTTTAAATTTATTATTCCTCGGTTCGAACCCATTTTAAGCTAAGGAAAAGGTAACCGCCCGATACCTCCTACAACGATCCCGCCCTAGGTATATATATGTTATAGTAATAAAGATGATAAATAAATAATGACACACAATTTTGTAGTTACAATTATTGTTTATTTATTAAAATACAATTGCTGTAATACAGTTAAATTAGCTAGCCATTATGGGACAAACTTTGTAGAACGGAGTGTATGAGCCTGTGCTTTTAGGACAGAATGTAGTAGCGCGGAATATTTTCGGAGGGTTTGTTTACAAGTGGCAGTGTGAATGGCCGGTCGCAAGTAAGAATGTTTAGCAGGCAGGCAGCTTACGGAACGCAACTGCCCTTAAATTCGTAGCTTCACAAGCAATTTTTTCGCGTTACAGCGTTACGGCACTTGCAATTAATACTGCGCATTTTATGAGTTTGTTTTGGGGTAGTATGTGAAATTCATTAAATTTAATAACACACAATTGCATTAAAACAGGCGCTAAAATAATTACGCGCTTATGAAGCACTATATAAATATACTGCGTATAGTAATTTACTACTTATAATTAAAATAAAATTAGTGTATAACTACATTGAAACACGCGGTTAAATAATTTACGCGCTAATAAAATGAGTATATAATAACACTCAGAATAATAATTTGATACTACTAATTTTTCACGGCTTAACAACGCATAGTAAGTTAGGTTTTAGCGTATAATTACATTGAACCACGCGGCGAAATAAATTTACGCGCTTAAGAAAGCAAAATATAATAAAATAGTCTCTATTTTTTTTTTGCTTTCAATAATTTTCCACGGCCTAACAGCGTATATCTAGCTCGTTTAGAGTTAGTATATAAATTTACGCAATTTATTAACACACAATTATTTTAAATGGGCACAAATTATTACATTAAAACACGCTGTAATATTTGAAGAACGCGTTAAAATAATTTACGCGCCTATGAAATCTTCCGTACAATTATTTGCTAAACGAATACATGAAATTGGGCTTGTATGGCTTACGCGAAATGCATTTTAATACATACACGACGTTACGAACCAGTCAGAACAACAAACGAACACAGCTACATTTCCGAGCTACGTAGGCGCTTAGCACATTACGAAGGAAGGCCAGATGTTCAGGCGGCGAACCTTGCCTTCGGGCATAGCTCACGACTGCGAGCGAAGGGACAATTAGCACGGACACCGAGCCACTTTACCTGTTTGCTTACTAGCGCTAAGTATACAGTTTAGAAACGAAACAAAATTTACGCGACTGTAAACAAGCTAGCATTGACGAGACAGTAAGAAAAGACACCGGCAGTTGAATAGCGACTGTAATAGAGGTATTTGCAGTCCGTATACTAGTGAGACAGGAACAAAGCCACCCTTCTAGTCACACTGGCACCAGACCGCTTCTGCTTACCAGGTAGACAGAAGGATTCAATTAGCGCTAAAGAGAGAAAAAGCATTGCTTTAGGGCACTTGAATATTTGGTTACAGACTGAAGTCGCGACTGTTTGTATTTGAAATCTGACACAAAGGCACTCTCGCAGAGCAACTGGCGCCTTAACTTCCGTCGTTTTTGCCAATTAAGAGGGGACCGTTTGATTTTTGTACACACACACTGTTTTAGCACAATTAACATTCACTGTAGATACCGAATAAGTACTTATATTTTTTTCAGCGTGTTCTAAAACAAATTGTGTCCCTTTTGTATTTTGTAAATAAATGCATTTAGGTGCCAATTTCACATGTTGCTGCCATACACAGGCCATTTCCTCCCAGTCGCTTAATGTCAGGCCGCAGTGGAAACGTGAAATGAAATACTTGTTGCCTGTAACACAGAACCATTGTTTACGTTAGTCTCTATTTCGAGGATTTCTTTTGCCTGTAATAAACACTCTTATGTTTAAAGTGCTTACCATTGTGGTAAAAGCCAGCGTCGCTCAAGCTCTTAGCAGACTGTTTAGTAGAGGGAGGCCACGTATTAAAATAATGTATTCAAGCATCGGCTGTGACAAATTGCAGGTACAGAGGGCGGTCCCATTTGTTAGAGTTGTGTTACTTTTCACGTGCTTAAAATTCTAGGTCTTGTAGCCGTAAAAGAAAACTGAAAATTAGTGCGGGAGTTATAAAAGTCGCACACATAACAAAAGAAGAAATACAAACAAATATACTTACTGCGTTTAGACCCGCACAATTCTAGCTACGAACAGGCTGTTGATGTGATGCTTTAGGCACGTCGCCCAACCAATAGGGATGTTCCCTACAAAGAGTTACTTAATTAACCCACAAGTCGGACTCCAGTGTTGGTGGCCTTTGAATGGCTCGTCTCCTTCTTGCTAGTGGCCTAACTCCACTCCACAAAATGAAGAACAAAGGCGACTTGTAATTTTTGAAATGTGTGACGAATATCAGATTCAGTCTTCATATTTAAGTGTCGCAGGTTTTTGCTGATGGAATGTTCTGAATGTGGCGGTGGTGGGATAGAAGCCAGTCCAGCAGTAGAATTAGAGTATGAACACATGACTGGATAGCGCGAGTGAACCTAACACTGTTCTGTGTGGGTGCTCTTAAACATAAAGAAACGTTTCTCCCCTTCCATTAAACGTCAGTTGCTAAACGGGTATGACTTACCCTTGAAGATAGCAACAGGTGGTGAAACCGATTAGCAGACAGGAAGTTACATAAGGGAAACACGTGCCTTTAAAACTAACGGTTTGAACACGTCGCAAGATGTCTAGAGGTACTCAGTATAAATTAAGAGTGGCATATTTTTCATTGTGCGTTTACTGCGTTTAGAAGTGCTACCGATTTGAGATCTGCGGTAAACTGCCTACATCTACAACAGCTGACTTACAGCACAGCCACAACTACAGCCGACAACTACATCTAAAATTTACTGTCAACAGCTACGACTAAAGCGACTACGACTGCTACAGTTACAACTACAGTGACTTCTAACTTAAATACAGCTACAACTGCCAACATTTTTATTTGCAACGACTTGGTTCAAGTAAGTGGTATAATTTTGAATCAATATATAATGGCTAAGAAACTACTTTTGAACAGACAGAGAACTATCCCTACTGGTCAAGTTCCCTCTGCCGGCAGGGAGGCGTCTGAGTCGGAAGTAGCATCCTCTCTCAGAAATAGTTCCGTGTCGGGAAAAACAGAACATGTACCCTTTTTTATTTTGACGAGACTACTTAATGTTTTCTAAAATTTAACGCGACCGAGCGTAGTTTTTTTTCAAGTTTAGGCTGCTTGGTGAAGAGCAAGACCGACGGTTTATTTGAAGGAATGCATTACTGCATTAAAAAATTAATTAGGAGATTATGTGCTTGATAGAGATTTGACGGGACTAAGAAATCGGACACTGAAAATGTCCTTGATAAGTTGGTGGGCAGTAGTTTCCGGCGCAGGGACAACCTTAAACATGATGTGGTTTCGGGCATGCTGGAGTAGGTCGTTTAGAGCAATGAGAGATTATGCTTGAGCGACCACCTCGAAGTGCATCTAGACCATGTCAAGTTGCCTATTGGTAGTTGACAGTTTCATATTATTTTCGGACTATAAAATTAATGCGTTCGATAGTTTGAGCCCTGATAGGGTCATTTTTGACGCAAATGCCCTTTCGAAAAGGAATTTGTACCTGATATAAGATGTGGACTCTGGGCATTAAAATGTGATCACGAACCTGAAAGCTTCAATGACCAAGGGTTATATATGTAATGCGTGTGACACATTATACAACGTCAGGCAGTAATTTTTCGTACGACTCACAATCCCGACATAAAGGGCGCCGTTATCGAGCGTTTTAACAAATCTCTGAAGAGAAGGATGTATAAATATTTCACGAAATATAACACATACCGTTACTTGGACGTCATAGATAAACTATTAACAGGTTAAAATGATTCTGCCCATTCCACAATAGCAAATTGAACGCCTCAAACATTTACTCTGCCTGGCTAAGAATGAATAGTCCCTGGGCTAAAGTTCCTCAAAGTCGTATGAAATTTAAAGTGTGAATCTAGTGAGGATAAAAAAGAAAAACTAAAGCTTGCCAACGGTTGTGAACAAACCTTATGAACGGAAATATTTTGGGTTGTCAAAGTTATACAGCAATTGCCCAAACATTTTTACAAACTATAAGACTTGCAAGATCGTCCTATCGAAGGACAGTTTTACAATTAAGAATTTGTCAAGGTTACTGTTTCATCCCAGGGAGTTTTTGAAGTAGATAAAATAGTACGCACTCGTAACAAGGGCACCATTAAACATCGTGGCAGTTGGAGAGGATATGACGGAACTTTCACCTCTTTGGTAAACGCTACCGATATCAATCAACTATAATGGATCATTTTTATGTAACATTGCCGTTAGATAGTTCGGTTTATTATTTTCCGGCCAACACAATAGCCGACTTTAGAACCAAACTGGTTACAACCCTCGAGTTGGAACAAGATAAATGGGAGGTCGGACTATTGGAGATAGCTTATTCTGAAGGATACAAGAAACTTTTTTGCACAATACACTTCGTTTAAATTATATTTCCTGTAAAGCACTATGGATCTGTGTTTGATCTCACAAATATAACCAAATTTTCGAAATGTCTATAAACGAAAACTTTATCCGTATATTCAGTAACTACATAAACAAATATCAAGGGCAAACTAAAGATCTGTTTAATTCATGTCGCGGGCAAAAATTCCATTATGCTTAACGGAAATTTAGTACCTTATGTCCCTACGCGTGTATATAATGGTATTGATGATTTAGCAGAAAAAATTATGGAACCTGCAAATTGCCGTTCTTCCACATTGAACCTATCCACAAAAGAAAAATTTAACTTTGTTGAGCCTGAACCCGTATACGTTTACACGAATATTATCAAACCAAATTTGGTTGGGGATTTTATGTTGGACTACTAATTTCCTTGCACTTCCCATCGGACAAGGGTTACAACCCGTTGTAGAAGCCTGCGGAACAGTCCTTTATAGAGTCAATTTCCATTCGTCTAGTTATGAAAACTGGTGAAAATATGGTGTTTGAAAAGAGTGATATTCCGTGCCTTGTAATATTACACTTTTAAAAGAAGCCGTCAGCGAAATAAATCTCAGTTTGTCAGTTACAATGGATTGATGTACACGGTACTACGTAAATCAAATTTGTGGTGGGGAGATTGGTCCTGTTTACAGGGCTAGTTTCAGGGTGCAGAGGGGTAATGTTATAGGGTCCTACGTCAGAGGGCTCTTCGGTTTTTTAATCCTCTATTGTATTCGGGGTCAAAGGCTGTAGGAAAAGATAACCTAAAAACAGTTTTCAATATTATGACGGATATTCTCAATAAGTAACCAGAAGATCCTGATGGCGATATATTCAAATCTCGTTTTAGTTTGAAAAAGGGCAATCTTGAAGAAAAGATTAAAAATATAACGAGTTCTGGCTTGGGTTAAAAAAGGAAGCATAACCCAAAAAAGGCTCAGTCTTAAGGCAAATGTATGAATATGAAGACTATTTTCACAGAGGAGAAGCATAAATAATTGAATGCTTAAATTCGGGTCTAAACATCTTCCTCAGGCGTTGCATATAAACATCTGTCGTAAATAGTCATACCGCTACATACAAACCTATTTCGCCCGCAGACAACCCAGCACAGCGTGAATTTAATTGCCCGGGTCGTAGCGATTACTACATAGATTTAAATTCTGTGCGTCTACTCTTGCGCATGAAACTTCTCAAAAGTGGTAGATCGGACATAGAAAGTGCCGAGCCAAACACAGTTGGGTGTGTCAACAACTTGTTGCATTCAATGTTTAGTTCTCTTAGCGTCTCATTAAACGGTAGCCATTTAGTCATTTCGAGACAAACTACCGTTACCAGGCGTACCATAAAAAGCTACTTAACTACGGTTCTGATACGTCTGGCACGCATCTAGTTTCAAGTATCTGGTACCTCGATTCGCCCGGGGAACTCAGAGACAACAGTGGTTATGCCAGATGATTCAATTACCCTCGCAAACGAAAAACTCTAGAACTATATGAAAGACTACATGTTGACTTGTTCAATTCCGATAAAATGCTAATTAATGTCGTAGACAAGAACAATAAGCTTACACGTTTGGCCACTACAGACGACGACAACAAAGTGCATATCAAGATTTTAAAGGCTACTCGTTTTATCACTCAAGTTGAATTGAAGCCACATCTTATTTTTTACACTCATTGTTCCGTGCATCATTATAATTGTTTCAAAATAATTACCAACACGATGACACTTCCCGAAGGGAACAGGACACGTAGGAGAACGTGAGGGGATACAGCAAAAGATGTAAGTAAACAAAAACATTGCATTTTCCTAAAGAACATTTTAAAATTTTAACAGACAGTTGTTTACCGTATTTTATAACTTTTAACCACAGAAGGTATTTAGTTTTTAATAAATCTTTTATAAAATTGTAATGGTCAAACTATGTTTTAGAAATAACCAAAGATAAACATTACATGTTACAGTACACAGTATGCCAGAGGCTGCCTGTACAGGGAAAAATGAATTCCTGATGATGAGCTTCCCGAAAGCTCGAAACATGTAGAGTGAATGACGACTACCCCTGAAATAAATGCTAGTCCATAAGTGTCATCGTGTTGGTAATTATTTTGAAACCCCATCTTCTTCTTGATTACGCTGATGTTTTGGGAATGAAACGCAAAGCTCGTTATCCTGTTACAATGCTCGGATTAAAACTTTTACTGCTAGTTCTGGTGTGCAGCAGGTCTTTTTGAATAACTCATTCCTCGGACCAATTCTTGAAAGGGCTCTTATATCATTGGTTAAAAACACTACATTCGTTGGTTGGCAAGTACAAATCCATTCCACTTTCATCATTATGGTATGACAAATCTCATGTTTGTGTAAACGGTGTTCAACACCGTTACGATCAATTCACAATGGATTGTTCTTCATCGTTTGGGCTACCAAGGTTAACGAAATACTTTTTCAAGTACGGGTATTAATCACGATGACCGTGCTCAAATTATTACCTTAGAAATGTTCACCAACTTTTCTACCTATTTGGCTTTGACCTAACACCAGACAGAATGGCGGACGAAGAACATAAAAGCCTCCCCCTTCATGGAAACGTGGGCATTGAGACACGATTAAAAAAACCGGTATCAGAACCCGTCACCTGGACACGTCGAATTCGGCAACTCTAGAAATGTAACTGTAGAATGAATACCATTCACATCGATAAAGTTTGAACTAAACATTTAAAGAATTTTCAAGCCTTTTATCCAATAGATATTTTGCCATAAAGCCGTCAATAATTTTGATCAACCTCGACAAACATTACACACCCGGTTCGCAATGGGCAGCTGTTTGTATTTTCGACTATGGGTACGCCGAATATTTTGATTCGTACTGTTTGCCACCCTGTAAGTTCCTCCAATGCCACTCAATCTCTTGGACATTTATCCGCCAGAATCTACAGGGATTAATTTCAAATGTCTGCGGTCACTACTGATGCATCTACGCCCTCCACAGATCCTGGGGACAATCCATGACGTCATTCCTCAACATTTTGTACCAGCTCGCTATACCTGCAACGAATAAATGGAAGTACGCATGATCCGCATTCAGTTTGGAGAGTGTTCCGCTTGCGGTTAGTTCGAGCAGCAGCAGCAGTCGTGCAAATCGCAGATATACATAAAGGTAAGTTCACTCATGACTTTCAGTCTGCAATGTCTCTCTTGGTGACTTACTTCACATTCTTCGAATGGCGAGATGGTGAACTAGTGGTCGAGGATTTGGCAGCTGTCAACTCCCACAGTAAGAGGATATGTCTTTAAGAGATCTTACGGCTGGGATGAAGTACCATCGTTTAAAGCCAGAATGAATCAGGTTATTGACAACGGGTGTAACTGTAATGTTGGCAATGTACTGTATTCAAAGCTGGAGATTGTGCTACATCGCGAGAAATCAACTGTCGTTGCAATCTACTGTTTCGGGTCTCAGAAAACACAATTTATTAGTGGTCTCATCGACCGCACATTTATTGATATCACTCAGCTAGAATGCTCTCCACTCGACGACATAAATCTACAAGGCATCAGCTGCAGGTTTGCATGTCACAACACGTCCAGACATGTTTGTGCATTGTGGACGGCCTATTTATTAGCACAGTGGTTAAACTTTTACATTCTTATTCTGTAGTATGCAAAGTGTCTTACTGAGCCTGCATATCATTGATGTTTTCCAGATGACGGGGTGCTTCGTCGTACATTATTCTTCAACGAGCAAGAGACAAAGTACGTCTCCATCTACCTGAATGAGCACCTAAAATCACAAGTGAAGATTGGAACTTTCTCAGGCCATGTGGTGTTGAATGACATACAGTGGTTTATTCTGGTGACATTCAAGAGTAATATATCAAAGAATGAAGTACACGAACTTGGTGACCACCGTCATACCTTGCCAATGTACTGTGGACGGTATATACGCATCACGAGTGAGAACACTCAAGTGTATCTAAGCAAAAAACGATTGGCCACAACTAATGAATTTAGCGAGTGCTTGCATAGACAGACAAGTGTTCAAGTTTTGTAGACTCCTAGATGAACTGGTGGAGTGGCGAGATAAGTGTTTTCTAAAAAAGTGCTTCTGTACACCTCCGAACACAAATGCCATTGATTTAGATATATTGTGGGATGAACTAACGTATAAAACCATCTTGTACAAATAAATGCTTATAAGTGTGGATAATTTGATTTGTACGCCTATTAAAAATGTATTTTTAATAACATACATTGTATGTATTTGATATGATATGGAAATCTATTAATACAATTGTATTTTTAATTTTACTGGTATACATTTATTTTTAATTGTATTAATAAATTTTGTACTTTTTAAATAAAAAAATGTGTATTTATTTATTACCCAAATCCCGTTTCCTTTTTAAAAAAGAGATGGTTCAGGAGGTAGGATTCGAAGCCACAATCTTTCAATTATGAGTTTGGAATTCTACAGCTCAGCCACCTCTTTTTGAAGAGTAAGAAAATCTTAAACAATAATATGAATTTAAAAGAACACTATAGGCCATATTGTAACATGTTAAGTTATAAATAAAAATGGCGTACTTTAAAATTAGTTTATTGTTTTAAAATAGCCGCCGTTCGGTACCAAGTTACGTTTTAATTAAAAAAGCGCGCTCGTATCCAGATTTCAAAATTACGAAAATTTAAATATTCAAAAATTGCGTGAGTCCGCCATATTGGAAAATGGCGGCGATCCAAGATGGCGGCCAAATAGGCGTCTAACAGTCTGCCGGTCAAAACAAAAGGGTTACAGGCGCCAATCTGTCTGTCAATAATTTGCATAATAATTAAATCAATTGCATACCAGTCAAGGACGTATGAACATTAACTATATAATTTGCATATAAATCAAGGACGTATGAATATCGATTAAGTAATTTTGCATAGCAATCAAAGCCATATGAACATAAATTAGATAATTTGCATATGAATTAGGTAATTTGAATAATAATTAGGGAAGTGGAGGGTCATTGACCCCGCCGTCATGTTTGTTTACATATGACGTCACTTCCGGTGCCAAAACCGCCATGCTTACTACTACCATGACACACCATACGTAGGCTCCATAACTCTTATATTCATCATGACACACCATGCGTAGGCGCCATGACTCTTACTCTCAACATGACACAATGCGTAGACGCTATGACTTTATATTCACCATGACACACGATGCGTAGGCGCCATGACTCTTATATTCACCATGACACACCACGCGCGGAAGCTCATCACAGTCTTCTACCTTGTCGGTAAGAAATACTATTTTACCGTAAGAAAATTGGCCGCAGCTGGAAACTGACAAATTTCTCTATCTCTTTCAGAAATCAAAGCACAGGACAAACTTCTTGTGTTTTCCATGTCTTCATGGTGTGGTATTGAATTAAGCACAGGAAAATTTCCGCCTCATATCTACATCAATATGAGTGCACTTACTAATATTATCCCTTAATTATGTTATTGCCGGTCCCATTAACCGCGTGGTCTAAGACGTAGGTTAGTGGCCCTTCGCCTGCTAAGACTGTGGGTTCGAATCGCACCGGGAGCATGGATGTGGGTCTGTTGTGAGTGTTGTGTGTTGTCAGGTAAATGTCTCTGCGACGAGGTGTTCACTCGTCCAGAGGAGTCCTACCGACTGTGGTGCGTCGTTGAGTGTGATCTAGAAACCTCGTGAATAAGGAGGCCATAGCCGAATGGGGGGGGGGGGGCTACCTGTCGTGAACGTTCACGACAGGTAGGATAACGGTCTCAGTAATGCCAGATACTGTAGATACAGTGATAAGAGCTCCTGATGATGGGTGGAGATACCACCTGAAACATTTAGAGCAGATTACGGATATAAATAAATTGTATATTGTTGCATCTTGTTGGACAATTATTGACACATATTACGCCATGCACGGACCACTGAACTTAAAATATTCACTACACACTGAGAGGAAGACAGTTTGTATCAAAAGTGGCCATACTACATACAGTAATCTGAGCAATGCCTCTCACTCTTGTAGGTTTAATCGAATCGAGATGGAACTGCATTGTCTTCTATAAGTGGTTTATATCGGAGTGTTTTCATTACTTCTGCAAATAACGAGCAGGAACGTGAATGATGAATTGGGTAAGATCTGGAAGCTGCCACATCCCAATAAAGAACTCTCCTTCCATTTGGTTGTAAAGACTGAATGAAACAATAACAGATCAATGACAGGACAGGCGGTGTCCCGGAAGAGCTCGGAAACACATTCCGAACAGAAGTGAGGAAATGTACAGCTACAGAAGTCTGCTGGTGTCAGCATTTTCTGATTGTTATTCCCAGTGACACTGCTACCATATAATGTTGGAGTCTGATATCTGTTGAGATAAGAGATCTTCGATAAATGTGCAGCTATATTTCAAGAGAGTATTCTGGACACGTAACATGACAGAAGGCGGCCACGCGAAATGTATATTTTGATGTTATTTCAAGACAAATCAGAGTGTCATACCTGGAATGTGGAAATTTAATTAAAATTTAATGCTACATAAAAGTCGTGCTTGAGTATTTTTTCACATCTTTAAGTTATGAAGGTGACGACGTATTGACTGAAATTCGAGTACATAAGTTACTACGAGAGGAGGTGTTATGTACAGAAACATCAGAGGATTATCCTCTTATATAGGTACACGTGTCTGCTTACAAATAGAAATCAATTTTTCAACTCAGATACAAGAACATTAGGCTCCATAATATTGTTCCGTAACATCTGTTATATGTTTCAGACGTCATTATAAGCATTTTTTGACGCGGGTTTCGAAACATAACCTTACATAAATGTCATCTTGACCGTCTGTTAGCAACAAAAGACAATAAACTTTTATCCTTTCGCTGCAACTCGTTAATGTAGATCTAGTTAAATTCCGTCAAGTTATTTCCTTTTCGCTTCCTTCAGAGAGAGAGATGATGCTTGTTTATACCGACAGTGCGAGTTACTGGCTTTTATAGCCTCTAATACAGGCGAATTAAATATGAATGCGAAGCTTTGGTGTAATGGCACCAACAGTCGCAAAAAAGGCGCTCAGAGAATATCTTGCCACTTTACATTTTGTGCACCATAAACTGCACAAGGAACCCATCTCGCTTCTCCGCAGTGAGAAGCTTGCAATTAAGCACCTGAGCAGTGGTGTTCACTTTATAGGAGTGGCTGTATTTTCTGTGTGTGTTTTAAAAATATTTTTGCTCATTTTTGTGTAATGTTATGTATCATACTTCACTGAACCTGATACATTCTTAGAGCCGCAGAATGTAAGGAAGTTAGTGAAAAATACTTACTAACATTTCTGATTTCTCTATAAACTTTTAATCAAAGTCCATTAAAGTTATTTTTCTCATAAATTTACTATCGTGCCTAAATCTTTCATATTAGATAAATTTCTCAAAAGCCTAAATGTACTTCTTATCATGCCTATATTTTTTTAAATATTTTCACGTCTTTAAGCTAAAGGATACGAACTTCTTCCAACCTGGTAGCCTATTGCCATGTATACAATTAAATTTTCTGTCAAGCTTAGTTTGCAGAAACGTTTTCCTTAAAGTAATATAATTTGAAAGACTGCGCAAGAGCCTACATTGCTCTCTCATTCTGCATTCAGCTAAAGGATACTCCAACAAAACTCCATGCAAAATTCGTGCCGTGGGAATAGAAGGTGAATCTGAAACGTACAGACCACATTGCAAAACCTCCGGCACTGCAATTGATAAATACGTTGACGTACTGAACATGATAGGGAACCAGCCAACGGCCATCTTTCCTTCCAAACTAGATGACCTCAATGAGCCACCGGCTGAAACACTTTCTATTTGCCGTTAGCTCGCTTCTGAGACAAAATAAGACTGTTTAAGGCCTTTGCTTACTGCTTCGATTTACTTTTCTGCTTCTGTAATTTATTTACGTGAATAAAATGAATGCAAAGTAGGATGGTAATTTGATGAAAATGTACCAGATACATTGGGTGTTTTCCGTCGGAAGAATCCCTTCAGTAAACCTCAAAGAACAGGACAGGAGACAGTAGTGGCCCGTTCCTAAATTTCCTTTCGATGGACTAAATATTACCATTAAAAGTAACTTGGTCTATTATAATGGGTGCCATGGAAAATATTCCAATAAGACGACAACAACATAAAAGACAAAGTATTGCTGCTTTCTTGAAGGAAATAATGAGAAGTTATGTCCGACCAACTGAATATTTTGTTTTAAAATTGTAGAAAGAAATTAATTTTAATGTACGTCGGCACAATAACATATTCGGTCTAATGACTAGCCTACAGGATGTCCGATCTGGGATTCGGGTTTCGGTTTCCAGCCGGTGACAGGGATAATTTATTTCTCCAAATCGTCCACAACATCTTGGTGTCCACCTGGTCTCCTGTTCAAGGAGTTCCACGAGATGATTGTCGGTAGGAAAAGCGACAGGCGCATGATGCTGACCATTTACATCCATGCCTTCATGACTTTCATGAAAACAACTTTCCATGTATCGAACAAGCGTGTTCTTTACTTTACTGTATATACCACGTGCATTTTATTAACTCACAAAATGTTTATTACACATTAATCAATATGTTTATTACGCGAAATATGTTTGTGTAAGTCTCTATATTTTTTTCTTATGGTGTTTGTTTAAGAAAATAAAGAGAAAAATAGTTTTAGCTTGTGAAGCCGCAGACTAATGCGTATAGTGTTTATTTGCGAATACAACAATTTCTTATTCGTTGGAACGCAATAGCTGACTGCCGATTATATTTGTTCCAAGATGTGTTTCAGCAGTACCTAAACTGAAGCCCTGTCAGTGATACTTCGGAACTTAGAAAACAGCCTTATAAAAACCCGTTTAGTTTTGAACAAGATTTTGTTACACATTGCCACAAGTATATTCACGTGTTGTTTCACAACCTCCGAACTTCCTGCTAGAAAAAGAGGAATTTTTTTTGTAAGAAATTTGAGAATTCTTTAAGAAAAAGTAGTATGGATATCAGAGAATGCTCAAAAACTCTAAAAAAGGAAGACTAATACAAGAACTGGTTACAATACTTGCAAAGAATAAACAGAGATGGAAGTAAAGAAGTCGAATAGAAACAAGTGGAAAGAAGAGATGTTGGAAGGCATAAAAAAGAACGGAGTATATAGTATTATATTTGGAGGGTCTAGCGTGTTGATGGTGAGGGTTTTGGTTATTATAATGCTTGTGAAAACGAGAAAGACTAGAAGATCATAAATTCTTCGTTTCATTCAGAGAATAAAATCGTTGGTGTGGTTATAACTTTTCCAGAATTCTGCAATGTAAAACTGAAAATGTTAGATGACAAGAAGTCAGGTGGTTGAAATGAAGTAGGGGAGCCAGTTTCAGTAAATCGTTACTTGAAAAAATTTATATATATATATAAATTTTAAATAATATTTATATAGTTCGGTTTCGGTCGTAACTGGAGTCAAATGAGAGAGAGAGAAGGGCGCACAAAAAGACTCCAGAGCAGGTATTTCTAGGAGTTCTTTCTTGTTTACTGCGAGTGATCGTTTCACCTTTGCTCCAATCTCATTTATCACCACTTACTAGGGGCGTGCAATGGTCTTAACAAGGTAGAATGCTATCACATCCTCCTTCTATAAAGTGGGACACTTCGTCAGTGACCTGGCACTTGGATGACTGCAGTGTAAGGACGTCTAATTTTTTTAAAATATAACCGACGTATCAAACACAAAAGAAATTGAAGAGGGATTATTTCTTGAACAGCCGAGTTAATCAGATGGTCAAGAAACCACTTAGCACACTTATTTGAAACCCGAAAGTACAATATCGTGATTTCAAAGACTTTCAGTTCTTTCCTTGTCTAATTCAATTGCATTTATTCCACACATTTACATTCGATTTCTCCGCATTCACAACCAGTCTCCACTGTGTACAGACTTGCCACACAGATGTGTAGGTATATGCATTTCACGTTCCACATCCCATCGTGTGTTATCCGTATCTGCAATTATGTGCTACAGTGAAAAATGGTTCTGCTTTCGTTTTTATAAATTTTTCCGTTTTGTGAGGAAAAACACGAAAATCTAAAATCACTTGAACTTCTGAAATGCGGGGAATTTTTTTGGGTGTGACAGGGGAGGGATCTGGCTGCTACAAAGCTTGATTTTGGGACAATTTTGACAAGTTCTAAGGTATAATAAATTAGAGTTAAATTTCAAACTATGGTCCTCTGGTGGAAAGAAGCTAAATATATTTTTTGCTTTCAAGTATTCAAAACTTGGGAATATATAACATATTCTGTGACATAATTTATTGCCTTTCTTCATTCTTAAATCTTTCCACTTTTCAGCGGCACAAATATTCTTTTCTAAACGTTCCATATTGCTGTATTGGAATCAACAATATATTTTATGTCAGTTACTCACAACAAAAATAAGTCCATAAAATTAAAAGGAGCGCTGGAAAACAAATTTTTCTACCTAGAAAATTAAACTATTTAGATTTGAAGAACCAAAGTGTAGGGTTTTTCACCTACATACATTAAGAAAGCCAGTGCCAATTTCTAACACATATCCTGCAGCTTGATGCTGCTCATCATATAACTGCAGAATGCTCGAGCAGTATCAACCAGATATTTTCACCTTTAATAATCGTCGTATTGGTGCATAAACATCATAGATCCAAATTTCCATTAAAAGTAAAAGAAAAAACGTTCTCGTTCCCTTTATTCTGCTGTTATATTTATTTCTATTATTGTGACCAAATTTCATGTAATAGTATTATTCATACTTCTAAGACTTCAACAATAATTAGCTTTAACTCATAACATAAATGGAATACAGTTTTTGCCACTAGTCACAAAAAGTAACATAGCTAGTCTGTCAAATTTTCAACCTGTATCTGCACAGATTCTCACTCAACCACGTAGTATTCTAATAGTAGAAACGAATAACTAAATTCTTATACCAAAGCCAACCCTTGGGCATGATACTGAGCCCAACCAACGAGAATCATATTCCGTTTTATCTGAACATTAAATGCCTTCCAAAAAGGCATTTCTCACGAAGTGCCCCCCAAAAATATTTCTTTCATTCTTATCCCTCAATATCCTGCCCATTATTTTCCCTTGCTATCACAACCCTAAATAATAGTAGGTTATCTCTCTAACTCATGAAGTTACTTGTGCCATACTGTAAATTTTGCACATAATACAAATATCTGAACTTCGATCTTCAGCACTTCTAACACTACGCATCAATGATGACTGTTTGAATGAATAATAACGTGTACTTCAAGAATTCAGTCTCGTCTTAATTTCACCTTATAAATTTTTTCTGTTTTTGTTTCTTAATAATTATGTTTTTGAATATATACATTTCTGAGAAACACATTTGTTTCAGAATTCTTCTTAAAATTATGTTAAATTACTCACATAAGGCAGAGCTGTAAAACATTCTCCCAAATCCTCGAATTTTGTGCAATAAATATGGTGTCGATATGTGGTACTTTTAAATTATTTCTGTGTAGTCTGTATATTTCCCTCCATTGCTAATTGAATTTTACAGTTCATGAAACAGGCTAGCAACAGCGATGATTCAATTCCATTTCCTCTTTTGTAAGTGTCTTGAATATAGGTCACAACTTTGCAGCGGACGTCCTCCACGCAGCTAGGCCACGGCTCTATTAGTATGACTCACTCACGAAAGGCTTTTTTTTGTGCATGTGCACTGTGTGGAGGTGAGTGGTCACCTTCATGCTTTGGAAACTAAACCCCTTGGAACGAACTCCTGTACCACTGGAATATGAGGCTACAAAGCGCAGAGGTTAGAAAGTGTCTGGATATTTTGGACAACTTTTATTGAATAACAAATAGTTACATATATATATATATGTGTGTGTGTGTGTGTGAGTGTGTGTGTGTGTGTGAGTGTGTGTGTGTGTGTGTGAGAGAGAGAGAGAGTGTGTGTGTATTTACAATCCACAATATGTTTACGAAAGGCGGATAAAGCTTTCAAACTTACGGAAAAATGGATTGATAAACGCGTTTATGTTTGGAGATATGACACATGCAGCGCTTTACGTAGGCGGGAAGGAAAGCCTCAAGGAAAAACATTCCTTATCTATGTATGTAGGACATCTTGTCACGTGACTTGAAAACTGTAACGTCTAAATGCTGTATTGTAACAGCGTCCTGTGTAAAGGAAGAGTTTTGAGAACCTGTCTAAAGCATTTATAATCCTGATAGCAGAAATATTTCCTGCAGTCTGAAACAACTTGTGATGTAAGTTTGGTCACCTTTACCAAAGAGCTTCAGTAAATGAATTTAGACAGAACGTCTTGTTAATATGGTCGACGCTCAATTTTCAGAACCTGCAGTGTCGAGTTTCTCAGGCGGAGTTGGCGCAATATGGCAGCGTGGAAACTTTAGTTACTGTGACGCTACGCTTATGCTTGCACACACGCACAAACATACAAACCACACGCATACACGTACATAAGTATATATATATATACATACATATATATGTACATACATGTACGTACATACGTACATGAATACGTACACATTAATTTCTACACACACACACACACACACACACACACACACACACATATATATATATATATATATATATATATATATATATATATATATAAATAAATACAGAAGTATACGCATACATATACACATATGTACATACATGTATACAAAATACATACACATACATATATACACACATGTACATATGCATACCTATATACATACGTACATACATACATACCTATATACATACATACATCTACACATACATACATACATACATCTACACATACACATACATACAAATATACATACATTCATGAGTACATAAGAACATATGACAAGACATAATAGTTGGAGGAATCAGTAAAATATTTTAGAAATGTAATATTCTAAAGCATTTGATTTCCTTACGACATATACTATTGTATCAATGTGTGTATTTATTACAAGCTATTTGCTATATTTCGATTCATCCGGTAAAGTACCTAACACATTATTATTATCATTATCATTGCTGTTGTTATTGTTGCAGAATCACTACCAAGGCCGCCAGCATACATCATGACTTCTTTACTACAAGTAGAGTCATTTATTTGCGTTTCGGTTTTGCTGCTGTTCTTCCGGAATTATGACGTAATAGTAAGTAATAACACCTATCCTGAAATGTTTGCGACGCTGTCTTTAATAACCTTGGCATTATGATCCCTAATCTTAACAACCAGTCACATTTGTTCTTTCGTTCATTCTGTTTATGCCGCTGTTTCACTGCTTCGTCATGTCTATGAATTAATTTCATGTTTCTGATGCGACATAATGATTTACACCAGACAGTAAATAATATGAGTACGTAGATCACGAGTTGTTAGTTTTTTTAGTTCATGTAACGGCGTAGCGTGCGTGAACAGGCTGTCATTTAATCGCAATTTCTAATGGGAGGAGAACGCTTGAGATATGTGAGCCTTGACAGGAGGATAACATTAATAGTGAATTTAAAAATATAGAAATTGAGGGGCTGGACCGAATTAATTGTCACAGGGTCAAATAACGGGGACTTGTGCGGTCGGTTGGCACATGTTTGGCGGTTTCGTAAAAAGAGGCGGATTCCTTGAGCAGGTGAAAAACTGTTAGTGTTTGAAAAATGACTTCTGTAGATATAGCGCTTGTAAAGATGCTTTCATAATTACTTAAAGTATAGGACGTTGAATTAAAGGCTGGTTGTGAAACACGAGCTGGGAAATCTTGCGATGGAACGGGCGTGGTCCGTTTTGGTAGAAATTCACTGTTCGTAGATTTGTTTGGAAAAACTGGCAAAATGTGGTTTAGGACATCCAGCTGTCAGGCAGGATTCTGAACTTACACATGCAGTATAATGTTTCTTTACAAGTTTGCATTTTATCCACTGTTCAAAAAAATATTTCGTTAACGCGAAATTAGAATGTTCATTAGAGTGATCACAACAGCCCTTCACCACACTCTGAAACAGCTTATTCTAGTTCACAAACTCACAAAGTGTTTTTCTACGATATACTTTAATATTGGCCTCGCATTTATTTCTAGGTCTCCTAATTAGTCTCTTATTTTAATGTTTAATAAAAAAATGTTATGCACATTTCTCTTACACTCTGTGCGAATTATATGTCACGCCCATTTAATCCTTTTTGGTTTATTTGTTTTAATTTTACTACGTGAATTTAATGCAAGTTATGAAGGCCAGCTGTGCTATTCTGCAGTACTCCTTAATTGTAATGACAGTTACTATCCCCACACAGAATTCTGATGTAAGAGGGCAATTCTGTCATCGGTTCGCATCTGCTTCTAACGTTACAACCTTACGATCCTTCTCAAGTGGTTCAGTGTCATCTGACTAGACATCATCTTCTCTGTATTTCAGCTCATTAATTTACTAGCAATAACTCAATGCGGTATTGCGCAACTTCTAACGCTGTCTCTTTACGACAAGTTATAATAGTATCCTCCAATGTGCTCTCTAACCTTAAGATTCCAAGACCAACTTAGTATAAAGGCATTTCCATGAAAACATGTAACAGTTCTCATTTCTATCTACATTTTGCACAAAATCCATTCCTTTGATCCAGTATTGCACATTTTATCATTTGATGGAATCTAGCAATAAAGATTTTCCTGAACATGCAAGCTGCAAACCATGCATTTTGAAGGCCACACTGCACCCTACAATGAAGATCTTACAGAAGTATACCCATTCCGTGTACTGATGCCGACAAGTGGCTTATTGGTAACTACTACTAACAACAAACGTTCCTGAAGCCAGAATATTCCAGAGCCTGAAGACTGTGTGTTTTACATTTTCCCTTTAATTTAGTGCTAGTCGCATGCGTGTCACCTGCCACGCCCTTCTTATCTTCCTTCATTTCATAAGAAAATTATATACACACATATATTATGTATCTGTAGACCATGTTCTCCAACAGTCATAGTAAAGGGTTAAACTTAAAGTACTGTCTATCTCAAAACATTTGTAATTTTTCATCCCTGGAAAGGCAAGTGTGTTTCAGTATATATCCATTTGTGTAGAGAGCAGCAAGTTTTCACGCAGTGGACTGCAATTCCACTACATCACAGGAAGACTTCCGATATGCCTCGAACAATGGGAAGTCTGTGGGCAAAATTCCAGTCATCAATGGGACATTTGACGTACTTCAGCAGCTTGATCAAAGACCGACGGTGAGTTTCGTATCGTAAATATAAACTGAACATTTTTGTTTTGCAGCAATGAATGTTAATTTAAACAGAAAGCAGTTAATGTTATTTCATTGCAGAAGGACTAACTTTTTTTTCGTAACTACGTACATTCTGTGTTGTGAATGTAAGCAAATAATTGATCATTTAATAATTTAATGTTAAAGTTATTAGCTACTATTTGTAATTCTTTTTACATCGGCGATAGTAATTAGTCCTCCAATTCCTAATCTGCAAAATTAAAGAGTCTATGTTTAACGTAAATCTTAGATCTATAGTGCTGCACAATGTAAATCATCATATTACTATCAAATATTCATGTGATTTAAAAAAAATGTGTAGAGACAGTCTGAACAACACAGGCAATGTACGTGCAACGTAATATTGGGGCGCGTTCGCTTAACAATTGTTGCCGTGGGGCCGCAGTAACTATTATCTATTCTGAATGTGTGTTTGTAGCCTTAGTTATCCAACATACAACGGCATGCACAGTATTACTCTGTTATCTGTGACCTCTCTGACTCTATCACATTCTTCCACATAACTTCCTAAAAGGCATGATATCCGGAAACAGGTTATTGAACATAAAACGCGTCTTTGATGGTCTCAAAAACGTCCGTCTAAAACATTTCTCATCCTAGGAAGAACTGAGCGGGATATTATCATAAATGTACAAAGGTCTTCATGTAAAATACCAGTTAGTCTTGTATCTTAAACTTGAATTTGCAGAAGAGATTTTCGAAAATTGCTCAAATATTAAATTTCGTGAAAAACCATATCTCAGCTATATGAACGAGTGTAATCCTAATGAGCTGTTTTTAGTATTTCTTTGTGTATTATTAAAATGCCTGATGACAGCTTCTCAAAAAAGCTGAAACGCGTACCAAGAATAAAACAACATAAACACTTGTGATTGACGAAACAACGCGTCCTCATTGTTGTGAATAAATCACAACGAGATGGCACGTGTTAAGACATAACGGAAATGTACATAAATTTTATTACTAATTTTTATATGTTTAACGACGACCGACGTAGTTTAATATATAAAGTTGAACGCGGAGAATGGCAAATGATGGGTTCGAAATGCTCCAGAAGAAGTGGTTGTAGTAGGTACAATAGAGGTTCTGTCACCAGGAAATTTTCCTGAAGGAACTGAGGATAATCACGAACAGTCTCAGTCTGGATGAGCGGGTTCCCGAGAGTTTGAAATAATGGATCTCAAGAATTCAGGTACAGAAGGTTATTGCTGCTGTTTCTTGGTGTAAACGCACTTTTATTATATCACACACACACACACATACTCACACACCACACACAAATCACACAACACAAACCACTCACACACACACACACACACACACACACACCACAAAAATCACACAACACAAACAACCGACAAACACACACTAACACACCACACACACACACACTCAAACACACAATCACACACCACACAGACACACACACTCACGCCACATACACAACCACACACCACACACACACACAACACACCACACACACACACACACCACACACACACTCACACACCACAAACCACCCACACACACACACACACACACACTCACACATCACACACACACACACACACTCACACATCACA
>Ga0131853_10003498_pt1 | contig 28155 bp, 18 predicted proteins | sample TergutLab28metaG_FD_92764 | JGI IMG/M metagenome (GOLD analysis project Ga0131853, IMG submission 92764) | Labiotermes labralis P1 segment gut microbial communities from Petit-Saut dam, French Guiana - Lab288 P1 (version 2) (version 2) | ecosystem: Host-associated > Arthropoda: Insects >...
CGTATTTTCACTTGATCATCAAAGCGACCTAAAAATTCGATATTACCATCTGGAAGCCATCTCACCAAATCACCTGTTCGGTACAACTTGCCTGTTCCAAATGGGTTGTCAATAAACATTTCAGATGTTAAATCTGGACGGTTTAAATACCCACGCGCCACGCCAGGTCCACCAATACAGAGTTCACCTGGTATGCCAATACCGCATAATATGCCATCTGTCATGATATAGGTTGTCGTATTGGAAATTGGTTTTCCAATTGGAATTTTACCTTTGGATGGGCCTACCACTTTGAAGGAAGTTGCAAGGGTTGTGGTTTCTGTTGGACCGTAAACATTGGAAAGTTCAATGTGTTGATTCGCCTCTAACAAGCGATTAGCATGTTCAGTGGAGATGGCTTCTCCACCAACTAACAGCTGATTTAAGCCATCAAATACTGTTACATCTGAGATGACTAATTCATTGAATAAAGCAACCGTCATAAACGCCATATTCAAGCCGCGCGCGTCAATCACATCTTTTAATTGACGATAGTCAACAAGGATATTTAAGCTAGAAATATAGATACAACCACCGTTAAGCAAAGCACCCCATATCTCAAAGGTTGAGGCATCAAAGCTTAAAGAACCTGTTTGAAGAATGCTTGCGCCATCAAAATTCCCATAATTCGTATGCTTCACAAGGCGCGTGATACTTTGCTGCTCTACCATCACACCTTTCGGCTTTCCAGTTGTTCCTGACGTGTAAATCAAGTAGGCGAGACTATTGCCATTTATCTTGACTTTTGGTGCATTTTTCTGACCGATTAGATTTGAAAGGTCAACAAACTGGATATTCTGCTTCACTTTCTCACTTAACCCCAGATAACTACTATTCCCTAAAATAAAGGCAGCTTTACTATCTTCAAGCATGTATTCAATGCGGCTTTCTGGATAATCAGCATCAATTGGCATATAAGCACCACCTGCTTTCAAGGTAGCTAAAAATCCAATGACGGTTTCCACATTTCGGTTTGCCACAATCGCCACGTAATCCTCTGGTTGTAGGCCACCAGCAATTAAATGATGAGCGACTTCGTTGGCTTTCGCATCTAGTTCTTCATAAGTTAAAATTTCAGATTTATCTTGAACTGCAATCTTAGTTGGATTTAATTTAACCTGTGCTTCAAACTGATAAGCGATTGTTTCAGTTGCTGGAAAGTCACATGATGTCTCATTGAATTTGCCTAAAATAAGTTTGCGTTCTGCTTCAAGGATCACATCTAATTTTTTAATAAGTTGACGACTATTTGTGAGGATTTGATCGAGCAGCCTGGTGAGTCGTGCAAAATAAGTTTGAATGGTTGATTTGCTAAAAAGCGATGTCCCATAGGTAAGATCGATAAACGTTTCCTTGCCATTATCTGATAAGGTAAAGGTTAAATCAAACTTCGCTGGGGCATTGGCACCTTCCCACTGGCTTGTTCCAAGAACCTGCTCAATTGCCTCGTTGTTTTGATAAACCATTAACACATCAAACAATGGACTTCTTGAATGGTCACGACTTTCCACCATTTTCTCCACTAAATCTTCCAATGGATACGCTTGATGTTCCCCAGCTGTTAATGTTTGAACTTTTAGCTCCTCCAAGTAACTTTCAAATGTTTTCTCACCCTTCGGGGATACGCGCATCGCCAAGGTATTAACAAACATTCCCAACATCATTTCTGTATCACGATGGATGCGACCACTCACTGGTGACCCAATGATCAAGTCATCTTGATTGGTTAACTTACTCAGTAAAATACTGATCACGCCTAAAAAGAACATATACTCGGTTGTGTTCGTTTTTTGAATCAATGCTTTGACTTGTTTCGTTACATGCTCATCTAGAATCAACTGTTCTGTCGCACCCGCAAATTGTTGTTCCAATGGGCGAGGATAATCGGTTGGTAGTTCTAGGATTGGATAATTTTGCAGCTGCTTTGTCCAATAAGCTTCCGAGTCACTTAAATCCTGTGTCCTCATCCATTCGCTGTAATCTTTGTATTGACGATCCAGTGGTGACAATTCACCGCCTGCCATTAATTGATTGATTTCTCTTACAAAGATCCCATGACTCATCCCATCACTGATAATATGATGGATATCCACAAATAAATAATCCCGCGCCTCTGTTCGACCGACCTTTAGGCGACACATTGGACCAGCTTCTAAATCAAATGGTTGAACATTTTGTTCATACCATGTCTTCACGTCTATTTCTTTTATCGCTTCAACTGTCACTTCAATTGACACAACATCACCAATCATCTGAATCAAATTTCCATCTTGAGTCACAAATGTAGTTCGCAATATGTCATGACGTTGGGTCAATTTTTGAATCGCATCACTCAGCTTTCTTTCATCTATTCGCCCCTCAAACCTAAGTATTGTTGGCATATTGTAAACCACCAATGATGGCGACAACTTCCATAGCAAATACATGCGCTTTTGTGTAGAGCTCATCTCATACACGAGCTTTTCCTCCGCTTTCGGGATGCGTTCATAAACCGTTTCATTTAACCCTTCAAGCAAAATCGCCAATTGAAACACCTTTGGAGCTTCAAACACATGTTTAACGTTGATGGCTTTCCCAGTCCGCTCTTCTAACAAATTCACCAACTTTAAAGCACGCAACGAATGACCACCTAACTGGAAGAAATTGTCATGAATCCCTACTAGCGAGACATCTAGAATCTCACAATAGCTTGCTGCCACTACTTCTTCCATTGGCGTTGTTGGTGCCACATAGGCCTCCGAAAATGTCAATTCAATCTCTGGCAAAGCCTTCTTGTTCACCTTGCCATTACTGGTAAGTGGGAAGCTTTCTAAATTCAAGTAGTGGGATGGCACCATATAATCAGGAAGTTCTTTTCGCAATGCTGACTTGACTGCTTCATGATCCATTAAACTTGGATTCTGAATATAAGCATGGAGCTGTCCTTCACGGACAATCACCACCGCATCATCAATGCCATCAAGTCTTCTGATTGCTGACTCAACCTCTGGCAATTCGATACGATGACCCCTTATTTTCACTTGGTCATCCAATCGACCTAAATAATCAATGGTTCCATCAGGAAGCCAACGTACCAAGTCTCCTGTCCGATATAACCTACCTTCACCATATGGGTTGTCAATAAATTTCTCCGATGTGAGTTCAGAATTATTCAAATAACCTCGGGCAACGCCAGGTCCACCAATACACAACTCACCTAACATCCCAATCCCACACAATTTCCCCTCATTTATCACATAAGTTGTCGTGTTTGTGATCGGTCTTCCGATTGGAATTTTCCCCTCATATGACCCCTTTAAGTTTAAATAGGTAGCAAAGGTGGTCGTTTCTGTTGGACCATAGATATTCATAAAGTTAATTTCCGAATCCTCAGCCAGCAACTGATTAACATGCGCTACTGACATCGCCTCTCCACCCACCATTAACTGATTCAAGCCATCAAAAACTGTCACATCTGATGTGATTAATTGATTATAGAGTGCTACTGTGATAAATGCTGTATTGAGCACCTTTTCTTTAATCACTTCTTTTAAACGCCCATGATCGACCAAAACATTCAGATCTGAAAGGTAGACATAACCACCATTAAGCAAGGCACCCCAAATCTCAAAGGTTGAGGCATCAAAGCTCAATGAGCCCGTCTGTAAGATTCTCACATCTTCTAAATCCACATAATTCACATGCTTCACCAAGCGCGTCACGCTTTTTTGCTCTACCATCACCCCTTTTGGCTTACCTGTCGTGCCTGATGTATAAATCAAATAGGCTAAATCATCACCACTCACTTCTATTTTTGGTGCTTGCTTCACCCCTTTTAGCTCAGATAATGAAATAAAGTGAGGGACCCTTTCCATTCCTTCTAATGCAGGAAGGTCTTCTCTATTTCCTAAAATAAAACGACAATCACTATCTTCTAACAAATAAGCAATTCGAGCTTCTGGGTAGTCCGCATCCATCGGCATATATGCTCCGCCTGCTTTTAACACACCTAAAAATCCAATGACCGTTTCCACATCACGCTTGGCAATCACCGCTACATATTCTTCTTTCTTTAAACCTTTAACCACTAACCTCTCGGCTATTTCATTTGCTTTCGCATCTAGTTCTTCATAAGTTAGGCACGCTGTTTTACTTTCAACTGCGACTTTGTTTGGATAAAGCTTCACTTGTTCTTCAAACTGACTAGCAATAGAGGCTGTTTCCGGAAAGGCACGCTGGGTATCATTGAAATCATTTAGAATCAAATGTGCTTCTTTACTAGGCATCATCTCTATATCTAAAACCCTTTTGCTTGGTGTTTCTAGCACATCCCGCAAAATCACCTGAAACCGCTCTAAAATCTGTTGAACTTCCATCTTTCCATACTTATTTGGGTTGTACATCAGACTTAACATCAAATGATCCGTTCGGTAAGCAACCAAAGTCAAATCATAATTCGTCTCTTCCCTGTTCTGTTCTAATTGTAAATCTAACTGGTGTTTCCTGGTACTTGACCCTTGAACAAAGTAGTTCTCAAATGCCAAGGTCGTTTGAATTAAATTGGCATCTAACCCACTTAGTTTTTGGATCTCGACCAATGGATAATCATCATGTTCACCACTGCTTAATGCTTGTTCATGGAGTTGCAGAAGCAATTGTTCAAAGGTTATCTCATCATCAAAGGTCACACGGACAGGGAGTGTGTTAATAAATAAACCAACCATGCTCTCTATTCCAGACAAATTCACATTTCTTCCTGAAACTACTTTTCCAAAAACAATGTCTCTTTCACTGTTATAACGTCCCAACATGATTCCCCAAACTGCTTCTACCACAGTGTTTAATGTCACACTATACTTCTTCGCTAATTTTTCTAGTTTTAACGTTACTTTTTCAGTCACATGCATATTGGCAACATCTACTGCTACTTCTGCTTCCTTATCCACAAAACCTGTTGGAGCAATGGAGCTTGAACCTTCATAATCAGCCAGTAGATGCTTCCAATAGTGCTGGCTTGATTCAGTCTCTTTGTCAGTCATATAACGAACATAGTCACTGTACGTTTTTTGTTTTGACCATTCATTCATGAGCTTGCTGTCTGATTCACCCGCACATAAATCATCATAAAATGACAAAAAGTCATTCATAATGATGGAGGTAGACCAACCATCTAAAATGATATGGTGAGAACTGATAACCAATCGGTAGTTTGCCTCTGACAACTTGATTAAACACATGCGCATTAAACCATCTATTTCTAAATCAAACCCCTTTGAAACATCCTGCGCATAAATCTTTTGGAGGCCAGCTTCTGAAGCATCACTCACTGATAAATCCAGTTCAGTGAATGATAAAGCCCGTTCTTTTAACACCACTTGCCTCGGTTCCCTGAGCCCTTTATGAACCATGCTCGTTCTTAATACTTGGTGTTTTTTCATCAATAATTCAAAACTTTGGCGTAACTTCTCCACTGAAACTTCATGCTTGATGGAGAAGACTGTTTGAAGGACATATTCACTTGAAGAAGGGTTCAATAGCTTGTGATACAACATCCCTTCCTGCATCCAAGTTAAAGGCAAAATACTTTCTATCTCATACCCTTGACTTGCAAATCGCCCCCTCACTTCCTTGAATGTTTTATGAGACCATTTTAATTCACCAAAGTCTGAGGCAGTTGGCTGAGGCGATGTGACGCTTAAACAATGGGTCAGTACCTCTTCTAATTGCGCACTGATCCCTTCACACAAATCAGTCATCAAATCTCTCGAATACTTAGAAGCATCATAGGAAATTGTCATCTGTAACTTCCCTGCTGTAATGGCACCATCAATTGAGATATCTGTTCCAAACGTACTCCTCTCAGCTACATCACGTCCTTTAGGCATGTCACTCAACAGAAAACGCCCACCTTTATCACCCATGGCGATTTCACCTAGATAGTTAAATGTCACTGTCGGCTTAATGCCCGCTAACACTTCCCCTCCTAATGACTTTAATACACCATAACCCATCCCTTGATTTGGCATCTGACATAAGGTTTCTTTCACATTACATAAATCAGCTTCAATGTCTTTATTTATCCCTTCAAACACAACTGGATAAACACTAGTAAACCATCCTACCGTCCGATCAACAATAACTGGCTCATGAATATCAACTCTCCCATGTCCTTCCATGTTGATGGCAACCGTCTGATTGCCTGTTACTTGACCTATCCCTCTGGCAACTGAGGTTAATAACACATCTGTCAGTTTTCCATGGTACGCCTGAGGTGCTTGATAAACAAGCTGGTTTGTTTTTTCTTCTGATAACTCAACCGTTAAACGCGCTATCTTTCTTGAAGCATCACGCATATCAAAAGCTATATTCCCCCTTTCAATCTTTGTTTCTACCCCTTGCCAATAAGACAGTTCTCTCTTTAAGCGATGGCTTTCACGATAACGCCTCAAAGCTTCACTCCAAGTTCCGAAAGAACTGGTTTTTTGAGGCAAGAACAGTGGCATTTCATTTTCTATTAACTGATACCCTGCCGCGAAATCTTCAATTAAAATTCGCCATGACACCCCATCTACTACCAAATGGTGGATGCATAAAAACAGATAATCTTTTTTCGCAGTCTGAAAAAGCCCCACTTTAAACAAAGAACCTGTCTCTAAACAGATGCTTCTTTGAATCTTGTCTGAAGCCACATCTATTGCTTTCATTAATTGAGCCTCATCATAGATACCTTCATAATCATAGGTGGACAAATCAAAGCCCATATTTGCTTTATAAGCCTTCACTTCTTGCTTTCCACATGCTGTATATGTGGCACGTAACATATCATGATGTTTTACCAATTCATTTAAAATATTTCTTAAAACTGCTTCATCTATTCTGATCTGGCTTTCTAACATCAGCGATTGATTGAAATGATGCTTCTCTTGATCGTCATTTAAGATAAAATCTTTTTGGATCGGTGTCAACTTTACCTCTCCTGTTACTTCACCTTGTTCAATTAACACCCCTTCTATCTTTTCAACCATCTCACTTATCATTCTTGGTGTTTTATGTTCCATAATTTGTCGGACATCTATTTGATAGCCATTTTCTCTTAGCCTTGATATCATGCGAATCCCTTTAATCGAATCACCACCAAGTAAGAAGAAATTATCATCTAGTCCTACCTCAGAATCAAGCCCTAAAATTTCTTTAAAGGTCTCACATAACACTTCTTCTATTTCATTACGGGGTGCAACATAGTCTACCACTGAATTAAAGCCAATTTTTGGCAAAGCACGATGATCAACTTTTCCGCTTATAGTTAAAGGTAATTCTTCCAGATGGGCATAGTTAGCTGGCATCATATACTCTGGTAATCTTTTCCCAATTTCCGCATTTAACACATCCTTTGGAATTTCTTCCTTTGAGACATAATAAGCCCCTAAATACTGGTTACCTGCTTCTCCCAACGCCGTCACATAAACCTCCGTAATCCCTGGAATTTGAAGCAATGTTTTTTCAATCTCCCCTAACTCAATACGGTAGCCACGGATCTTCACTTGGAAGTCACTTCGACCATGATACTCTAAAGAACCATCTTCCAACATGCGTACTAAGTCACCAGTGTTGTAAATCCGATCGTTCCAACCTTGCATTTTTTGAACATCTGTCTGGAATGGATTAGCAATAAAGCGTTCAGCCGTTAATTCTGGCTGTTTCACATAACCTCGTGACACCTGAACCCCACCCACATGTAGTTCGCCAATGACGCCTTTTGGTACTGGCTGTTTATTTTCATCTAGCACATACAATGTCGTATTGGTTAACGCCGTTCCAATGATGTTTCGCTCTTCATCGCCTTCATACACATAAATGTTAGTCGCAACCGTTGCCTCTGTCGGGCCATAGCCATTGATAAAAACTAGATCGAGGCCTTTGACTTTTTTCAATAAATTAGAGGTGACGCTTTCCCCACCCGCCATCAGATACTTAAGGGTTGGAATTGATCTAAGATCGATTTGAAACATCAAAGACGGCGTCATTTGAATGTAGCTTACTTTATGGATATTTAAGTATGTCAAAAATGCCTCTGGAGCCATCCACAGGTTATCTGGGCTAATCAGCAATTGATCTCCGCATAATAAGGCCGAATAAATTTGATCTACCGATGCATCAAACACATAATTTGAGGCGAATAAAATCGTTTCTTGTCCCTTCTCCTGAAAACGACTGGCCTTTCTTCTGGCTAAAATGAAATTATTCACTTGATGATGTTCAATCATCACACCCTTTGGACGACCTGTCGTTCCTGAAGTGAAGATAATATAGGCCAAGTTCGTTGGTGTTAATGCTGTTATAGGATTACTTATTGGGTAATCAGCTAGATTCAACTCTTGAATGATTTGAGTATTGGTCAAAGAAAGCCCATAGCCCGATTCTAATAGCGTCAATTTCAACTCTGCCATTTCTTCAATGTAATTCATCCGCTCGCTAGGATATTCCGGGCTAATTGGCACATAGGCCGCGCCTGCTTTTAGCACACCTAAAATACCAATGATCATCCACTCGCTTCGATCTAATAACAAGCCAATTTTATCTTCTGGTTTGATATCAAAGTTTTCGATTAAGTAATGAGCCAATTGGTTCGCTTTGGCATTTAATGTTTCATATGACAAAAACACATCTTGATAGATAAGTGCTGTCGCCTTTGGATTTTTTGCAACTTGCGTTTCAAATAGATCAATGATGGTTTTATGCTTTGGATAAGTCACATAATCCTGATGATAATCATGAATTAAAAACTGATATTCTTCATCGGTTAATAACGTGATATCTTTAACCAATGTCGCGGTTGATGCAATCATTTGAGTCAAAAGATATTCCAGTTTCTCATGAATGGTCACGATTGTTTCCTCATCAAAGACAGTTGCTAAAAATTCATAATTTAATTGAATGCCTTCTTCTAACTCATCATCCTTTTCATAAGCGAATTTCTCTTCTTTAATATGAATGGTTAATGGTCTGATGGACTCTTTTGGCATTAACCAAGCACCTTCAACAAAAGTTGGACAATACCGTTCTTTAAAATGCTCATTTAACTGAACAGAAATCGAAATATCATCTAATCCCGAAGCATCCGTGGTGGTTTTTACTAAATCGTAATGAGAAATTTTGTGATTTCTCATTAAGTCCGATCCTTCGCTTTTGATTTTTTTCAAATAGTCAAAAACACTTAATTCTTCATTGATAATCACAATCAACGGTAATGCCCGAGCAAATGTGGACAAGATGCCTCTTTTGCGACGATTACTTCTACCATGTAAAGTTGTATTAAGTGCCACTGAACGATTATTTGTCATCTTCGACTTGTACAGCAAGATGGCCCCACTGATTAACTGCGTTAATGTTACACCATTTGCATCGCAATAAGCAATCAGATCATTGGTTAATGAGCCACTTAATGACGTGTTATAATTTATCGTTTCTAGCTGATTAGGATCTATTTTTCGACTATCTGCCAGTGCAATACCGTCGTAATCTTTAATTTTCTCTCGCCAGAATTTTCTGCTTTTTTCGCTTCGAGAACTTGCATGGTATGCCTCCTCTTCCGCAACACATTCATCTAGGGTCAATAATGGCTTTTTACATTCACCTGTTTCCAGCAAATCATACATCCCTGTAATATAAATATGCATCCCTATTCCATCTACAATTGCATGATGACCAAAAAAGGATGTATAAACATCTCCATTATCCGCCACATGTATTCCCATTTCGTATAAGTAGTCGTTCCAACAAAAAAAACTACAGCCTGCTTTCTTCTCCAGCTTTTCTCGTATTTCTTTTTCAGTTCCGTATTCAATTAAAATAGCAGCAGGTTCTTCAACATAATAACGCTGAACAGCTTCTTGCTCCTGTCTTAATTTCATTTTAAATGCTTCATGGGTATGAACAAATTTTTGAACAAGTTCTCGCACATGATTCACTTCTCTTTTTCCAACATTAATAAAAACGCCTACGGTTGTCGCACTCGTCTCTGGATAGAAATACTCAATTGTTAATATTTCTTTTTGCGCTTCTGATAAATTTGACATTTGTTTTGACCTCCGTACTCTAGACCTACCAAAAAGGTCAATCTTATTCTTTAGTGTACCACACCTTAAATGCATTATGCAAAGTCTTTCCCCCTTGTTTAATAGGTGTTTACCTACTTGCATTTGTCATTCGCTTCATCAATCATGATCTCATTAAAATTAAAAATGGCTATTATGGTCTTGCCTCTTCTATTAAAATAGTCCGCTCCTATTATACCACACTTTTCACTTTTGTGCACATTCGATCGAAAATTGTTCACTTTTCTGCGATTACTGTTCATTCTTTATGCTTCAAAAAGTGAAAACTAACAGTTTTGCATCGAAAACTGTCACTTTTCACTTGAAAATAAAAAAACACCTCAGGATAAGTCCTAAGGCTAAAGCTGGATCTATATTTATTGTTAAAACAAAGACATTTGGCCAACCTTGCTTTCAAATTCTGCCATATAAGCAAAAGCTTCTTCGTGAAGCAAGATCCCATGTTTTTGGCAAGTGCGTTTTAACATATTGTTTAAAGGGTAATAATTAGGGCTTCCAATATGGTAGTTTTTGCCATATTTTCCCATGTAGCGTTCTTTCATACCTGGAAAATGCTCATCTAATTTATCATAGAAATATTCCCGATTGCCTTCTCGCAAGGTCATTCCCATACCAAAAGAAATAATTCCTTTAATGCCTGCTTCGACACAATAATCAAGTAGGATTTCTAGATTTTTGCTATCGTCATTGATAAAAGGTAAAAACGGGCCCAACCAAACCACAGTGGGAATCCCTGCGTCTCGTAATGTTTTTAAAGCTTCCACCCTTTGCCGAGTGGTTGACACCTGTGGTTCTAAAATTTTGCATAGTTCTTCATCAGCAGTGGTTAAGGTCATTTGGACGACGCATTTGGTTTTGGCATGGATACGTTTTAAGATGTCTAAATCTCGCAAGATGCGGTCTGATTTTGTTAAAAGTGCCACACCGAAGCCATGTTTTTCAATGACTTCTAGACACTTTCGGGTGTATTGCAACCTTGTTTCCAAATGGATATAGGGATCAGTCATGGCACCTGTAAAAATCATCGCTGGTTTTCTTCTTTTCTTCAGTTGTTCCTCTAAAATTTCAGGTGCATTTCGTTTAACTTCAATGTCCTCAAAATCATGGGTCATTTGGTAACATTTGCTTCGTGAGTCACAATAAATGCACCCATGGGTACAACCCCGATAGATATTCATGCCATTTTTCGGAGAAAGGATGGTTTTGTAATCAGCAAAATGCATGGATGATACCTCCTTATTCTATTTTGCATTTTCAACCATTGTACCAGTTTTAGCAGATGAATACCAGCGATTTTTATTAGAAATTTGTCAACTAATGGTTGCGAGTCGCTTCTTTTTTCACAAAATCAACCTCATATTTTTCCTCGTTATCGGCTAAGGTTGCATATGTAGGTGTGAGACGCAAGACGATTGAGTCTGGATTGTTCTCATCATTGTCTTCATACCACCAATCATGAAAAACCTTTCTCATTTTATCTCTGATCTCAGTATTCTGCTCATCCATTACCCAGCCAAGATTTTCAGCTATCCCGTTCGTGACCAATGAACCAAAAGCATCACCTAATGTGACAAATGAAACTTGACTATTTTTTTCAATTTCTAACGTTTTAGTTTTCGATAGCCCAGTTGAAACATAGAAAGCCCCCTCGTCATAAATGGCATTAACAATACGAACTGAAGGTCGTGGATTTCCATCGTCACTGTCCTCTTGTTTGATTGTTCCAAGAACGATAAAAGTATTCTTGTCACCTTTCCCAAATAATTTTTCCATAAGTTCTATTGCATTTTCATATTTATTCATTTCGATTCCTCCAAAAATTTTAAATTCTACCACATACAACCTAAATATTTACTTCGCTCTTTCCTTAATCGGCAACAATAAATCAAACTGTAAATCTTCCATGTTATCCCCTGCATTTACCAGGTTGTAATAGTTAAGCATTTCCTCAAAGTAAGGTCCATTATCACGCTCATACTTGTCACTATTATCTACCCAATCCATCAGGTGTTTCCAGTCTTGCCAGGACCAATCTCTCAAAACATGAGCTGCGTATAAACCACCTTCAAATGTCTTTTTGGTCAAAGGCGCAGGCACTTCCATTTCATCTGGAATAGACACCCATGCTTCATATGCCGTTGGACGCACGCCTGGTTTCATCCCACCCGCTGAACAATCAAATCCAAGACCTCTAGCATCAGGCTTGATTTTTAGCAATTCTGTTTCATATACAAAATACCCTATTTGATCACTGGCAATCATACCAGCAGGTTCACCTTCCATATTTTCATCAACCACATGTGCTACCGCGACTGTCATAGGTGGTACATAAACAATCCTTACATCTTTATCCTCTAACTTCCCTAATGCCTCATCCGCTTTGCTTAAATCTTCCAGTGTTGTCACCTCCTGTAATTTGTTTTCAGGAAATGTAATGCTTTCAACAATGTCAAACACTTCAATTTCGCTCAAATAGTCAAGTTGCAAATTCAGGTTTACCTTAACATTTAACTCTTGTACTAGACGGTGAAGGATTGATTTGACCGTTGACAAAGCAGTAATTTGTTCATCTAATTCATTGATGTTACGCTCAAATATTTCAATAACGCTTATTGCATCACGGTTATCAAAGATTTTACGAATTTGTTTGACAGGTATACGCAATTTCCGTAAAATAATGATTTGTCTAAGCCTGTTAATATTTGCTTCGTCATAAACCCGATAGGCATAGCCATCCATGCGCTGGCTTTTAATTAACCCTACTTCTTCATAATAACGCAACATACGACTTGAGATGTTTAATTTTTTTGAAACTTCACTGATGGTCTGCATTTGATTCATTTACTTTACACTTCCTTTCGGATTCATTATAAAGGACGACACGGTGTCGTTGTCAAGAGGATGTTAGTTGGAATATTTAATTTGGGTTATTTTTTTCTTCGTAAACATGACAGTTCTAAATCAAACCATGCTTCAATGCCATCGCTTATATCCATAATGGTGTCATCAAGAGATATTTGAAGCCCTTCACAGCCTGCATTACAAATGCCGAATCTTTTTTTACCACAACCATACCCACTAGCAATCATTTCTTGCACAGCCAAGGGAAGTTTTGATATAGCATCAGCATATTTAGGCGTGTTATGAGCCTTGACGCTTATTTTATAACCTTGATTGACAGAAGTGTTGACACCCCACAACTCTTTTCGCCCACTAGAATGCTTAATTTTCACCCAAAAGCCCCATACTTCCACGGTGCAGTCAAAGCCTTTATCCAGATGACGATGATGCATCCGTAATAAAAAGTCTTGCACTTCAGGGGATAATGGCGCAATAATCTCCTTTAATAGGGTTGTTACTGAGATTTCTTCTTTCATCAATGCCCGATAATCACAACGCATAAAAATATAGTGAAAGCGACTTTTGCGAAGCTCCTGTTCTGCCATGGCCATCACTTTCAAACCAGTGAGCATGGTAAGGTCATCAGGATAAGAGAAGTATACCATCCCTACTTCTGCCAACTTTTGTCTTTTATTGTTTGGATCAACACCATCAATCACGATGCCACAATCAACCAAAAAACGCAAAAGTTCCATGTTTTTAGAGGCAGAAATTTTTTCATTCAAGATATCATGTCCACCAATGATAGATTTGCCATCCTCCGATAAAACCCCACGGATTCCAATATTAAGCAATAATCGTTGCAAATTGTCAATAAAAGGAAAGCCAAAATAAGCTGCACTGAGATGTTCATTTGACCTTTTCCCGGCATCGTATAAATGAGCATCACCAGCTAAAACATCGTAAAGTCGAATTAGAAAAAGCCTAAAAGCACAAACCCCTTCTCTAATACTCTCCTCATTTGCAATATTAAGTAATACAGGATTGATTTCATACATTTCAGTAGTCTCAGGTGGGATAATACTTTTGATATGTCTTGCTGCATCTCCTAATGTTTTTTGCATTTATTTCGCCTCCTATTTTGGTTAAAATTATACCCTAAACCATATGAATTTACAATGATTTAACTCAACTTTCAGACCTGCCAAGCAATTTGGACCATCCACTTCTTCTCACATGTGAACCGTTTCTAAAAGGTCGCCTAACAAAAAAAGCCATCTCTAGGTTAAAGATAACTTCTTAAAACAACTTCATCTATTTCTTCACAACAGGAATATAAATATCACACAGATTGTAACAAGCTGTTTTTATATCTACTATCCCAAAAGTGCCATGCTTACCACTATTATGCAGTTTCAAGTCGAGCATTAAGCTCATTCTCAATCAACCCAAGTAAAAATGGCATGCTTTCAGCTTTAACCTCAAACGTAAAGCAATCATAACGACATTTTTGATAATGGGTTTCTCCAATATTAAAATCATATCCAACACAACCATCCCAACATTTCTGCCCAACCATATTTTTGCAAACATGAGAACCATCAATTTGACTGATCATTTCCTCAGGCAAGGCATTTAAAGTATCAGGATATTTCTCCATATTATTAACATTAATACGAGCCTTAAGCCCTTTTTTTCGAAGATATAAGCTGATAACACCTTTTCTCTTTTGTGTATAGGCAAGCAGAAATGGATTGGTTTTAGAAGATGTAATTTTAGCTTTACAATCTTTTTGCAACAATACCTGATGAAATTGGGTAATCAACTGCTTGTCTTCATCATTTACCCACTCTATCATTTCTACATCTACAAGAAACTCTTCAAATTCATATTTTTTTTTGCTCATTTTTAAAACACCCTTTCCAGTTTATATGACATGATACCATAGATAACAAGACAACTGTGTGTCATGTTATTAGTTTTTATGTTATGGAAAAGGCGCACTTAATTTTTTTAGCAACAACTTGGTGGTATTCCTTGCTCAAAGCAAAACAAATTGTTTGGATCATATCGCTTTTTCACATGCATCAGTCGAAAGGCATTGCAACCATAATAAGCTTTCATATAATGGTCTGTTGGGAGATATGGGAAGTTAATATAAGAACCTGCAGTAATAGATTGCAAGTATTGGGAGCGTTTAAAAATCCAATTGATATTTTCCTGTTTTGCAGCAGGATGTTCCCATATTGTTTCAATTCCGATGATATAACCCGCATTCCGATAAAAAAATGCTGTTTTATGGGAAGCAATATCTCGAACCTTACCTCCTAATGCATACAGTGCCACAGAGGCAAAAGTCCCACCTTTTGCTCGATTTTTAACGAGCTGTAAAATATTTTCAATCTGGTTACTAGTGAAATTTCCATAAGCAAAACGTCCAGCAAAGCGAAATTGTTCAGATGATGGATAAAAAGAGGCATCTATTTTTGTTGCTTCCAAAAATGTGACAGCCTCAAATGTGGCCTCTGCATCAGCTACTGCTAAAAATGGTTGTAGTGATGCTTGTGCTTCATCTGGTGTTCCATAGTAAAAACCACGTAGATAGATCCCCATTCCCTCCTGAGCAGAATTGAAGATGCGACTATTAGGTGTGAAGCGTTCATCCTCTTGCTTCAGCCATTTTTGCCAAGTTTCAAAGAAGCAATGCGCCTCTGACTCCTTGACCTGCGAATATCGGATGTCTACATAGGTGACACGAAATAGTTTGGGTGGAAGGCGATAACAAAGAGAGATCACAACACCAAAATTGCCTCCTCCTCCCCCGCGAATTGCCCAAAAAAGGTCAGGATGACACGTTTCATTGACAACAAGTAGTTGACCGTTGGCATCAACAATTTCTACCTCCAAAAGGCTATCGCAGGCTAGACCAAACATTCTTGCCGAATGTCCCCAGCCTCCACCTTGTGTCAAACCTACAGCACCTACCGTAGGACAAGTACCGCTAGGGAATGGGTAACCATATTTCCCTAAGAATGCATACAATTCCTTGTTGTTAACGCCGCTCCCAATTCGAACAGTATTAGATATTTTAGAAATTTTCTTGCTTTTGAGATGACTTGTATCGATCACCAGTACGTTATTACCGATACAGCTCCCTGTATAGTTATGACCACCTGAGCGCACGCGCACAGTCAACTGATGCTGATTAGCAAAATTAATCGCCTGCGCTACATCAGTGGCACTTTTGCAATACACAATGCCAGTAGGATACTTTTGTATCGAATGGTTATATATTTGCCTATCTCTATTATAGGATGGACAGTTCGGCAAGATGAGCCGATTACAAAGATGATCTACTTTCTGATATTTTTGGTTACACATGAAAACACTCCTTACTGATTTTTTGAAAGTTACGATTAAGAAGGCTTGAATCTTCAAAAAATAGTTGATTTCAATAAAGCTTGTTATCATTTTATGAATAAGCACTAAAGAAGTACATTACAACAACCTAAAAATGTCTTCTGAATATCTACCATTAACAGCAGGCAGCAACACATAGATCGTAAAGGAATCAAATATAAAGTTAAAAACCGAAATATCCACTTATAACATATTTAACTCTAAAATCACAGCCATTATTTTATTTAACTTCCCGTACTCCTCTCTTAATTCAATTTCTACTACTCATGATCATTTTTTTCAGCTATCCGACATGACCTAGCCAATATGTCTGTTAATAGACATATTGCAGATATATTGTTCATTGAAAACCACACTATTGTCTATTATAATATAGAGTATAAACAAGCACAACAAATGTCGAATTAAATATCTATAAAATTGCCCAAGGAGGTTTATATCATATGTCACATCGTAAATTACTTATTGTATTAAGCATATTCAACGCAACGGTGAATACCGTGTACTTAGTCAGGTTTTTTGGGGTGCTTCCGCCAGAAGAAGTCGTTTATGGCTATGTGCCGTGGTTTATGTCATTCGCATTACCCAATACTGTTTTTACCTCGCTCTCATGGCTTCTGGTATATTCATTGTTAAAAAAGTCTGACACATTAGCAGTGTTAGTAGGATTATTAAATGCAGGAGGCTTGATTTTCCATGCATTAAACGGCTTTATGTTCAGTTTTTATTCAGGCTCTTTAAGAGCACTAACGATATTTAACGCAATATTTGAAATCATAGTTTATGCATATGGTTTAGCCCTTGCCACATTTTACATCACCCAATTTTGGAAGGTTATTACAAAAAATATCAAATAGAAAAGTAAGAATAATATTAACAAGTCTTCTCATGACGCATTTTAATATCTGATTCTTTAGCTTACCTTCATTGATTTTTTTATTAAATAATAATTAAATCAATGTTTTTTAAATTTTTTTCTTTTTTTTTGAAAAAAGTCTTGCAAGTAACGTAACGTTATGAGTTATAATATGCTTGTAGTCACGTGATGGGTGTAAAAAACAACTAAAAATGAGACAAATCATTCTAAAGAGGTGGTATTATGGTTAAAAGTAAAGAAAAGCTAGATGATTACATGACGATAGGTGAGGTAGTTAAGAAAATGGGGGTAACAAAACGTACCTTACAATACTATGATTACGAAGGTATTCTTAAACCTAGTGGTCAGAGTGAGGGGGGGCGTAGGCTTTATTCACATAAAGACTTAGTTCGCCTTCATCAAATCAATTCAATGAAATATCTCGGTTTCTCTCTTGCCGAAATCAAAGATAAATTACCGGCAATTGATACACCTAAAGAAATTTCAGATTTATTGACGCATCAAGCGATAGAAGTACGTGAGAAAATAAAATCTTTAGTTGATGTGTTGGAATCAATCGAAGGATTAAATCGTGAAGTTCTGAGAATGAATGAAGTGGATTGGCGAAAGTATGCTGATATCACTGGTGCTTTAATTAATAAAAACAGTTCTTCGTGGATGATAAAATATCTTGATTCTGAGACTAACGAACAAATGTCAAAAGCATGGGGCGGTACCATTCATGACAAATCGGTAATTAAAGAACAAAATAAAATGATGAAAATTGCTGCAAAGCTTCAAAACGAAGGTATCGACCCTACAAGTGAAAAAGCGCAAAAATTTGCATTGCAATACTGGAATCATATTTTGAAAGCTACAGAGAAAGACCCAAGTTTATTAACAAAACTCATGGAATTTGGTGAAAAAATTGATGACTCAGAATGGAAAGAGCATTATGATTTTGATAAAGATTATTTAAAAAATATATTAGGCTTTTATCTGGAAACGAATCAGATAGAATTATACAATGGAGGTAATGAATCATGAGCACAAAAAAATTAAATATAAAAAATGAAGATTTAATGTTAAAAGAAGACATTTCTGCCGAGGAGGCACAATTAGATAAGCCGATTACTTTCGGATTATTAATGATGTATGGCATTCCAACAATCATTGCCATGGTAATCATGAACGGTTTTAGCATTTTAGATGGTGTGTTTTCAATGAGAGCACTAGGAGTAGAAGCATTAGCGACAATTTCCTTACTAGGTCCATTTTTAATCCTGAGCATGGGAGTGGGGATTTTATTTGCAACAGGTGGTGCTGCAGTCATTATCAAAAAAATTGGTATGGGACAATTCGCGGAAGCAAGAGAGAACTTTACATTTATGTGTATCGTTGCATTTATTGTTACATTGTCAGTATCAATCATTTCTTTCATTTTTCCAGAATGGATTGCGAGAATGCTAGGTGCTACTGATGGAATTGTTTACTATACAGCTAATTATTTGCAAGTTGCAATTTGGCAAATTCCACTATTTGCAACAGGTCAAGTTTTTAATCAGTTTCTGATTGCCGATGGAAAACCAATGTTAGGAATGGGATTAACATTATTAACATCGCTTCTTGGAGCTGGAATGAGTGCGATTATTTTATTTGGATTTGAACTTGGACTTATCGAATTAGCATGGGGTGGACTCGTAAGCGGCATCATACCCTTAATCATCTACCTCTATCTATTTACTAAAAAAGGTAATAAAAATGGAAACATCTATTTTGTTAAGCCACGCGTTAATTTCAAGGCTTTAGGAGAAATAATCTATAACGGCATGGCGGTCTTTATTCCAATGGCTTCTACTGTTCTTTTAATGACGGTTAAAAATAATGTGGTTGGAAGAATGGATGGAATTGGTGCAATAGGAATTGCGATTGTAGGGATGGTAATGGGAATTCACGGGGCTTTTGTAGTCGTTTTTGCAGGATATATGCAAGGTGTTGGTGGACTTATTTCGTTTAACCATGGTAAAGGAAATCATGATCGACAGAAGAAGTTGTTTAGGTTAAACTTAAAAATAGTTCCTGTTATTTCGATTATTACCTACCTTATTGTACTAGTGCTTTCTTACCAATTGATAAGAATTTATATTCCAGCTGGTACAGAAATTCATGAATTAGCAGTACGTGGTTTAAGGATTATTTCATTATCGTTCTTAGCAATTGGAATCAATACATTTGTAGCAGGTCATTTTACATCTTTAAGTAAAGGATGGGTTGCGACAATTTTAGGTTTAGTACGAACCGTCGTACTCGACTTTGGGTTTGTTCTTATCTTACCAGCAATATTTGGACTTGATGGCGTATGGATGACGATGCCAATTGCAGAAGGAATCGCGATTCTCTTATCACTTGGATTGTTGTTTAAATTTGGAAAAAAGTACAATTATTTGTAGTGTTTGAATCATCTGGGTACAACGTTTTTGACCTAGCTATTCAGTTTCTGTTATAAGGTTTTTAAAGATAAAAATCAGGAAATTCTAAGTGCGTGAGCATTTAAGATTTCCTGATTTTGTTATAAATTCTGAAAGAAAAACAATAAGCTGGCTTTCTTAGCTTATCCTTAGTAGGTAAAACAATTCAAATTATAGCATAGCCCAAAATACAGAATCAATACAAGTAATGGACTATTTAAAAACAGGCTCTGCTTACATCAGTCAGTGTCTCCTAGCTTTTCGGAAAATAAAGTTGAAGCTTAGTTTTCTTTTTGCTTAAGTATTTCAACTTGATTGTGCAAAATCCTCGCAAGAGAAAAGCAACAAACAGCTCCTATGGTTAAAACCATGATAATGATTCGCATTTGTAATTCTTCCCATAAGTCCTGGCTAATCATTCGTACCCAGTAAAAAATCGCAAACCCTAAAAGTCCTGTAGCAAAAATGTTTAAGCCTATTTCAAACCACTTGTTTATTTTTCCGCTCATATTTTTATTGCCTCTCTTTATTTTTTGATTATTTTATAAAACCCAGTGCATTGGCTCTTATCTCAACCAAACTGATAATAGCTTTTAAAGCTACATGTCATATTTAAAATCTTGCGTTTTCTTGCTGATGGATATCAAGATTATATCTAAATTAAGGGATGGATTGTAAAAGCAAACTCATTTTAATGGTTAAGCTTACCTTTAATGTTGGTACTCATTCAACAGATTCTTTCGAAGTGCGTCGTCGTGTTTGCCAAAATAAAATACAAGCTACAACGACAAGTAAAATAAGTCTGACTAACGAGAAATCGAATCCAAATGCAAACTGTGTTAATGCAAAATTGAAACTATAATTGGCAATCGTGTGCAGAATAAACACTGGAGCGAGCGAATAATATTTCTTAAAAACAGAAACAAAAACAAGGTACATTAAAATCCAACCAAGAGAATTTATGAGGATATCTACAAACAGATTATTCAAATCAAAACGCCCCATGATAATCCATAGCGGAATGTGCATTAAGCTAAACAAGATTGCTCCAACAGTTATGGCAACTTTGTCGGTTTTGAAAATGCCATAAAGTCTCGTTTGGATAAACCCGATAAATACAACATCTTCGTGAGCAGCGAAGAAAAAAGCTGTTACAAAATTTACTAAAAGAATACCGATTAAATGCTCATGAAATCCACTATAAATTCCTGGTAAAACCACAGTAAATAAAACTGGAATCAAACTAACAAACAATCCAAGCCAAATAGCATTCCGTATCTTTTCTTTATGAAGCCCAATCGAAGAAATATCTTGTTTTTGACGCCTAATAATCACAAACACAATCCCAGCTTGAAAACTACAATAACAAATGATAATGAATACATTCAAATACCACGGGACTGAAATTCTACTCATTACTGTCACATAGGCAGACCCCATAATCATATAAATCAACCAAACACAAATGGCAAGTATGCCATCCTTTTTACTGAATTTAGAAATCTCTTGTTCATATTTTGAAACCATGACAATAACCTCCAACTATAATACATACACATCATATACTTTCTGTACTTAAATTCAAAAACACAATAAATAACCTCTTGTCATTCAACAACAATCGGATTATATTTTGCACCAAGTAGCCTGTGCTTTAAAGTGGCTTGATATTCATCGGAATAATAACAGTTGTTCAGTGCGTCTTTATTTATCTCTTTGCCTACTTGTAATCAACCACTCTGCGTTTAATAATATCGCACATGTTTAGATTATTTTTTCCAGCTATATTGACATATTCCCGAAATTGCTCATGGCTTAAGCTTGATACATGAGTCCCTTTTATCAATCGGATATTTGGATATTCTTCTTCAATGATTTTAATGTATTTTTTTAGAAAAGGACACAGAGCAACCATGCAGTAACTAAAGTGGATGGTGCTAATCTCAAATTCAGCCAATGTCTTTACTTTTCGCATAATTTTTTCTGGATAAGCAAGCGTAGGACAGCCAGCACAGGTAATCATTCCAGCAAGGATAGGCGGATTTTCATGGTGTTCTTTAAAACTACCTAAATGGTTATTCAAATCACGCAAGCAAGGTGCAGCACAGCAGTCCATCTCTATCGTAGCATTGGAGCAAGTAATAATTCCTATCTTTTCATTGGTATTCATTCAAATTCCTCTTTTATGTGTATTCAAAGTTTTTCAAGCTATTCGATTTGTCAAAGTCAGTCTATATTTGTGTCACTACAAGTAAATTAAGATAAAAAAATAAGAGCCACGAAAGCCATAGCCCTTGATATCATAATTATACTTGATTTATACTAATATTACAATGATTTGAAATAACTTTCAAAGCCATCGATCTATTTTTCTAGCTCCCATTCATGCCAAAGTTAGCAATCTCTAATTAGGCAGGCTTTACTTAACCTGCTTGGCTACCTGATAGTGACTCTAATTTTAAACATTCACAAGTAGAATTTAATCTTCGATTATGTTCAAATCCCCTTTTTTTAAGCTATAAACCACGTCTGCTTGCTTGGCAATATCAGGGGAATGTGTCACAATAATCACACATTTTTGATGTTCATAAGCACTCTTTTTTAGAAGTGCTACTATGTTCATTGCTGTTTCTTCATCTAGGTTTCCTGTCGGCTCGTCTGCTAATAAAATTTTCGCATCTGAGGCAAGAGCCCTAGCAATCGCCACTCGCTGTTGCTGACCGCCAGACAGTTGCAAAACATTCCGCTTTGCTTGTTCCTTAGTTAAGCCCACATGTTCTAAAATCGGTATGGCATCAACTTTTGAAGTTAAATTGACATTTTCAATCGGTGTCATGTAGTCAATCAAGTTGTAGCTTTGGAAAATGAAAGACACATGGTCACGCCGATAATCCTCTAACCCTATCTCGTTAATTTTTTTCTCCTGCAACATAATTTCACCACCAGTCGGTACATCTAAGCCACCAATCAATGACAACAATGTTGTTTTCCCACCACCAGAGGCTCCTACAATGGCATAGACGTTCCCAGATTCAAACTTTGCATTTATATGATTTAAAACATTTTTTCCTTTATTATAGGCATATTCAACGTTTTTCAATTCTAGCGTTGACATCATCTCAAACACTCCTAACTCATTTTTGATAATATTTCTTTCGGTTTTAATTTAACGACGGAATAACTGGCAATTAATACCGAGCCGATGACAACTGGCAATCCAACCACATAGACCCAGATCAAATCTTGCTTGTAAACACCGACATCAACCAAATTCAGGGTATTTTCAATGGTGGAGGCGTTCATCAATCCAGTATCTGCTTGTCTTAAGACTATTCCACCCTCATTAAAGGCATACCCAGAGGCTCCCTCCAATTGCTCCTGACGCAACTCCTGAGCAGCAGTGAATTGTGTCATAACAAAATCCCCTGCTCCAACTGCCGTCACCCGACTAATGGGGAAAGACGCAGCAAATGCCACAACTGCAATGACCAGTGCCTCTAAAATGAATTGCGAGACGATTTCTTTCTTCTTAATTCCATTAGCTAGGAAAATCCCGATTTCGCGCGCACGTCCCCGTATCCAGATGGTCAGAAGAATCGCAAGAATCGCCATGCTTACAACTGCAATCATCACAAGCAACGCGTAAACAAGTCCCTGTAAAGAGCCTAATGAGTCTGAAATTCCTTCAAAGCCTTCTGTTCCTATGATGAGGGAAAAGTCTTTTCCATAAACTTCTGGAAGATGGGAAATTTCATCATACACATTTTGAATATCATTTGGATCTTCCACAGAAATACTCAGCGGTCCAGGTAGGCTATCAGTTATCCCGGTACCGAAAAAGTTGCTTCTATTCAACTCTTCCATCAAGGAAGACATATCAATGATAAGTCGGTTGCTTGGCACATCCGATTGTAAAAACCCGCCGATTCCACGGGTTCCCGAAAAAATACCGACAACTTCAAATGCTAGAGTCGTACTAGGTGTTCCATGTGTTGATGTGCCAGAAATTTTAAGGGTATCACCAATCGTGATATTATTATATTCAGCCAGTTCATCTGAAATCAAAACAGAACGATGATCATCGGCTGTTAGGTGACGACCTGATTCTAATCTTAGATTTCCATTGGCAAACCCATCCATCAGCTCCGAATGGGTCGATGATTGCAGATTAGCCATAGAATGACCGAAATTTCTAGTGTCAAATTGGAAGCCATCAGGAAGGAAGTCAAAATTTACAGGGGAAGCATCCTGAAGCATAAATTCACCTGTAAGATTATAGCCGTTTACCCCAGGCACGTTCAAAATAGCTTCCAATGTTTCCCATGTAACAAAGTCACCATCATCACTCCCATCTTCGTGGACAGTAATCGTCCCTCCCTCACCTAATCCCTCACCAGCTAGTTGGTTTAGTAATGCCTCTATATCTAGTTCTGGTGGCATCCGATCTAGGTGAATTCTTCCACCAATATCTCTTCGTACATGAGTAACTGTGTGATTCACAGCATTTGCGATAACGCCACCTGTCAAAACCAAAGTAGAGACAACCACTAATACCAAGAATAAAATTAGACTTTTCTCTTTATGCCGGATGGTATAAATTCCAGCTCTTTTAGCAAGGTTCATAAAACCCCTCCTAACTCATTTTTGAAAGTATTTGTTTTGGCTTTAACCTGATTGTCAATCGGGTTGAGATGAATGCTGCTAATAAAACAACGAACAGAATCAACACAAAGACAACCAGATAAATGGCCAAGGGCATTGACTGAAAATCATATTGCCCTACCTCATCCATCATAGGCAAATCTGTGAATAATTCTTGATTCAAGAAAGGAACCAATAAGACTGAGGTTATAAAGAAAGAAAAAATAAATGCAACCATGGCAATCATGGTAATTTCCAGTAAAAACCCACCCAAAATTTGATTTTGACCGATCCCAACTGACAGCAATATCCCGACTTCATGGACACGTCCGCGCATTCTTAGTATTAAAATTAACGTTAAGATGACGATGCTAACCACGCCAATTCCGATTAATAAAATCAAAATAAGGTTTTGAATTGTTTGCAAATCCTCTGAAATCCTCATATAGTTAAAATCATTATACTGAATGTGGAAAATATCCCAATCCACCCCTTCTAGCTGCCCAATTTCAGCAACAATTCTAGGTAAATCAGCAGGGTCGTAAGCATAGAAAGTAGCTGATTCATATTCTCTAAGATTTGTTAATCCTAGATGATGAAGTAAGAAATGATCTGAAAATATCTGATTTACCATCAGTAAGGCTGTCGATTGAAACCCAATTGGCTGGGCTTCATTTTCAGTGAATATCCCGACGATTTCAGCTTGGATACTTGTCTTATCATCAGCCACGCTATCTTCTACATCATTTGAGCTAACATTAGCAGGAATTAGTTCTATCTTATTTCCAATTTCCAAGTTATTCTCCAGTGCCAGTGCCTGGCTTATCATGACTTTATTTTCATCTTCAGGAGTGATATGTCTACCGACCACTAAGGATAAGGTTTCGTTACTGAAATCTGAAAGCAACTCACTATCATTTACGCCGTGGAGGGTTCCTACGTCATCAAGTTCGCCCCACTCGAAGCCTTCTATAAAGGAAAGTCCACTCACATGGCCGCTGTTACGTGTAACATACGAATGCACACCCGATATTGCCATCATTTGTTCTAGGTTGGCTTTAGTCAGGGTATCTGTTGGGCTTTCCTGTGACTCCATTACTCGCTCAGTCGACCAGTGTTCTTGCCTAATCTCAATCTGTCCACCTAGCGTTATCCTCATAAGCGTTGACACTTCATTCATGGTGTGCATTAAAGCGAGGCTGGTCGTTACGAAGGCCGAAATCAAGAAAAGTAAGGCGAATAGCGTAAAGGTTTTACCCTTTTTACGTTTTAAATAAAGCAATGTTCTATTGAGCATCGTTAAACTCCTTTAGTTTTTATCCATTATTTGAAAAACTTCCCACAAATCGTTGGTAAGAAGTTTTTCCCTATACGCTTGAAAAAGTGGTTATCCCATCAAACATGTTTTAAGTGTCCAGCAAATTTTTTTCAAAAAACTAATCTGAGTTTTCTGGTATAATTCCAGCTTCTCTCCCCATTTCTAATGCTTCATCCCCAGTAAAAGTTTCTCCAGTTTCAGGGCTAAAAATGAAAGCCCCTCCACTGCCACCTGCTTCTAAGAATGCTTCAGAAAAAGCGTCTCTTGACGATTCTGGTATCAAATCCAGCATCCACGCTGGAACGCCTTCTTCATTCTCAGCAGCGTTGCTATATTGCCCATCGTCTGTTTCGTTAGGGGCATTTTGTGTTTGTGAATTGTTTGATTCTGTTGGTAAGTCTTGACTTGCGTCGCTTCCATTGCAAGCTGCCAAACCTAAAGCAACAATTGCTAATAATAAAATCTTAATTCTATTTTTTTTCATATTCAACATCTCCTCGTATAGTCCTTTTTTAGGGTAATTTTCCACTAGACTTCTCCCATAACTCAGTTAGAACAGCCTTTACGGTAGTGATTGGAAACTATTTGGAAGTCTTTTTTTCCAAATAGTTTCCAATCACTACCTTAGCAAGGCGAAAGCCGCGGTAGATTAAAAGCAAAACACTAAGCAATGCAGTATATAATTTTAAGCGAGATTCCTAACTAATCACCGAAAGGGTTACGTTATGGCAGAGGTCTACTTATATCGCTCTGCCCATTTCATTCTCATTTATTCATAAAAATAACCTCCTTGCTGGATATACATTTAGTATACCAGAAAGAAGGTTACATCTAGGTTACATTATGGCTATTGTTGTAAAATAATTTTTGTACCTTCGCCCACTTTACTGAAAATTTCAATGTCCAGACGGTGATTGTCGAAAATGCTTTTAGCGATGGCCATTCCTAAACCACTGCCACCGAGCTTCTTTGAACGAGATTTATCTACACAATAGAATGGTTCAAAGATTTGGGGAATATTTTCCGTGGGAATACCGATTCCACAATCCTCAATGACAATTTTTTCATCCCTCAGAATAATATTGACGATTCCATTCGGAACATTATAGCGAATGGCATTGTGAACTAAATTGGAGAAAGCCCGCCCGAGCAAGGTTTCGTCCCCAGTTAAAAAACAGTTCCCAGAAATCGACACGTTTATCTCTTTTTGCTTTATTTCCTTTTTTAATTCGTTAAGGATATCCTCGAACATCCCTTGGCAACTAAAAGTTTTCCAATGTTGTTCGTCTATTAGAGCGTGAAGGGATAAAAGTCCTTCGACCAATTCAACCAATCGATCGTTGCTGTGTCGTACAATGTCGTAGGTTTCCTTATAATCCTTTTCTGTTGGGTGTTCGTCCATTTGCAACAAATCAAGGCTTGCACGAACGAAGGCAAGGGGTGTTTTAAATTCATGGGCGGCATTTTGGGCAAAGAGTTTTTGGGTTTCAAAGGAGCGATTCAATTTCCCAAGCATACTGTTAAAGGTACGAGCAAGCTGTGCCACTTCATCCCCCGTTTTTGGCGGTTTAATTTGGAGGGTCAAGTTATTTTCGTCTACTTTTTCCATCTTCTCTGTTAAGGATTCTAAGGGACGAAGAGCTTTCAAGGTAATAAGGTAAACACCGAGGCTTCCCCCGATCACGAACAAAATAGCAACCACAATCGTGTTACGACGAAAAATACGCCGTGATTGATCCATAGCGATTGCCATCTCATTAATTAACGATTCTATCTCTGCGAGTTCTTCTGGTAGCTCTAAAGGATACCCATTGATTTGTTGTAAGATGATTCGATTATCTCTCCCTAATTCTAGGTTAAGCGTCTCTTCGAAATTTCCAAAACGATCTTGTGGCGTATAAAAGGAAAACAGAGTAATGCTGAGGGCAACAAAGGAAAGTGCAAGGGTGGCCAAAACCGTAATCTTCAGTCGAAGGGTCATTTTACGCCACATAATAACCTCGCCCCCTCGCATTTTGGATAAAATCAGTCGGCAATTTTTTCCGTAAGGTGCTTAACCGCACCTTAAATGAGTTAAAAGCATCTTCATGCTCGCTTTCCCACACACTTTCCACCAATTTTGCAGAAGATATAGCCTCGCCCCGTCGTAAAAATAAGTATTCAAGAATGCGATATTCCTTTTTCGACAACCTCACTTCCTCTCCATCCACAAAAATTCGCTGTGTTGCCGTGTCTAGTTTTACGTTTTTATGTTGAAGAACCGTCTCGGTAGTTTTAAAATTACGCCGAAGCAATGCCCTCACCCTAGCTTCTAATTCTCCAAAATGAAAAGGCTTCGCAAGATAATCGTTAGCTCCCTCATCAAGCCCTGCTATTTTGCTCTCAATCTCATTTCGGGCAGATAAAATGATGATAGGTATTTGTTTGTTTTCCAAACGAATCGCCTTCAAAACTTCCATCCCATCCAATTTGGGCAAG
>Ga0131853_10003499_pt1 | contig 28152 bp, 19 predicted proteins | sample TergutLab28metaG_FD_92764 | JGI IMG/M metagenome (GOLD analysis project Ga0131853, IMG submission 92764) | Labiotermes labralis P1 segment gut microbial communities from Petit-Saut dam, French Guiana - Lab288 P1 (version 2) (version 2) | ecosystem: Host-associated > Arthropoda: Insects >...
AGTCTGCGCTCAAAAGAACCAGGTTCGAGTCCGTGGATGCAGTGAAAGCAAAAGCGACGCAACTCTTGAACAGCTTAACACAAGATGACCTGCAGCACTGCTTCCAACAGTGGAAAATTCGCAAGGATCGGTGTAGGGATCGGGGAGGGGACTACATTGAAGGGGATAACATTTCGATTGTCTGATTTTTTTTTCAATAAAGGGTTAGAGCATGAATCCGGTTTCTTTATTGCCACACCTCGTACTAAATGTCAGAATGACAGAAACAATGAATAAACCTGTGAAAAGTTAAATCACCTATAAATTACACTAATATATAGAAAATACACATACCCTTTCAAAGTCATCTCGATGAGGCATGTAACCGAGCAATGCGGCTTCATCAGGAGTGACATCTAGAGGTGGAAGCCTGGCGGTCAACACAGGTGACAGTGGACCACAATCAGGGTTAGTCTGGTCACTCAGATTTGGTCTCGAACTGGCAGCTGCAGGCCACGTTAAACGGCCAATACTACCACCTATATATCTTGCAATATATTCTTCTTTGGCTTCTGCAATAATAAGTGAAACATGCTCAACAAATGCAACAGCAGAAAAAGCAAGAAAGAATGTTTAGGAAACTTAAAAGTTGACCATTCTAAGCTGTGAAGAGAATGATGGTGTGATTATGGTTTACTTTGTGACAATACCGCAGACTGAATAGTGTCTCATATGGCGGAATGATCAGTTGAAGACAAATTGGAAACAATCCAGAAGGGAACTGGCATGGCCCAATAGAAGTATGCATTTTCCAGAGGGTAAAAACACGTAGAATATCGGGATACTTGGGGTCCAATTCAAAATTTGAAACAGGTACACCACCATGTTGAATAACAAAATACAAATCTGAACAATCACAGGTAGAACTGCTATCTAGGAGCTTTGAGAATACACTTGTTCTGACGCCAAACCATCCAAAACCTCTCAGGCTTGGATCCCCAGACAGTCTGGTCAGTTTCAGGGCAAAAATAACCCAATCTTCCTCCATGTGATCAGTCAATGTGTTCAGATTACCCAGGAAAAATTGACAGCATCCACATTCTGAGAGGCATGGTGTAGGTGAAGTGGGATGATAATATGCTGTTTGATACAGTATTTACGTTTTAAGATGTCCTTATCCTTGAGTGAAACCTTTTTTGAATGTGACCAATACCATGTGGTCCACATTCCTGTATCATCTGGACCACCCCTTTCTCCCAACAGCCCAGCTGCCCTAAGAACTACAGTATCTGATTACAAATGACCTCTCCTCATGACCAACTGTGATCTTAGATTTTATAAAAAATGTACAATCCTAAACACAAAACTCTAACCCCATTAGAGCGATTCCACATTGGTACGAATTTTGATTTTCCTTTTCCACTTCTGATCTTACAATTACAGCCTTTTATCCAAAATAATCATAATCTATGGACATCTTGACAATTCTGATCTTAATTAACAGAATATAATACATTGATACAAATGATTACCTTCTGGAGAACGAGTCTCTATATGTCTACTTATGTCTTCCCAGTTGCCAAACCCAAACTGTTCAATTGCATCAAGAAGATGCAATTCTTCTCGAGCAGACCAACCACCACGCCCCAGGCACATGCCAATGGCACCTGAATCCTGCAAAAATTATGTGCAAGTATTATATGGCAACTACTACCACCCATCTGCATGAGATGCTAGCATATATGGGGGTCAGCTACTACTAAAACAGGCTGGCTTTTGATTTAACACCACCACTGATTATCTCAATATTTCTTATGTATACATGGCAGTAATTCTAATCCTCTGTGTTAGTCATAAGCAAAAACTAAAATTATACCCGCCACTCCATGCTTTCTAAAATTTCTGCAATTTACAAAACATGCCAAAGTGGAAAAATAAAAATACTGTCCACAGAAAGCTGCAGGCAGGCTTGGATATCATGAGAAGGTGGGAACAAAATTCATATTATACTCCAAGTAATGTCTATGCCAGTAACAGTCACAGACATGTACCATTCTAAAACAGAATGCAGGAAAGACTAAATTATATATCACACTTTAGTTTCTTATGTTAGTTTAATCTACCAACCTCATTCCATGCAGCAGAGTCCCTCTCGGAAAGCTACGAGTTTGTCAGCCACTAAAGAATTTCCCCATATCTTATGGAATTTAGAGGCTTTATTTCATTTGGATCAATATGCACTAAGAAAGTATATAACTGTGTTAATAACACTATCTTATATTTCATATTTCTCCACATTTCAACTTAAAAGCTACTTTCCAAGATCTTCACAAATACATTTACAGGTGGTACCCAAAGTTAACATCCTCCTTACAGCACTGTATAGACATTACCAACTTAGGATGAAGTGTGTACTGATGGCAAACCTGTATGTAATTATAAAATCCAAATTTAATTCTATCATACAGACTGTTATAAAGTAAAAGATGGTTTTATTATTAGGAAAAGAGTCCACACTATATAGTAGGTACATGCGAAAGTGACTACATGCTAGTTAATCCTAAGATGGACTACTGTCTATGAGTTTCACTTCTGTTGTTCACTTGTTGCTGCTGCTGTGGTTGCAGACACATATTCAAAGAATGTGGCAGTGTGTTATGCAACACAGTCACCTGAGGCTGTACGTTCTTGTTACTCCTGCCTGACCAGCGACTGCATTCATTGGTGCTTCTGGTCTGTAGATCCTGTACACTGTGCATGTACAATATCTGAAGCCAGGCTGCAGTGGTGTGAGGTCATCAGTGTACTAATAAAGTACTACTACAAATGTGTTTGTGAATGTCTCCTTCGAAGTGACTTCTAAGCCGAAACATCACAGAAATTTTAAGTACAATAAGCTATTCTTACAACATGTGTTTACTTTGCTGGCAGATACTTATCCAAATTATACTGTGTAAACAGTTATCCACTACCATCCACTTTAATATTACCGTGTGTGCACATGGGTGTGTGTGCCTGTGTGTGAATATGGGGGGGATTTGAGGTGCTTCAATATCTCTGACTATGAGCATCTTACTAAAATCAATAAATATATTCAAGACCCACCACAGAAACATTAACAGCCAACAAACTGTTGGTTAGAATAATGAGGAATCTGAAGCTAGTAAGCCTAAACAAGACAAGCAATGCACCCATAATGTAACACCGTGGCGAGATCATGCAACCATGGTAGCAGTGGACAAGCAAAATGTATTAACATATTATGAGAGTGTGTCTGTAGCCTTAGGTATCCAGCATGTAATGCGAATGCACCATATTGTCATCTGTGGCCTGCCCTGCTGTACCACAGTTTTCCACACTATCTCATAAATGTCATGATTAAAAAAATAGCCATTATGCTTGTCAGATTTTAATGGAACTTTAATTTTCTTGACAGATATTTTAAAACTAATCAAATACAAAATTTCAAGAAGATCCGTCCATTGGGAGCCACACTGTTCCATGCAGACAGACAAAGAGGATGATAGGCTGACAAGGAAGCTAACAGTCACTTTTTGCAATTTTGCAAATGTACCTAAAAAATGAAATTGAATAAGCAATACAAGAACTAAAAACAAGCCACCTGCAATAGACAGTATTCAGGCACAGCTCCTAGAGCACGGAAGTCAAAAACTTGTTCATCCATTACAGAAACTGCTTCTGTTGATATAAAAAAAAATACCTACTCATCAGAGGATTGGTATAATGTGCCCATTATTCAAGAAAGGTGACCCAATGCAATGTTTGAACTACACGATATAAACTGCTGAATACTACATATAAAGTATCCTCCAACATGCTATATGCAATAATATTAACTTACACATAAAAAATTACTGGTAACAACCAGAGTGATTTAGCAACAGTAAATCAACCAGTGATCCAATATTTACAGTAAGACAAATCCTAGAAAATTCTGGTGAATGTAACACTGAAATCCATCATCTATTCATCAATTTTAGTGCAGCATATGACAGTATCAACAAGTACTACTACTAACTGCTATGAAACGTTTTGGAATTCCTGACAACCTGGCGAGACTGGTGAACGCAACAATGGAAAACGACCAGTGTCAGGTAAAGATGCAAGGTGACATGTTATATCCCTTAGAAGTCATGAATGGGTACAACAAGGAAATTCCTTACACTGCATACTTTTTAATTTAGGACTCGAGAAAGTCAATAGACCTAAGTATCCAGCCAAGGGGCTACTGTGTACAGCTACATGCATGTGCTTGTGATACAGATATGAGATATCTGAGGAAAACATAAAGAAATCCTTCATAACATTAACAACTATAGCTTATACAATGGGATTAAAAGTAAATAAAGTAAAAGTACTGGAAATAAAATGCCAACAGTGGTTTAATCATAAATAAAAATTATGGGCTATAAATTTGAGAGAGAACATGATTTGTAGTAGTGGGCTCAGTGGTCACTGAGAAGAATCACATGACTCAATAAATTAGGAGATGAATACAGAACACAAATAAGTGTTATTATGTATTACAAAGACATTTTCAATCATGACTGCTTACTCATGAGAAAAAGATCAGGCTATACCAAACCCTTGTAAGACATTCTGATGAACAGAAGCAAAATATGGACATTAATGCAATCAGATAAACTATTACCGTGTACTTTAGAAAGAAAAATCTTATGTAAAATGTACGGTCCCATGCAAGAAAAAGGAGAATTAGGTACAATCAACTGGTCACCAGACATTGTCAGAATGAGTAGAGTGGCAAGGTTGCGATGGATAGGGCATCTACAAAGAATGGGCAATAATAAAATACCCAGAAGATATGTGGATTACAAACTTGAAGACAGCAGGAGGATATGGAGAACTAAACTTCAGTACGTGGATAGTGTGGTGGAAGATCTGAGGAAGCTGGGGATCCAAAGATGACGAATGATCACCAGGTACTGACAGTTGTGGAAGAGGGTTCTAAAGAAAGGTGATGCTCATTGTGGACTGCAGTGCTACTGATAATAAGTCAAAACCCAGCACTGGGTTCAATGACAACATAATCATTATTACCAAAACTGCAGTTACAAACCTGCCAGAAGTTAGAAATGTTAAAAGAATATCACTCTGTATAGATTCTCAACATCAATATTGTAGAACCACGTACATAAAATACAGGACAGACCTTGCATGTTCATGGCAGTTAAAACAAAATTGTAAAAATTCTCTAGTCAAATTGACTGGGCAAGCCCAATGCTGATAATGCATGCCACAGTATTAGATAAGCTGCAACAGTCACCACCTATGATGTTGTGCAACATGCCCATCTATATGATCCTTCATGATAAAACTGACATCTGACCAGAATGTGGGACACAGTTAGAGGTACCACACAACATATGTATAGCTGGTTCTCTACACAACAGATGGCCATGTGTAAGGTGTGTGTACAAACAGTCTGGAGCCATGATATTATGACCTCCTCCATTCTGGTGAAGCTACAGAAGTATCAAAACAAGCACACAGATAATTTCATAACTTAGATTTTGGCCTGGTGTAGGAGTCCATTCCACTTGCCAGGCTGACAAAAACACCTCAATGAAGACCATCACTAGGTTCAGGATTATATGCATTTTGCACATAATGCATACAATCATAAGTTTAATCATAAAAAATGTCACTGCCTAGAGCTTTCTCTGATAAAAGGTGGCTTCCTTGACAGATGCATATGCAACCTTAATGCCATGCAAGTCCATTTTAACCAGGTACCCAGCAAGAAAACCCGTTTCCCTGACTTTGATTCGGGATACATGGCACACAATCGTAACAAATGGACAGTGTGGTGTATGACTATGCCATGAAAATAATGCAAGGTTCTTTGTGAATCTGTATATAAGAGGTGACAATGCTGAATGGAGGAAACAGTGGGCACAAAGGTTTCACCACATAACAATCCTGATACTTAGAATGTGGCACGAGAAGACCTGGCTGTTATAAATGAACCAGTTAAATTGGGCATATGACCCAAAAGCGCCATGGACTGGATGGTCTGGGGATCAAATCCCACTGAGAGATGAGATTTTCCGCACTCGTCCAGACTTGCCCTGGGGTCCACCCAGCCTACCATACAACGGATATTGGGTCATTCCTGGCAGTACAGCAGCCAGGGCATGGCATTAACTACCCAGCTCCCCCTCTAGTGCTGAGGTTAAAGAAAGAGTAGACCTGTACTATACTCCCCCTCCGTGCCTTCATGGCAGGTCACATGGTGAACTTTGTATGACCTATCAGTAGTAAACCACCCTGTGGTATGGATAAGTTGAAAGAAGGTCTACAAAATATCAGTAACATATAAGGGCAAATGTACTGCCTTGCCTGTCTGATAAGTCAAAACTTCAAGGGTTGGCCATGTAGTACGTCATGGTGATAAAAGCGATGGTCTAATAGGTATAATATGCAGCAATAAGTTATGCAGATACTTGAGAGGTTTATGCACATGAACATACATGGGTCAAGGAGGTGTCTTACACAATGAGTGGATATCAAATAACAAGACTGTGTGAGCAGGTCCTGACCTACACCTTTTAACATCAAAGTAAATACAGTGAAACCTGCCTTACAACAGAAGCTGGACAGAGCAGAAAACTATCTTCAGTATCAAACTTTCACAGTTACAAGGACCTGATACAAGGAACAGTATGAAACCACCTTTAATGAAAGTAAATGGACAGCCAAGACAAGACTGGAAGAGGGGTGAAAGGGTCTAATTCCTAATTGTGCTGCACAACTATAAAGGAGAGTTATCCTAAAGGAAACCTGGGACCTCCTTACATTCCAGCATTCTATGTACAAACTCAGACCCTTAAGATAGCTACTGCTTACGGTGCCAGTGTGGAAAGGAAACACCAACGCTGTGGAGAGGACTTAAGGCAGACAGTGAGGACTTCAATGCGGAGTTATAAACATAGCTGCTATAGTCTACCTTAGACTGAATCAAGACATAGCAAACAAAGAACATCAATATCCAATCCCTGCCCTACAAAATTTCACAAGAAACTTCGAAAACATTTTGTGACAGCCTGCATCTTATGTGGCACCACCTGAAATAGGATTCATAAGACAGTATGGCATCCAGATGATTGTATAGAAAGCTGTCAGAACATTCTTATTGTGGAACATATTCAGTGAAGTATGTAAACTCCAAAACCATTAGAACCCAGTTTATACACATAAACTGGGTTCTAGCATCAGAAAAAGAACGACCATGCTCCAGTGTCCAAAGGAAAATTATAGCTTCATATATTTTGATTTTTTATTATTTTTTGACAGCAAGCAAAAACAAAAACCTTGAAATGAAGGGTAACAAGAACTACCAAGACAAAATTTGCTCTTAAATTCTTCATAAACACTATTTTGATTTGTTCATGTTGTTACCAAATATTTGAACCTTGTCACATTTTCAATGGTTTAACTACACCCTTCATGCACACAAGGACAGCAGATCCTTAAATTCTCCCAGAATTGCACAGACAGAAGAAGATAAGATCTTTAACAAACTTACCATGAATTGGTATGCATGTTCATTTTTATGTGGCCCTATTTCAGCACCTGCTGAGAAGCACTGAAACAAATATGACATATATTAATCACACATAAGATATATGAAAGTGCTTACAACTTGAAATCTACAAACAGTTCTAAAAAAATCAAATTATGTAATAGAACATCTATGACCAACACATTAATACGATCATAATACACATTCACCTTCATTCATTGCTTGAATTCACAGTGGAATTAAAAGCAATTGCAACAAACAAGGGTAGTCAAAGAGTCATGTGCAATGTTCGTTGCTAAACAAGCAACATATACCAGAAGCACAGTAAATACCATTCATATATTTCCTGCTCTGTCTAACTGGTCCTAACATGAAGAATGAGTTTGTGTCAGAAAAATTAAACCTCAAGGCTTCATGTCAACGGTAACACAAAAAACAGTCACAATGGAATATACAGTTTGTATTTAAATTTTGATGAGAATTTTCAATTGAATATCTGCCATTAAAATGAAACCCCAATGTGTAACATTGGTGAAATAAGTTTTGTTTTTCTTCGATGTCAGTTCCCGTCACAGAACAGGACCTCAACACCTTCACCCTTGTGAAATAAATATTGTCGAGTTTCAGTTAAAAAAATGAAGCATTCTTGGTAACATAAAGGTCAGCATGGTTGGAATATTAGGACAAACTCTGGGAACTGTAAATTCATTTTGTCACAAAAATTAACCTCAAGTCTAACCCTGTCGGATAAAGTAAAACAAAAACTGAAGGTGACATTCTTAACCTCTTTACTGGGTCTTTTCTGAGCTGCTGGTGTAACCTGACCTGGGTATTTAACTGCCTGTTGTTCCTTGTTTCTATAAAGCAAGAGAAGGGGTGCAAACATAATGGGGTTTTCTTTCAATATGTACTGAAAAACTGATGTAAAGATGAAATGCAGCTTCTATTCACAATTATTGCAACATTTATGATTTTTTTTTTTTAGATTTTAAAATTTTTATCTGTGGTAGGCTTGAATTACACATAGGGCCTTCTCAGTCAGGCCACCAATATGATGAATCTTTCCTCTTTCCACTGTCCCAGCAGACTACACATCTCCTGGTAGGCTTCTTCTTTGATGTCCCTCGCACCATGTCTGGGAAGTAGCATCCAAGGAGTCAAGATGGTTTGGGTCATTTTGATGGCCAACCCCTAGTTGCAGGTTCCACCACTCCACCCACTGAAGACAAGCGTCCTGCCAATGTCAGCTGGAAATCCAACCTAGAGATGGTTCCACCCTTCTTCTTGTATATGATGAATGCATTCAGGCAGACCACATCGAGGAAGTAGCGGAACAACTTCTGGTAGTACTTCCCCGGACGTTCTCGAGCCAACTTGTAGTTCTGAAGCTGGCCGTCATTCCTGTCAACTCCTACCACGTTTTTGTTGTAGTCAAGGACGACAAATGGTTTCTGGATTACTCCTTGTCTAGTTGTCACGGGTGCTGACGAGTACGGCATCCCTTTTCTTTCCACTTCATCATGATCATCTGTTTCTTGAGGAATGCTGCCACTGTTTCCCCCTTTTTTAGTCTGGCCCTCTTCACAAACTCTGGGAACTCTTTTCTATTGGTCCTCATGGTTCTAACAATATCTGTTTCTCTGGCACATAAGGTGTCAACAAGATTTGGACTGGTGTACCAGTTGTCCAGGTAAAGAGAGTAGCCCTTATCAAGTAGGTCATGGTCTACCTCCAGGACAATCCTTGAAGAAGTCTGCCCCCTGGTGTCTCTCGCCGTAAATGGTACCTTCACCAGTGTATACTATGAAAGTTCCAAACATATCCTGTGCTGCTCTCACAGAGTTTGTAGATTTCCACTCCAAACCTGCTTTGCTTTGATGGTATGTATTGAATCCAACCTAGCTGTCCTTTCCAGAGGAGGAGAGACTTGTCGACACAAATGTTTCGATCCGGTGTGTATACAGAGGAGAACTTAGATTTCAGGTGATTAAGGATTGGTTGGATTTTACAGAGTTTCTTGTGATGCTGATCAGGGTCAAATTTGGAACTGTTGTCAAAGTGAAGGAATTTTAGGAGGAGATGGAATCTTTTCTCTGTCGTTATTTGTGAAAAGTGGCAACACAGTACTTTCCATTTTGGAGAAACACATTCCATTCTCAGGTTTCTGTACAATACCTTGAAGAATGATAAGTCCAATTAGGGTTTTCATTTCAGTCTGGTTTGTATCCATCTAACTTCTAGCTCGGGATCATGGTTTCAAATTAGGATTTGCTGCCAAAAATTGGTTGGAGTATATATTTGTTTGTTCAGCAAACAACTGCCACATATCTTCATCAATAAACTTCTGAAAACATTCCAGAATACTTGTTACATCATCAAAGTCTACATTGACTCCACTTACACCAAGAAATGCAAATCTTGGACGTGCCATGCCATAAGGTACAAAAGGTTGTGAAAAATCTGACACTTCTTCATACAGTTCACTTTCATGCACAACACTGCTTGTCTCCAACTCGCTGTCTGATGAATCTTCCTCACTTGTATCAAACAAAAAATCATCAGATTCCTCAGAGGATACGTCACTTTTGTCTTCTTTGTCTAAAACTTGGGAAATATCCTCTTCTGTCAGCAGATCCTTCTTTTGCTTGTTACTTGATGCTGCCATTTTTATCGCTCTAGACTGTAGAATGTACAGTGTTTCAAATAACTGTCATGGATGATGTTGGCTGCCAAAAATAAGGTGGTTGGTGGTACCTCATAGAGGAAAAAACGTAGACTATTTAACAGTACTAATACCTAAGTCATATCTCGTCACACTCGGGAGATATTAGCAGTGAAAAATCAAGGACATAATAGTACATCTTACCCATTGAAATAACGCAATACGACTATGAACATATATGTCATTTTAGAGGTTAACGGTCAAATATATCAGTCACACTCTACATTGGTCACCCTCATTCTCGACCGTTTCATTTGGATTCAACATGAATTTCAGGCCATCACCTATAACACATATGATTACATCAAAATGAGCCAATAATGTTACTTTTTTTGTCTTTTGTTGTATTGGTGTGTGCAGAATTCTAAAGCATTCAATCCTGCTCCTACATTGCTTCTCTGTCAGCCTCTATGAACCATCATTTTGTTACACAGCTTATAAATTTCATGCTACAGGATTTAACATCAGTTTTCTGCACTTGAGGTCCCAGTCCTGATCTAGTTACTATACTTTCATGACACTCACATGTGTTTTTAACTTCTCAATCCCCCATTGCCAATATACCATGCCACAAATCTAAACAGTGTGCCAGTTCTACACGCAATAATTATGAAAAATTAAAAAAATACAAAACATTATTTTAAAATGTATTCACCACTGAGCATCAAAGGCAACATATACTCTTCCACGCAACTTAAATACCAAAAAATTTGACACAGAAGAATCGGCTGTTTTCTGATTGGTTGTTTGCAACCCCAGAAATACACATTTCAGAAAGGTGTAAAAAATTCAGTTCACAGATTATGTTGGGTTACAATGAGTGCGCGTAGCGGTTCCAAAACTGACACCCGTGCGTAATTACGAAGATGTGGAAATATATATCTAGCGAGACTGGAAACTGTAACATTTATAAATACATGTTTATCCTGGCTTTTGTAATTGCTTCTGTAAAATCAACTACGTAACAACAGTACTCGGTAAAGAAAAATGTTATGTCCCATCAAAATTATGTAAAACACCACACCAGAAATGTCACACGAAATATTTGCAAACCTGCAACAGCTTTTCGCAGACGGCATCCTATCATCATTTCAAAAACATCCAGTGTCAGCGTAACCATGGTTACTCGCATCTATTATACGCCCCTGATCTAAAGTTCATATAGTACCACGACAAGATTATTTTACAGTTCGGAGGTCTGCGCCCCTCACCCACTTACAACGCTCCAACCATAGATGCGCATGGCACCAATCACATGACGCGCATGACATATCCTCGCATTAGTCAGTCATTGGCCTACCTGTAGACATAAGTCGAAGTCTGTACACTCTGCACATTTTATCCTGAGTCCCGTAATATCTTCCTGGCAATAAGTACAGTTGTATTTGGCAAACAAATCTGAAACGGAAATGCACATACATATCGTTTTAGTTCATCTGCAAATACAATTATTAAGATCAGATACGAAACCCTGACCATAATACGCACCCGCCATCTCATAGCTTATGTGACGTCACAACCAAAGAACAGTGAACGAAAATATGTGGTTACAAAGAACATCTACTATAACTACAAGACAATAAATAAGTGCATTATTTCATGCCGACAACCTTAGCGGATTCTGTACACAAACATCGCGATAAGACACTTTACGAAAAAAGAATTACAAACTTCACCATTTCATATCACATACATATACGTATTTCTCGTGTAGCTTAAGGGACATACGTGACAGTGAACATCAACGCACTCTATTGGCTTAATCCTTAAATTTGTGATAGACGAGCATTTCGTAGGGAGAGATATTATAATGTCATAGATAAACATATCAGAAGTAAATACGATAAAACGTGAAATATTTCAGTTGCAATGCCAAGCGAACATCAATTATTCAGTACTATAACTTCCTTACCGTCAGCGTTGGTAACCCTGCTTGATTCACCGGTACGCAGGAATGCCAACGCCAACATTACACTGTAAACGGTTTTTAGTGTTATTCGTTCAATATTTCACCAATAATGCATTTTCAATTTTAATTCTTTTCATTGACTTTCAGTGACATATTTCTATTTCACCTTCCACGATAAAAAGTACCGACACGGTATACTGTCCCATGTCATTACCAGACAACGTCATGTTTTTCCCCTCATACTGCACAACCACACTCTTGGGTATTTACACTTCGTGATAAAAACAACTTATTATTGACCTCGATAAAGAAACTGTCGCTGCAGATCTGTTATTGCTACAGATATGTTACTGCGGTCTGAAATAATATTGTCCTACAATAGGCGAATTTCGATATTTCGAAATGTTCAAAATATAAAAAATACAAATCATTATGACACCTTCATTTGGTGCCTTGCGAAATAAATTATTTTTTGCAACGAGGCATGAAAATATCGAAATACTTCGATCTGAGCTTCATGCAGCCAAAGTGAAAGCAGCAATGGACCAACGAAGAACAAATTTTGATTCGTCTGACAGTTCAAATGTTCAACCAAAAACGAAATGCCGTCAAAAATTCTTTCCCTAGTTTCGGAGTTGAAACTTGTGGACAGACGCGATCTCACTGTGATTGTGTACGTTGCACAAAACACAAAATGCCATTACATACGTATAAAAGAAGCTCCCAGTATAGAACAGTTACGTAAACGACGTAAACGCACAAAGATAATACGCTTGACATTAATGTATTCTGACAGAGTCAAGATGCTGACCCTATACCATGATTTTGCGAAACCTTAGAAGGTGACTAATAAACCGTATATTGTGGGCGAAAATATTTAAAGGGTGTTTTGAAAGACTTTGTGAGTGAATATCTAGGATATGAAATAATCAAGAGCATAATTCGGTACAGGGAAAAAAGTAAGAAGACAGTGAAAAAATAAGAAAAAGAAGCAAAAAAGAAACAAGAAGAAAAATTTTCACCTTGATTCAGACACAAGCACAGAAGAGTTTTAAATTTCTGAACAGTTCTGTGAATACGTGAGTACACTGACCGCGTCTAATTTTTAAAAATATGTATCTTCCGTTACACGAGAGGCATGAATCAAATATTGTAGCTCTTGTACGAGTTTGTTTCTCGCAATAGTAGCATTGTTGTGTTTGTGACAACAAGCACAATTCTGCACTGACACCGCTTTGGGGTTAGAAATTTTAACTTAGCATTTATCTTGACATTGCCTTCTCATTGTTCACTCTTCCATGGTCATTACTGATTCGAATAAACAAAAAGTCAGTATCAAATCAGAGTAATTGTCGTTGAACTAAACTGAAAAAAAACTTCAAACAGGTAATCCTGCAACTGTTATTTTGTGATAAACATCTTCATCCGAGCATATTGCAATTTATAAATGAAACAGTCATGTGCTGAATATGCCTGCATACAAAACATCCATTTCGATATTTCGCATATATGACGTATAAGATTCATGATATTGCCGCTGTTCCTTCTCAAAGCACAAGACAATTTTTACACAAAATTTTTACGCACGATCATAACTTTTCAGCGTTCAAAATTTTTTGAAGTTCGGTACCATTTCTTACACAACCATAATAATTTAATTAAACTAAGTTGTTGAAGAGTGTGACAACTATAAACAGTTCAGCTGAACGCAAAACTAACGCAGTGTTTGGCAGTACATAAAGTACAGTAAAAATTAACAGCAGGTTCCAATCTTAAGAGTAGGCTACATGGTGTAAGTGTACGCAGTAAAACCTAAAGAGCGTAGATCTGAGACGCGTTATAAATTACGTGCCGGTTCGTTAAAATAGCGAAATATGGTAATAACTAAAATAAAATCTTTGTTGAAAATGTGAATGGTGTCGCTGATTTCCCTCAACGTATCCGTAAAGAGTGAAGGAGTAAATAATTTTTAGATCTGCGCTTTTCTGGTACCACAAGTTGCGCAGTACTCATAAAAGTGTGGGTCTCACTGCTTCGCGGAGGAGTCCTGACATCACACAGAGTAAATAGGTTTGTTTTAATAGTATCAATTAGGAAAAAAGCATCCAGATGCCGCCACCTGCAATGACATGTTAGAAAATTTAGCTTACTTAGTATGACTTTATAGGTACCGCCACATTAGCCATTCAAAAACGTACTGCACAATGATAATACATAATATGAAAAAGAATGTAATAGTGTTTCGGAGACAGATCCAAACCCAAAGCTGAAACTCAGGAGGGTGACGTAGAAACATTATCATCATAGCAATTAAGATCCTCTTCAAACTATTCAAGTCTTAATAGTGGATGAAGAAGGAGGAATATACAGAATTAAACCTGGTAATTTAAAAACTTAAGAAATAATGTAATCAATGAGCAGGTAAAAATAGACCTTACAGGCAAATAACACTTCTACACTGGAAAATTTATAGGTTGAATAAAGTACTTCAAATTCTTATTCCGTAAATAGCCAAGTGTATTGTAGCACTTGATGCCAGTTGCCTCGTGGTCTAAGGCGTTCGTCTGCGGCTGTTTTCTTGCTGGGATTGCGGATTCGAATCCCGCGTGGGGCATGGATGTCTGTGTCTTGTGAGTATTGTGTGTTGTCTGGTAGAGGTCTCTGCTGATCACAGGTCCAGAGGAGTCTTACTGAGTGTGGTGTGTCTAAGTGTGATCGTAGGAGTCTCGACAGTTAGGAGAATTTTACCCACCCGAAACTGTCGTGTAAAGACTCCTAACTATCTAACAAACAAACAAACAAACAAACAAACTAACTAACTAACCAACCAACCAACAAATCATCTAACTAACTAACTAACTAACTAACTAACGAACTAACTAACCAACCAACCAACCAACTAACTAACTAACCAACTAACTGACTGACTGACTGACAGACTAACCAACCAACCGACCGACCGAACGACCGACTAACTGACTCCACGGAACAGAGTCCTTCTTGAGAAGTTAAACGGTTCTTAGCTAGGCAAGAAATTCCTCGCAATTTTTGGAACCCAAAATTTCATTACCACACTCACAGAATCTCGCCACCTATTCCTTTTTTGAGCCAGATAAATCCAGTCCCTGATCACCATCCCACTTTTTGAAGATAAATTTTAAAATTATCCTCCCATGTACACCTGAGTCTTCAAAGTGGTATTTTTATCTCAGGTTTTTCCACCAAAACTCTATGATCACCCCTCTTCTCCCCCATAAGTGCTACGTTTCCTGCTCATTTAGAGTAAAGCCTGCCCGAGCGTGATAACATATTCTTACGGACATAGAGTATAATAATATAAACTGAAAATTTTTGGTAAAGTTGGGCTACTTAGCCAACTTACCCGCGGGGTGCTGATAAGTCCTTAGCCCTACCAAGAAGGAAACAACTTCGGAAGCACGTCAGGGACGCACGTGATTTCAACAAAATCGAGACGCGAGCTTTCATCAAGTTTAATTTTCTGCAAGGAAAGGCGCCGAAGGAAATTCACGCCATTCTGACAGAAACATTAGCTTGTTTCCTTCCTGGTTGAGCTAAGGACTTATCAGCACCCTTGTATATACTAATTTTATGTAAGCAAATGGGCACAGTGATGTGGATTTGACTTACCCAATTAGGAATAGCGCATAACATTTATTGTACCAACTAAATGCACATTCTTAATTAGAACAAACAGTAAATGAAATTCAGAATGTACACTAATTAGGTATAATAAATGGGAGACGCTAATGTACAAAGATGCAAGGAACGGACAAATATAAATATCAGGAATGTCTGTAAAATGAATAACATTTTCTGTCATGTCGGATATGACTCCATGAATTCTGTTAGAAATTTATCTGTGTTTCGAATAAACATGCTGCGTCATCATCTCAAGTACGCTGAAGAAGGAGTCAGTATGTTCCTGCGAAACACCGGCAATTTCTCGTAGGCTGAACAAACTTATATCTCCGAAGACGATATTTATGCCTTATAATTTGACATTTCTGAGAAGGAGATTGCACGTTTGTAAAGCAGAATGATAGAGGAGTTGTATAGTTTAAAGTTTCAATTGATTAAATCGCCACACAAACATGCTGGAAGTCGACTAGTAAATGTACCAGTCGACATCCGGTATGCATGCAGGTAAAGCTATTTAAGGAAACAACTTTTAAAATTCATATATTCTGGGATATAAAGATTAAACAAGTGTGATATTTTACCAAATTAAGAGAACTCAGACACCAGCAGAAATTTAGACCTACTTCATGCCATAACACTACCAAAATACAAAGAACCCAGAGAGCTCTGTCATGACCGGAAATATTTATCACCCTATTGTACAAAAATCGTTTAATTAATAAAAAGAGTTACATTGGTCAGACTGATGTTTATTTGTTCTTAAATTCTGTGTGAAATTTTTATCACATCCAAAACTGGCTACATACTTTGCTCATGTTATAATCGTTGATTTGAAGCCTTAAATATTACGTAATAAAAATACAGATTTTTGAAGCTTCTCTTCTCCACTTTCGTATTACCTTCCTCCTCTCAGATTCAAATTGTTTTTTGTAACACCTTATATTTACTAAACATAGAGTGAATTTTTCTCTGATTTCGCTAGATATTTGTCAAATCGAAAAACGTTTGTGCTGTCTGTCGTCAGGTAGAGGTCTCTGCGACGGGCCGATCCCTCGTACAGAGGAGGCCTACCGAATGTGTGTGTGTCTCATTGACTGCGATCAGGTGGAACAGTAACTCTCTACACTTACAAAGAGTTGGCAGAAAGAGGTCAGAATAAGAGAATAAGCTAGTAAAGAAAGAAAGAAAGAAAGAAAAACGTTTCGGACAAACTTGATCGATCTTAACGTAATCGTTTCATGGAATCATTTCTTTTTGAAATGAACCGGTTTGGACATAATGGACAAAGGTTGACCTGAATTCCAAGTAAATTCGATTTGTAGGCCTAATAACTCGTACAAAGGAAACTGAAATTATGTCAGCTGTGTTTGCTGGCAGACTCCCATTACAAATTTTTGCCCATATTCATCTAGTAAATTTGGAGATGAATTACTTGTACAGGCAGTGGAATAGACACACACTTGTGCATCGTTTTATTTGCACACTGTAGAACACATTGCACCATAACGCGTTGGTTTCGAAAAATACTAAGTTTCTTGTACTTGTGAATTTCATGACAATATGGGAGTTAATAAAATTCCAGAATTTAAATATGTTCACAACATTTGCAATAAGATTTTTGTGTCTTTTTCAAAATAACCTGACCATAATCCATAACCTTTGCAAGTGAAAATAATCTGGTGTCCATATTGTATCAACTGCTGATATTCTTTTCCAGAACAGAAGAACAAAGTATTCTCTTAATGGGCAGTTTTCCTAAGCATACGACTCGCGTTTGCGAGCGTCGTTTACGAAACTAGTCTGCTCAGTCCAGCGGGGATTGTGTTTTGTTTGGAGCGTGTACCGGGACATGACGTCCAATTATCGTCGAGACGCCTGCCAAGACAACCTTAGAACTTGAAACGTCAGTCACTAGATGGCATTAAGATCGGGATGTGGTCGACTCTGTACAGTGGGGCGACTACGTACTAGGCGCACGGTATTTATTGATCGGGGAGACATACATGCCGAGAAAAGTGCGTTGGAACGTATCATCTATTTCTGTCTCTTTCTCTCGTGGCGTAGCAGCAATCAATAGTAGGGGTAGGGGAAGAAGGTGCATGATAGGGTCACAATTGCAGCAAGTGGATGGTCGTCAAAGGCAAGCAGTTTTGGTGTCCCTGAACGCTATGATTGGTGCTGTATTGCAATGACGACAATTTGGGTTGTGGTGGTGCATGCAGTGTGTGGCTGGTTGTATGTTCCAGGGGCAGCAAGGTGCGTGCGGAGCTGCTGAGCTACTAGCCTACTAGCAGGGGGGTTTGGGGAGAAGCTACTGCTAAAATTAGTGAGCGGGCCGGGGGGTGGTAGGTAAAAGACGAAGGATAGAGAGTGAGTGTTGGCGAGTAGGGTGGAGGGGGGATGTTACCATGGCAATGACGTCACTGGTGTTCCAGTCGCCATCGGTTGCCGCTCATCGCAACATGGCGGCTCGCAGTCGGTGTTACGTGTGTGTGCTAGTAGTGATTAGTAGTGTGTCGTCTGCTTCAAGTCGTGTCCTGGTGGCATTACGGTATACACGACGTCGTGTTTGTATCCGTGTGTCGTCACCCACTGAACAAGGAGCAGGACTGTTTCCTCATCGCCGCCTGTATTTTTACCATCCAAAACAGCAGTACCGATCTGCGAATATGTGATTTCCGCAGTAGTTAGTTATCGGTGTTGTTTCATAATAATATAAGAAAACTCGAAGAAGCCGGAAGAAGAAGAAGACTGCCTTACAAAGGATTAATTCGCCGGTGATTTCTGCAGTTACTTCATTGCTGAAACTACAAGACATCTGATCATTATGTCGCTGCTCAGCGTGACAGGTATTTGTGCTGTAATTATTATGTGTCGCACGTTCTGCTAAGGTTCCCATTCGACTGTCCAAGTTCATCATTCAGCATTGCCCTAGAAAGAAATGTCTGAGTCACAAACAACTGACAGACAGCTTTTTATATTTTGCTAGATTTTATGTACAGTAACCAAATTTAAATGTTATTTGTTGGTTTGTGATCGGATGCACTAAATAACGGAGGTTAAAGAAGATGTATTTTTTCGCCGCTTTTCGGCGTTGGGGTGAACTTTTACGCGGGTCTGTTTTGGGCGCCAAATCGACAAGCGCATGTACTAGACCGTGCGCTTAAATCGTGTTTATTTTATTTTATTGTATCGGCTTGCCGTAACAATTTTTGGGGCCGTTTTATAATATATGGGGGTTTGTTAAAATTTCCACAGCAAATTCAAAACAGTTTAGGTTATGTCATAATCCCGTGCAATGGCTACGCTGCGGCTTGGATGACTGGAGAATCAGGGTTCAATTCCCAGTGGAGGCGGATGTTTATTTCTTTGACACTGAGTCCAGACCGGGTCTGAGGCTACCCAACTTCCTGTAAAATGTGAAAAGCTGAAGTGGTCGGATCGTGCAGCTAATCACGCATCTTCATGTAGTGTGGCAGGCTAAGAAAGACAAGCTATAGCCAATCTCACGTAGGTTATTCGTGGCCAGGTACTTAATTAATTAGGCACAGCGCCGATATACTTCACGTTTTTAGTCAGTATTAGGCACAGCACCGATAAACGTCACGTGCTTATTCCGTATTAACGTTACATTGTGAACAATTTCGCAGATTTTATTGCGGTGAGGGTACTGTCAAATTGGTCATGAATGCAATAAGCTTATATTACACGCGTTTCAGTTTTACTCCTATTTAATATGTGTTACGAAGAAGGTTAAGCAATATTATTTACAGGGTATTTCCATCAAATATAGCCCTTTAAGGCCGTCGGTGTCATGGATGTTTGTCTCTGGTGCATGTTGTCAGGTACAGGGCACTGCGACGGGCCGATCCCTCGTCCATAGGAGCCCTACCAAGTTTGTGTGTGTGTGTGTGTGAGTGTGTGTCACTGCGTGTGATCAGGCGCTACGATAACCTCTACACCTACAATGAGTAGGTAGAAGAGGTCAGACTAAAAAAAATAATATACATAATATCACGTTGTAATCACACTACGTACCTACCGTCAGGGGTGAACGAAATCGAATATTCCAAGTTGGTATATACACGTGGTTTTAACTGTTGGCAATCTAGGAAACGTTGTGAAAAAAAAAGATCACTTGTTAGTTTCCGCGCCTTGAGAATTATTAGATCTAATATCAACTACTAACATATCTTAACTATGTCACTTATCACTGAACTGAGAGTTTGTTAAATGCTAACAATTCACATAAGAGCCCTTCTAATTTAACTGACTCAGATGAACACTGTATTTTAAAGGTGTGCTAAACAATACTGGTCATATACGCATATAATACTCTTGCCGGTTTATTATTTGATTGTCACATCATGGTGTACGATTGTAAGGCGAACACCTTGGAAGTCATTGGCTTTGGACGAATTACGTAATGATGAAATCTTCTGATTTAACATTTATACTAAATATCTAACATATATGTGAAAGTTTGGGGGGATTAAATAATGCGTAATTTAGATGGGGGCTCTCTTTTGTAGAATATGCATGTTGCGGCTGGCGTGATTTGCAATTCCATTTTCTGTGTCATGGTATAGATTTTTGCTGAAACCACGCCCATTTACGTAGCACAGTTTCATACAATAAATATATAAAGAGGAAAGTTAACCTGAATTATATTTAAATATTCAGTTCGTACCGTGTAGTAAACGATTCGTCGCGGTTAGAAAAACCAGTCATCGTTGCATGAGGAAGTAGTTGTTGTTTGTGCTAACATCTATACAAAACACAGAAATAAATTATATGTAAAGAACGTAGAATGTTTAAGTATTTAGCATGGAAGTAGGAATACAAAGGTAATATTTAGGGTTTAAACTTTTAAAGGACTCTTATTTTGTTTCACAGTATAACCATAAATTTTCAACACTTCATGTGGCGTTTGTCTAAAAAGATCTCCATTCAGCCTGTATTGCGCTGTGTATTATTCAATAATTTAGCACTCTACAGTTTCAACATGCCGACATTTAATATTATCGTCAGGGTAAGTCATACATTTCACGTAACTACTATCGGAGAGATTTCTTTGGGGCATGGAGGTCACCTGATAACGTGAATATTCAGTTCATGCCTCATAGATCAAACCATTTTCCACTATTATATCGATGTAGCGTCCTATCCCAGAAGACCTGAATCATAAAAAATCGACTGGTTTGTGGTGTTTTGTGAAATAATGGCTGTTCTTTCCAGACGTTTTAAGCGACACATGAATACGTAGAGCTGGAAAAATGCTGAATTAATTAATATTACATTAGGTGGCTATATTACAACCACCATGCCTTAAAGAGCTAACGAACGTGATACGTTATCACATAGCTCTCCACTTTGTCGAAGGTCAAGACATTGAAAAGTAAAAAGTTTAAAAAAATGTACTTTTTGTAAAGTGATTTCAAGTTTTATCCATCATAAGCAATTGGTCTTATTTAAGAAATTTGAAATTCGTAAGTTGAGAACCAAGCTCTAAGAACTGAAAGGTTAAGTGTAATTGATAATGTGGTTTTAAGAACCGGTCTAGGATGCCCATGATTCCTAAATAAGGGAACTTTCATAGTAGGAATTTTGATGTTGGTTTAGGTTAGCATCGCATCCTTCACTTTTGTTGCTGACTGGCGAACTGAACCGGATTTCATTGGTGGCAAAGAAGCGAAGTTAACTAATAGTTACGTAATAACAGTTGACAAAATTAAGCGCAGGCCTACAAGTGCTAAGTGGAACATTTAATAAAACGCTTATACACCTAGTTGTGTCGGCTGTTGTTAAGTAATTATTAATTTGAGTCACAGAGGGACGTGCAGCCTTAAAATGTAAGTTAATTTACAAATAGTGTTTCATATACATCCCTTTAAACTTTTGAAACATATTACATGATTTGAGAGTAGGAAATGCGAACTGTTATGCTCTAGCAAGTGTGCCAAAGATTTCAATACAATTTATTTGTGACACGAGTGACAATTACAACGTCGTTTTTAAAATGTTACAGTACTTGGTCCTTTCTGAAAGTACCGGGGTGCTGATAAGTCCTTAACCCGACCAGGAAGGAAACAAGCTCGGAAGCACGTCAGGGGGCGCGCAATTTCAACAACATCGAGACGCGAGCTGTCATCAATTTTTTTTCTTGCAAGGCAAGGCGCCGAAGGAAATTCTCGCCATTCTGACAGAAACATTAGTTTGTTTCCTTCCTGGTCGCACTAAGGACTTATCAGCAACCCTTTACATTACCTATTAGTAAACTGCTTCTTCATTTGCCCCGATACCACAAAAATATTTGTTTGTGATTATTTTTATATACTTTCTTAACCATAGGCCTGTTACAGCTTCAAAGAAACTCCTTGGACGTTTTCTTTGCCAGATCTCGACAGTATGTAAAACAAGCAGAAGAATCCGTTCTTCAGCTGAAATATAGCTGCTTTCCTTGTCAGTAATACAATGTATACGACCAGTAGCTACTGGTTTTAATAAGAAATAAAACTTAAATCAAGGGATGAAATGAAGTGAAATGAAAGACTGGGAGCTATTATTCGAATCACACCCGAAACCTGGAAGTCAGTGCGTAGAAATTCTTCAGAAAGTGTGGGTACGGAGCGAATTTCTTATATGGGGTGCAACTGAGCAGTGTTTACAAAATATTAGTGGTTTTGTGGTGTCAAGGGGAAACAACTGAGACAGGGAACGTGTGGTCGAAAAAGTCTGCTTCATATCGTAATCGGCGTCGGCATCGATACAGCGGCTGGGCAGGTAGGAAAATTGCGAGCTCTGACTTCTGAGATCGGTGGTCTGTTTTTTTAACTTTATTTTGTTTTCATAAATGTTTATTGATTTACGTTGTGTGTATTGTTTTAATGTTATTTGTTTCATTTCACTAGAACTGTTCGAATTGGCGGGCAGGACTTCACTGCAGGCATTGCAGCGGCGAATCGTGTTCTGGCGCACCCTCTCAAAGATCCCTGACCTCTTCAGAATAGTTTCACATGCTGCTAGAATTCTAGATACCAGATCCTCATCTGCTTGCACATATCTGTATGAAGGAGACGTTTGTTACCACATGTTCCATATCTCAAACTACCCTCCCCTCTTGCCCACTCGTAACCCCCGAAAGTTTATAAAAACTGTTCTGCTGCACCCTGTATATGTAGTTTTATTATTCACACATATATGTGTGTTGTTTGATATGTGATCTACTGCTGGAACATGTATCGGCTGTATGAAATTGTGATTTATGTGTGTCCCTTCACAGGTTCTTTGATTCTTTGCTTTGGAACTGAACAGCAGATATGCATGCTAAATTCAGTAGGTCTTCATACTTTGAACGTGGTCACCCCGTTGTATTTTCTTGCTTACTCAATTTAATTTTGGCTTTCAGCCAACACGCTACATATAATGTAAATTATGCTTTAATGCGACATGTTTCGACTCGGAGGAGTCATCATCATACTACTCTAAAACCATATTGAGGTGTACAAAGTAACTGTGCACATTTTAAACTGTGTAAATTTTTAACTGTACATACACATTATTTTAAGTCCTTTGGGATCCCAAATGTGCACAGTCACTTTGTACACCTCAGTATGGTTTCAGAGTAGCCTGATGATGACTCCTCCGACTCGAAACATGTCGCATTAAAGCATAATTGACATTGTGTGTTGTGTGTTGACTGAAAGCCAAAATTAAATTAAGCAAGATCTTCATACATAAGTCCAAAAGATAAAGCTATTTATAACTATTAACCTGTGTACCTTCCCCAAGGAAGAAAGTCGGCTTTTGACATGACCATGCTGTATGGACACATGAGTTCGTGTCCCATATTTAAATTGTTAACAAGTGTACGGATTTTACAAAATTTACTATGAAAGTTTTATCGACTTGATAGAGTTAGTATGATAGAGTTACATGTGCCATTAGGTGGCATCGCCACTTACTGTAGGGTCTTGAAATGATGCATATAATGGATACTAAAGCACACGTAAACTTCGTTGTGCTATTCTTATAATAAAACCAACTAATGTGGCGCGTGTGGGTGAGGAGAGGGGGATGTATAGGGTCTTGGTGGGGAAACCGGAGGGAAAGAGACCACTGGGGAGACCTAGTCGTAGATGGGTGGATAATATTAGGATGGATCTCCAGGATGTGGGATGTGGGTATATGGACTGGATTGGGCTGACTCAGGATAGGGACGGGTGTCGGAGGCTTGTGAGTGCGGTAATGAACTTTCGGGTTCCGTGAAATGCGGGGAATTTCTTGACTAGCTGCAAACCAGTTAGCTTCTCAAGAAGGACTCTGCACCAGGGAGTAAGTAAGTAGGATTCACTAATTTCTCAAATTTATTTCTGGAATAAAACTGTATGTGTTTCAGACGTTCCTCTGTCCATGATCAGGAGTTTTTCACTGTACACACAGTAGTGTTATATGTCAAGCAAGTTTGCTGACAGCTTCCGATCAGGACGGAACTGAGTTCCGTCCTGATCATGCATAGGAACTGTCCGAAACGTGTGGAGTTTTATTCCAAAAATAAATTTGAGAAATTAGTGCATCTAGTTGGTTTTGTTATAAGAATTTATCACGATGCACGGTCACCAGAACGTCAAATTCGTTGAGCTAAACTGTTTTGTAGAATGGAACAATATTTAAGCTGGATTTACTGACTCGCAGCCGTGTCATCCCGTCTCATTCGACCCTGGCAGTTGAAAGAGCGTCAATAAATAACCCACGATTCAATAAATCTTATTAAGTATCTAGGAGGAGAAAGATGCACGCGATAAGAAGGTTATGTCGGTAAAACTAAATTGCTTGTAGAAACTCAAACACAACTTAGTTCTGCGTATTTATTTTGATATTCCACATTGGTCCAGTGAACTACAGTTGGACTTGGTTTTATAGTGGTCTTTAGGGATGGACGACCTTCCAATTCCTGACCGTGAATTCCGATTCTGTAACTCTCCACAGAGTTAATACGAAAAGCGACACATTGGAGAAGGGTGTACAATTCGTAACTATATGTGTAGAGATATCTTTCTCCCACCATGTAACGAAGGTAGTAAACCGTAATTATGGCGTACTGAAATTGCCATCAAGAGCCACTCATAGCTGGAAGTTAAAGAATAGGCAAATAATCAGTCTTCGGCCGTAGGTTGTAATATAAGCACAGATGGGAAAACTGTTCAATGGGTATTTGTATATAAGTTGGGATTCAGAGTATGAATATTCTCATGTATAATAGCACAGATTTTTCCAGTAAATGAAACTGGAACTTAACATTTTACGTAAAAATCCGACGGATGCAGTAATATATGTTAATACCACTTTATTAACACTGTTACACTCCTGCTTGTTTCAGCTCACAAGGGCCCATCCTCAGGGGGAAAATGGTACATTTCTTGAGCAGTGTCAATAGAATACGTGTCCAAATGTAAATATGGGATTAAAGATAATCGTGTTGTGTGTTCCGTGGCAGTTGTCAAATATAACAGATAATTATAGAACTATATTTGTCTTGATGTTGGAGAAATAAAATAATTGCCATCAGGTTTGCTGAACCGAGTATATCGTGTTAGGAATTTAATCTTGCGATCACACAGGAAAATCCTTGCACGATTCAGGCATAGTAAGTGATTGCGCGAACATTCGTTTAATTTCATTCAAGGTATCTACAGGATGTCCGAAAAGTTGCGATACTTCTGTTTCATTACCGTGTGTGTCTGTTTGGGCACGCCATGTGCCACGATATGCTGTCAATGTCAGTCAGTTGTACACACGCCGACATCTCGCGGCACGTAGCATGGGTATTCTGATTTAAGCAGAGATGCGGCGACTCGCAGGCCACTCTGGAGATAGCTGAAACATGTACTATTGTTCTTGGGGTGGTAGGGGGGGGAGGCAGAGTTGTAGGGATGTCGGAATGTTTGTCGGTGTGCCTTAGTTTCCATGGAAACGAAGCGAAAATCTCAGTAATTTACGGCATCACTTTAGATGGCAGCAGTTAACTTCTATTTTGTGACATCGTCCGTTGTGTATTTCCCAATAAAATATAAACTGTCTGACCAAACACAACCATACAGATCTAGTATTTTAGTCTTTTATTGTACATTACAACATGTTTCTGCTGTCCAATCAGCCATCTTCAAGTAAATGTCGGATACACGACAAGAATATAAAGGGAGAGAGACCTTTCTTTACAGTGTCACGAATTATAACATTATTATTCCAAAAAAGGAATAATAAGTTTAAAATTAATATATTAATTTTAAACTTAATTTTCCCTTTTTTGGAGTGATAATGTTATAATTCCTACCACCGTAGCGCCATATTTAGTGGGTCCCTGTCACCCCGGCATGGCGCATCATCAGGTTACGGATGGAAGAACGGCCTCCAATATGGAGGGTTGCTGCGAATATATTGAAGAAGAAGTCGCGGACAGCCGACAAGGGTGGTACTCCAGCTTGGGAGTTGGGCAAGGTGCTAACAACTCCTCACTGTAAAAACTGATCTTTTTACGGAGTGGATACATTTTCCTCGGGCCTGGACTGATCCTTTGGTACGACCAAAGCGATGGAAAGGGACATGAGATTTGGTACTTTGTAAAGTAAGGAGCCTGTTCAGGGCAGTGTGACGACAGTAGCCAGGGAATTAGCACGGTGTAAATTAGGTTTAGTGGGTGTACAGGAGGTTTCGTGGGACAAAGGGGGCACTGTAAGAGCAGGGGATTATATTTTTTTCTTATGGAGAAGGAAAAGAAAATCATTAATTGGGACAGGATATTTTGTACACCACAGAATAGCACCAGCAGTTAAAAGAGTAGAGTAGGTTAGTGGTAGGATGACGTATAGTTCTGAAAGGTCGCTAGTGTAATGTTTCTGTTCTGAATGTGCTTGCACTCAGTGAGGAGAAAAGTGATGATTCAGAAGACAGAATTTGCAAGGAATTAGAGCAGGTTTCCGTTCATTTTCCTAAGTACCATATGAAAATCCTGGTAGGAGATTTTAATGCATAATTGTGTAGAGAGGGTATTTTTAAACTGACAATTGGAAATGAGGGTCTACATCAGGATATTAAAGAAGATGGTGTTAGAATAGTAAACCTTGCCATTTCAAAGAATCTAGTCTTTAAGAACATGATGTTCCCGCAACGAAACATTCGTAAATACGCCTGAATGGGATTTCGAGTGTATTCGATGTACAATATTTCAAGGGAGCTGAGTGTGATACTGATCATTATCTGGTGTTTGCAAAAGTTAGGGAAAGATTGTCAGTAAGTAAACAAGAGCACAGAATTTTGACGTGGAAAGATTTAAACTCAGGAAGTTAAGGGAGCTGGAGGTCAAGAAATAGTACCAGATTATGATCTGAAACAGATTTGCAGCTTTGGAGAACATAAGCGATAGCGAGGACATAAATAGGACTTGAAAAACCATTAAGGAGAATATCAAAACCTCTGCTTGAGAGAGTTTAGACCCGTATGGAAGCTGCATAACCCATGGTTTGTTGAAGAATGCGGTGGTTACAAGATCCAACTCAAAGCAATGTAGATAAACTAAACGATGTAAGACGTGATGCTAGTAGACCTATCAGGCACAAAAAGGAAGGAATATTTGCTAGCTAAAATTGATGAACTCAAAACTAAGAGCAAGATAAAAAATATCAGAGACTTGTATAGGGGCATCAATGACTTACAGAAAGGTTACCACCCTAGAACTAATATATTAAAGGATGAGAGAGGTGATATGGTTACAGACTGCCACAGTGTTATTTGCAGATGACCAGTTTATTATTTCTGACACAGAAGGCAACTTACAAAAGGCAGTCTATTTATTATATAACATATCTAAAGAATATAATCTGGAAATTGCTATAAAAAAGACGAAAGTATTTGGTTTCGTTGGAACAGATCACCTAAGAGCAAAAATTAATATAATTGATGAAACACTAGAAAAAATTAGCCAATTTACTTATCTAGGTTGCAGTATATCTTACCAATTTTCCAGTGATGTAGAATTTAAATTAGCAACATTTTTCCAATTAATAGGTACTATTAAGAGAACTATTTTAAAAAAAGTGAGAACGGAAACTATTTCGAAAATATACAAAACTCTAGTTTTACCTACATTTTTATATGGGTCAGAAAATTGGAATCTAACAGCCTTAAAAAGACGAATTCAAGCGGCAGAAATGAAGTTACTGAGACCTCTGGCAGGCTACACCCTTTATGACCACAAAACAAATGACTACATACGCCGCGAACTACGGATTACAGGCATACTAGACAAGATAGATGAATACA